>Ga0105047_10014804_pt1 | contig 12340 bp, 10 predicted proteins | sample MAT04_FD_78384 | JGI IMG/M metagenome (GOLD analysis project Ga0105047, IMG submission 78384) | Freshwater microbial communities from Lake Fryxell liftoff mats and glacier meltwater in Antarctica - MAT-04 (megahit assembly) | ecosystem: Environmental > Aquatic > Freshwater > Ice > Liftoff... | reverse complement strand
GACGGGCGGGCGAAGTCGAGCACCGACTTCACGTCGTCACCGACGGCCAACAGCCCGCCGGCCACGACATCCATGGGGCCGAGTTCGGGATCGCGCTTGGCGTACCCCGCATCGAGGGCGTCGCCGAAGGCGAGCTTGGCGCGCTCGGGCATGTAGAAGATGGGCAACCAGCCTTCGGCCAGCTCGGCGGTGAGCGCGATGTTCTTGGGGCCGAGCGACGCGATCTGAATGGGGATGCGGTTGCGCTTGGGATGATTGATGAGCTTGAGCGGCTTGCCCAGCCCGGTGCCCTGGTCGGCCGGCAACGGCAGCTTGTAGTATTTGCCGTCGTAGGTGAGCTTCTCTTCGCGGGCCCACAACTTGCGACAGATTTCGATGATCTCGCGGGTGCGTCCCAGCGGAGCGTTGTATTCGACACCGTGGAAGCCTTCGATCACCTGCGGGCCGGACGCACCGAGGCCCAGGATGCAGCGACCGTTCGACACGTGGTCGATGCCCGCTGCGGTCATACCGATGAGGGTAGGCGTGCGGGTGTAGATGGGCAGGATGCCCGCGGCGATCTCGACGGTCGAGGTGCGCGCCGCCAAGAAGCCCATCGCCGAGACGGCGTCGTAGCTGTAGGCCTCGGCGACGTAGACGATGTCGAGCCCGGCCTTCTCGAGCGCCACGGTCTGCTCGACGGACTTCTCGAATCCGCCGGCGTACGGCATCTGCATGGAGATCTTCACGAGATCGGGTTTCCCTTCTTATCGATGAGTGTGAGTGAGTCGCGATCGAGTGACCCGACATCGGTGCCATTGCGGTCGTCGGTCTCGAACAGCACGCGGTAGCGCACCCACGAACGACCCGCCGCCACCCCGTCGCGGCTGAAGCCGTTGGTGAGGATGACCTTGCCCGGCGTGCCCTGCGGAACTCCGGGAAGGGCGACCTTGGAGATCACCCGGTCATGCAGGACGAGTTGGTTGTTCTGACGTTGTGCCATGGTCGCCAACACTACCGATCGGTCGGGCCTGAACGTGAAGCGAACCAACCCGCTGCGATGAGAGCGAAAGATCGCGGGGTCGCGGTTCGCCCATCGTGTCAGCACTGGCGGTGTGCATCAGCACGGCGTCGAGCTCAAACCGCTCGACGAGACACCGCCCGACGTCGGCCCGGCTGAGCCGGTCGGGTCCCACCAGGTGCCACACTCCGGCCCGCTCGGCGGCACCGAGAGCGGCGATCTCCCATGTCTGGTGGGCTAGGTCGTCGACGAAGATCGGGCAGCGGAACTCATCGTCGAAGAAGGTAACCCCCTCACCGCGCCGCATCGACTCGATGGCCCACGCCGAGGTGCTGTCGCTGCCGTCGGCGGCCAGCACCAACGAGGTGCGGATGATGGCGGCATCGGGGCAGGCCTCGCGAACAGCGGTCTCGGCGATCGACTTGGCTCGGCCGTAGCCGTGTACCGGCGAGGGTTGGGCCGCCTCGTCGTAGGGCGGGTGGTCACCGTCGAACACGGCGTCGGTCGAGAAGTGGATGAGCGCGATCTCCGCTGCGCCGCAGGCCACCGCCACCTCGGTGGCGGAATCGATCGTGGCCCGGTGGTCGGTCTTGGAGTAGGCCGTGTGGATCACGAGGTCGGGTCGGCGCCGTTCGATGAGCTCGAGGAACGCCATGGACTGGGTCAGATCGATACGGTGCGACTTCAGGCCAGCGACCGTCGCGGGGCTCGTATGCACCGTGATCTCGGCGTCGACCCCGGGCGGTGCCAGCCGCGCCAGCTCGCCGCCCACCAGCCCGGCACCGCCGGTGATGAGCACCCTCATGGCGCCACCCGCCGACTCTCGGCCCAGGAGCGGCCTTCGGCCCCGTCGAGGTCGTGAGGAAGCCCCAGCACCCGTTCGGCGAGGATATTGCGCTGCACCTCGGTGGTGCCGCCGCCGATCGTGAGGGCCCGGGCGAACATGTACCCGAAGTGCCACAGATCCACCGGAGCACCCAGGGGGCCGACATCGGTGAGCATGGCGTCGGCGCCGGCCAGGTCCTTGGCGAGCCCCATGATCTTCTGGCCGTGCTCATCCGCGAGGAGCTTGCGGATTGACGCCTCGGGACCCGGTGGCGCCCCCTTGATGGCGGCCGACACGGTGCGCAGGCGAATGAGCCGGAGGACCTCGGCCTCGATGTAGAGCTCGGCCAGCCGCTGGCGCATCACCGGATCGGCGCAGCCGCCCCGCTCGCGCACGATCTGCAACAGGGCGAAGGCATCGGGCCCCATTCCCCACAACGCCCCGCCGCCCGACAGCGACACCCGTTCGTTGCCGAGGGTCACCTTGGCGAGGCCCCAGCCCCGGTTGACCTCGCCGACCAGCGCATCGGCGCTCAGCCGCACATCGGTGAAGAACACCTCGTTGAACAGAGCGATGCCGGTCATCTCGCGAACGGGTCGCACCTCGACGCCGGGGGCATCCATTGGACAGATGAAATAGGAGATGCCCTGATGCTTGGCGGCGTCGGGATCGGTGCGGGCGATGAGGATGCCGAACTGGCTGTGCTGGGCGTTCGAGTTCCAGATCTTGGATCCGTTCACCACCCACTCGTCGCCATCACGCACGGCCCGGGTGCCGAGGCTGGCCAGGTCGCTGCCCGCCTCGGGCTCGCTGAACAGCTGGCACCAGATCTCTTCGCCGGCGAGCAGCGGAAACAGGTACCGCTCCTTCTGCTCGCCGGTGCCGGCATGCACAAGGGTGGGACCGGCCCAGCCGATGCCGATCATGTTGTCGGGCCGGCGCACGTCGGCCCGGCGCAGCTCGTCGTCGATGATCAACTGGTGGATGGGGTCGGCGTCGAGCCCCCACGGTGCCGGCCAATGGGGAGCCACCAGCCCGGCCTCGGCAAGCTCACGCCCGGTCGGCGCCGGGTTGGCGCTCAGCCAGGCGCGCACTTCGAGGCGTCGGGGGTCGTGCTCTGAGGGCAGTTCGAGATCCACGGCGTCACCGTATCCGCAGCAGGGTCACCGGATCCCCGAGAGCCGATCCACGGCCTCGTCCAGCACCTCGTGGCGCTTACAGAAGGCCCATCGCACCAGGGTGCGGCCCCGGTCGGGGTGGGCGTAGAACGCCGAGCTGGGAATGGCCACCACCCCGACACGCCCGGGCAGCGTCAGGCAGAAGTCCAACGCTGTGTGGTCTCCCAGCGCCGAGACATCGGTGGTGAGGAAGTATCCGCCGGCGGCGCGGTAGGGCTCGAGCCCCACCGCGGCCAGGCCGGCGGCCAGCCGATCGCGCTTGGCGACCATGTCGGCAGCGAGCCCGGCAAAGTACCCGTCGCCCATTCGCAGGCCGGCGGCGATGCCCAGCTGCAAGGGTGCCGGGGTGCAGTACGTCAGGAACTGCTTGCACAGGCGCACGGCCGAGACCAGGTGCTCGGGCCCACTGATCCAGCCCACCTTCCATCCAGTGAGCGAGAAGGTCTTGCCGCCCGACGAGATGGTGAGCGTGCGCTCGGACATGGCGGGCAGCGACGCCAGTGCGATGTGAGCACCGTCGTAGACGAGGTGCTCGTACACCTCGTCGGTGACCACGATGAGGTCGTGCTCGATGGCGACAGCGGCAACGAGCCTCAGTTCTTCGGAGGTGAAGACCTTGCCCGTGGGGTTGTGGGGCGTGTTGAGCAGGATCAGGCGCGTTGACGGCGACACGGCGGCGTGCAGATCGTCGGGATCGAACCACCACTCGTCATGATCATCATCGGGCGCGTTGAGCGGCACGAAGCGGGCGATACCGCCGGCCATGGCGACGGCAGCAACGTAGGAGTCGTAGAACGGCTCGAACATCACCACCTCGTCGCCGGGGTTGACCAGCGACAACATCGCCGCGGCGATCGCCTCGGTGGCGCCTGACGTCACCAGCACGCCGGTGTCGGCATCGACGTCGATACTGCGGAAGCGGCGCTGATGATCGGCCACGGCGGTGCGCAGTTCCGCTACGCCGACCCCGGGTGAGTATTGATTGTGGTGCTCCGCGATGGCGGCGGTGGCCGCGTTCAGCACCTCGGAGGGACCGTCGGTGTCGGGGAATCCCTGGCCCAGGTTGATCGAGTCGGTCGCCACCGCCAACTTCGTCATCTCGGCGAAAATCGTGGGCCCGATCCCGGCCAGGCGGTCTGCGGTGACGGGACGGTCGGTCATGGCCACCGAATCTACCGAGCCCGGCCCGTTGGTGGGCCGGCTGGCCCGACGCCGGGATTCCGCAAGGCACCGTGACCTACACTGCTGCCCGATCGAGGGGGTCATCGCACATGACTGGTTGGAATTTCGCAGAGATCTGGGAACGGATCGCCGACAAGTTTCCGGACGCAACAGCTCAGATCCACGGGGACCGTCGTCTCACCTGGACCGAGTTCGACCGGCGAGCCGACGGCATCGCCCGCACCCTGCTCGACGCCGGAGCCGAGCATCAGGACAAGGTGGCGCTGTACCTCTACAACGCCCCCGAGTACCTCGAGACGGTCTTCGCCTGCTTCAAGGCCTCACTCGTGCCGGTCAACACCAACTATCGCTACATCGACGACGAGCTCGTGTACCTGTGGGACAACGCCGATGCCATCGCAGTCGTGTTCCATGGCGAGTTCACCCCCACCATCGAGCGCATCCGCGACCGGGTCCCCGCCGTGCGCACGTGGCTGTGGGTCGACGACGGCAACGGAGCCTGCCCCGAGTGGGCCACGCCGTACGAAACTGCGGCGGCAGCGGCGACCGGTCGGGTCGTTGGCCCCCAGCCCCGCTCGGGCGACGACATCCTCATGATTTACACCGGCGGCACCACCGGCATGCCCAAGGGCGTGATGTGGCGCCAGGACGACCTCATGAAGGCGACCTGCACCACCGGCCTGCCGGTGCTCAATGGCGTCGCCGAGGATGTCGGCTACGACGCCGTGCTCGAGGCACTCCCCCAGCCCGGGGTGCCCGGGCTGCCGTCGTGTCCCCTCATGCACGGCACCGGTTGGTTCACCGCGCACATCTATCTCACCCAGGCCGGCTCGGTGGTGTCGCTCGTCGACCGCAAGCTCAACATCTCCGAGCTGCTCGATACGGTCGGGCGCGAAGCCGTCGGAGCCGTCACCATCGTCGGCGATGCGTTCGCCAAGCCGATTCTGCGGGCGCTCGACGCCGAGCCCGATCGCTGGGACCTCTCCAGCCTGGTGCTCATCACCAGCTCCGGGGTGATGTGGTCCGAGCCGGTCAAGGCCGGCCTGCTTGCTCACCATCCCGGGATGTTCCTGGTCGACGCGTTCAGCTCGTCCGAGGCCATCGGCCTCGGACAGTCCATCTCGGCCGCCGGCGCCGAATCGGGTACGGCCAAGTTCATGCTCGGCGAGTCCAGCCGGGTGATCACCGAGGACGGCCGCGACGTGGTGCCCGGGTCCGGCGAGAAGGGCCGGGTCGCCGTCAAGGGCCACACCCCCATCGGCTACTACAAGGACCCAGAGAAATCGGCGGCGACGTTCCTCACCATCGACGGATCGCGGTTCTCGATGCCCGGCGATTGGGCCACGGTCGATGTCGACGGCTCCATCAGCCTGTTGGGCCGCGGCTCGGTGTGCATCAACACCGGCGGCGAGAAGGTCTTCCCCGAGGAGGTCGAGGAGGCGCTCAAGCTCGATCCGTCGGTGGACGACGCCGTGGTGGTCGGCGTGCCCGACGACAAGTTCGGCCAGGCCATCATCGCGGTGGTCGAGGCGAGCCCGGGTGCGACCATTGATGGTGCGGCGCTGATCGCGCATTGCAAGACCAAGCTGGCCCACTACAAGGCACCCAAGCGGGTCCTGGTGGTCGATACAATCGGTCGCGCCGCCAACGGCAAGGTCGACTACAAACGCCACCTCGAGTACGCCCTGGGTGAACTGGGCATCGAGCCCAGTCCCCTTCCAGTGGCCAACGCATAGGTCTGCCGCACCTCGCCCGGCAAGTCCCTCGAGCGAAACAGGCCGAATGGCCTATACGGCGATTGGGGAAGGTCCTTCACATTCCTAGAAGTCACTCTCCGTGACCGTGGTTGTTGAAAGGACCAGCAGTGAAGAGAACTTCCCCCGCCCGTCGTCGAGCCATTCCCGCAGCCTTCATGGCGGTCGGCTTCGTCGTCACCCTCGCCGGCTCGTTCGGGTTCACTCCGATCTCCGATGCGGCCGAGGAGACCACCGGTATCGAGTCGTCGAACTACGACTCCGGCCCGGTCGGATCCACGTCGACCACCGTGCCCGAGACCACCAGCACGGTCGCCGTGACGACGACCACGATCAACGAGACCACCACGGTTCCCGAGACGACGACCACCGTGCCCGAGACCACCACCACGGTCTACGACTCGGGCTCGGTCGGCTCGACCACCACCACGTCCACCATTCCCTCGACCACCACCACCACCACCGTGGCCAAGACCACGACGACCGCTCCCGAGACGACCACCACCGCCGCCGAGACCACAACCACGGCTCCCGTGACGACCACCACCATCGTCGGCCAGACCACGACCACCGCTGCGGTGCGGGTGGTGCCGGCCACCGAGTACCGGCGCAGCGTTGCCACGCCGCTGGCCGTGACGGGCTCGAACTCGAGCCTCCCGATGGTCGCAGCAGGCATCGCCCTGTTCGTCGCCGGTGTGGTCATCTTCCAGGTTCGGGCACTTCGCTCACGCTGAGTCCGTCCCGGTAGCATTCCCGCCACGAATCGAGCGGCATGGCCCCGGGCCATGCCGCTCGGTCGCGTCGGGGCCGCAACCGATTAGGGTGTCGAACCGTTCACAGACACGGAATTCGAAGGGAAATACATATGGCTGACTTGGGCTATGACGGCAAGGTCGCGATCATCACGGGGGCCGGCGGCGGACTGGGTCGCTCCCACGCACTCGAGCTCGCCAAGCGCGGCGCCCGCATCGTCGTCAACGACCTGGGTGGCTCACTCGACGGTCAGGGCGGCGATGCCGGCCCCGCGGCCAAGGTGGCACAAGAGATCAACGACCTGGGCGGCGAAGCGGTCGCCAGCAACGACAGCGTTTCCACCCCCGAAGGCGGCAAGGCCATCGTGGCGCGTGCGGTCGAAGAATTCGGCACCGTCGACATCGTCATCAACAACGCCGGCATCCTGCGCGACAAGACCTTCCACAACCTCACCCCCGAGTTGCTCACGCCGGTCATCGACGTGCACCTGCTCGGCGCCTTCTACGTGACCCAGCCGGCCTGGCTGATCATGCGTGAGAAGTCCTACGGGCGGGTCATCAACACCAGCTCCAACTCGGGCATCCTCGGCAACTTCGGCCAGTCCAACTACGGGGCCGCCAAGATGGGCCTCGTCGGTTTCACCCGGGTGCTCGCCAATGAGGGCCGCAAGTACAACATCAAGGTCAACGCCATTGCGCCGGTCGCCAAGACCCGCATGACCGAAGAGCTGCTCGGCAGCTTCGGCGACAAGCTCGCCGCCGAGGAGATCACCCCCACGGTGGCGTTCCTCGCCCACGAGGACTGCCCGGTGACCGGCGAGATCTACTCGGTCGCCGGTGGCTCGGTGTCACGCTTCTTCATCGGGCTCACCCCCGGCTACTACAAGAACGGTCACACGGTCGAAGACGTCCGCGACAACTTCGACCTCATCCGCAACGAAGAGAACTACATCGTCCCCGAAGGCCCCCAGGACGAGCTCGCCAAGCTCCTCGGCCTCCTCTCGGCCGAGTAGCACTCACCCCACCAACCAGAACTGTCCCCGTTTCGGCGTTGCATCGGGCCCCACGAAGGGGCCCATTCAACGCCGGAACGGGGGCTTTTCGCGTCCGGGCCGCTTCGGCTCCTTCGACTGCTTGGCCGACGCCGCCGCGATGACCGCCTCGGTGTCGACCATCTTGCCGGTGCTCAGATCGAGCGTTTGCTTCTCGGCCGAATAGCGGATCTTGCGCTTCAGCGCCTTCTGTTCCACGAAGTGGTACACCGGCCACGAGACCGCGAACACCGCCGCCAGCTTCACCACGAACTGCACCGGCCTCGCCGAGTTCTCGACCGCCCCGGTCACCGCCAGGATCGCCAGGATGTGCCACACGTAAAGGGTGTACGACATCCGACCCAGGGTGCGGAAGAGCTTGAACCCCAAGATCTTGTTGGGTAGCCATTCGGGGAAGCGCGCCAGGCAGAACATCACCGGAGCGATCGAGATCGCCGAGAAGTTGTGACCGATGCGGAAGAACCAGGTGGTGTCACCGCAGTTCGTCAGCACGCCGCTCTCGCTACGACACTGCAACACCCCCTGGGTGAACGACACCTTGTCGGGGAGGTTCGGGATATAGAACGGCCAGCCGAGTTTATGGGCCGCCTCGGAGGACCAGATCAGCGTGAACGCCAGCAGTAAGAAACCCAGCCAGCCCATCACCTTGAGCGGCGCCCGCCAGCGTTCGGTCGCTCCCGCCGGCAGATAGGCGTTGATGACGGCGACGACGACACCGATGAGCAGGGCATCAGGGCGTTGCATCCAAAGCAGCTGCAGGCCGCGGCTCCAGATCGAGTCACTGACGTCGGATCCCGGCCACGGGCCGAGGTCCATGTGATAGCGCGACCACACGATGTAGGCCGAGGTCACTGCGCAAACCACTGCGAGCTGGCGCATCCAGTTTCGGCGCAGACAGACCACGACGGTGATCGCCACGATCACATAGAACTGCTCTTCGACCGACAGCGACCACAGGTGCCCCATCGGCCGGAGGCCCTCGTCGGGGGCCACTGCGGCCAGACCCACCGGAAACACCAAGTGATAGGTGTAGGTGAAGGCCGCTGCGACGTCCTTGCACACCTCGACCAAAAGGTTGCGTCCGTCCACCCGCACCCCGGCCGCGGTGACGACCGCCCCGATGATCAACCACACGACAAAATGCAGATACGCGCTCGGCAACAGGCGCACGGCGCGCCGTTGGTAGAACTTCTTCATGTTGACGGCGCCGTTCTCGCGCTGCTCCTGCATGAGCAAGGACACGATGAGGAACGCACTCATCAAGAAGAAGGCGTCGAGCACCAGCGAGAACGACTCGAAGTTCCCGGGGAAGATGTGTTCGGTGATCATCATGATCACGAAAACACCGCGGATCCCGTCGAATCCGGCGATGAACCCGAGCTTGGGCGCCCTCGTCTCGAAGTGTGAGGTGGTGGTGGCGCGTTGCAACTGCGTCACGGGCGACCTCCCGACGCGTCATCGGATTCCGCCGGGCCGTCTCCGCCCGACGTGTCGACCATCTTGCCGCTTCGGAGGTCGAGTGTCTCCTTCTCGGAGGCGAACTTCATCTTCATTGCCATGACCCGAAGCTCGACCTTGTAATAGACCGGGATGGCGAACGCGAACGCCGAGGCGATGAGGATGGGCGTGCGCAGCAACTTCACCGCCGGCGTCGCATCATCACCATTGGTCAGCGCCAAAATGATGACGTAGGGCAGGGCGTGCCACACGTACAGCGAGTACGACAAGCGACCCATCCACCGAAACGGCGCCCACGAGAAGAAGCGTTCGAGCCAGAAACCCGGGTAGCGGAACATGGCGAAGGTCATGGCGGCGAAGCCGATCGCCCCCAGGCTGTGCCCGAAGCGAAACCAGTACCAGTGTTGGCTCATGGCGGCGTGGCCGGCCTCGGCGGGGACATCGGGCAGGTACTTGAAGTAAGGAAGACCGAGCTTCTCGACGAACCCACTCGACAGGTTGAGCACCGCCAGCCAGACGACCAGGCCGACATATCCGGCGATCATCACCGGCCTACGGATGCGTTCGGCCTTTTCGGCGCTGATGTGGGCGTTGAAGATGGCCAGCGCAACACCGAGCATGAGCGCGTCGGGCCGCTGCAGAAATGCCAGCCGGATGCCCGACGGGGTACCGTCCGACATGGCCGGTCCGGTGTAGGCCAACAGGCGGGCGATGCCAATGGCCAGCACTCCTGCCGCCATGGCCCAACCCAGCGCCTTGATCCAGTTGCGCCGCAGGCAGACCAGCACCAGGCCGGGGATCACGAAGTAGAAGTGCTCCTCGACCGACAGCGTCCACAGGTGCCACATCGTGCGCTTGTCCTGCGTGTCGGGGTGGATCATGTAGAGGCCGTTGGGGAAGAACACGTGGTACACGTAGGTAACCGCCGCCAGCGCGTCCTTGGCCACCTCTTTCACGGTGAGGCCCTCGATGCCCAACGCCTGGCCGATTGCCGCCACAACCAGCCACACCGCGACGAACAACCAAATCGACGGCAACAGCCGCACGCCGCGGCGGATGAAGAACTTGCGCAGGTTGATGGTGCCGGTACTGCGCGACTCCTGCAGCAGCAGGGTGGTGATGAGGAAACCGCTGAGCACGAAGAACGTGTCGACGATCGTGACCCACGACTCGAAGTACTCGAAGAGGGCGTGGCCGACGAGCACCATCGCTACCCCGAGGCCGCGGACGCCGTCGAAGTGGCCGACGAAGCCCATTTTCGGGGCCTCGGACACCCAGCGCGGCGCGCTCACACTGCTCGGCGTCGCCATCAGTCGGCCTTCGTCGCCGCGAGGGCCGGCTCGGCAGAGGTCACTGCGAAGCGGTTCTTGATCGTCATGGCCCGGGTCTCGACATACCTATAGGTGGGATAAGCGACAGCGAAGGGTACGACAACGGCCAACACGATCCAGACCACCCGGGGCACCAGCCCGTTCTGGCCGTACTTGTCGACCTCGAGGAAGGCCCGCATCAACTCCTGCACCGGCACGTGCCACAGGTAGAGACTGTAGGAGAGCAGCCCCCCGGTCCACACCCAGAACTTGATGGAGAGGAACTTGTTCGGCCACCACTGCGGAAGCCGGAACGCACAGATGGTGATGGTGATCATGGCCCACGAGGCCACGGTGTTGCCCCACTGGATCCAGTAGAACCCCGACGGTCGCCGTCCCGACGCCAACAGGTCGCTGTACCCGTCGGGCACATAGGCGTGGTTCCATCCCAGCGATTTCATGGCGCCGGTGGCGGCCCAGACCGAGAAGAACAACAGCGGGATCGCAACCCACCCAGCAGCGCCCAGCACCTTGCGGGTTCGTTCGGGCAGAGGGTCGGCGAGGTGGGCCGACGCAATGGCGCCCAACATGCCCACCATCAACGAATCCGGGCGCTGGATCCAGACCGCCCCGGCGACCTGACCGAACGGCCCGGGCACCAAGAAGAGCCGCGAGAGTTGGATGACGGCGACAAGGACGAGCAGCGCCACCGTCACGAACTTGATCCGGCCCTTGGCGATGAAGACGAAAGCCACGACACCGATGACGAGGTAGAACTGCTCCTCGATGCTCAGCGTCCACAGATGGTCGATCCAGGGGCCGTTGTTGGTGGGGTAGACGATGTTGTGGATGTACAGGACCGAGGCGATGATCTCCTTGGCCAGCCCGCTCAGGGTCTGCTCGCCGGTCATGCGCCCCGAGGCCTTGAGGATGACCGCAATCACCACGGTGCCGGCCAGCATCACGTAGAGGGCCGGCAACAACCGCAGAATGCGGCGGGCGTAGAACTTGCGCACGTTGACGCTGCCCGTGTCGCGGTGCTCCTGCAACAGCAACGTGGTGATGAGGAACCCCGAGATGACAAAGAAGACATCGACGATGGCCGAGAACGAGTAGGTGGCGAAGGGCAGGGAGTGCCCGAGCATCACACCGATCACACCGAATCCACGAATCCCGTCGAACGGTGCCACATGCCGCAGTCGGGGCGCCCTCGACACCCATCCGCGATTCACCACCTCAGTCACACACCCTCGCTTCCCCACCCGTCCCTAGGACCGCTCAGCGTACGTGCTCCGCCGCCGATCGTATAGATGCGCCGTCGTCAATCGTGCTGCACCCGCAAAGCTTCGTTGACGGATCCCGGCGAAATACGGGTATTCTCAGAGCCGTTCACGGGAGATGACACCATGAGAATAAGACTGATGCTGGCAATTGCGCTCATGATGGCTGCGCTGTCGGCCTGCGCGCCACAGTCCGGTTCGGGGGCCCCATCGACCACGACGCCCGCTGGCCCGTTCGCCACATGGGCGCTGGGAGACTCCCAGGGGGCACCCAGCAATGACCCGGCTCGAGGGCTGGCCTGGACTCAGCTCATTGGAGCGGTGGGCAACGGCGCGGTGTCCATGGAAGGTGCAGGCTGGACCGTTCCCGGCACCCACAGCGGTCTCACCGTTCCCCAGAAGGCGCAGCAGATCATCAGCCAGCAGGGCGCTGTCGACCTTGTGGTCATGGCCGGCGTCAATGATCTCGGCGCCGGCAGGTCCGTCGCCGAGATGCTCGGAGGCGTCGCCGCCCTCGAGACCGTGGCAACAGCCGCAGGCGTGTCGGT
>Ga0105047_10014803_pt1 | contig 12340 bp, 12 predicted proteins | sample MAT04_FD_78384 | JGI IMG/M metagenome (GOLD analysis project Ga0105047, IMG submission 78384) | Freshwater microbial communities from Lake Fryxell liftoff mats and glacier meltwater in Antarctica - MAT-04 (megahit assembly) | ecosystem: Environmental > Aquatic > Freshwater > Ice > Liftoff... | reverse complement strand
GTGCAGGCATCCACCAGTTTCGGCTTGCCGTCCTTGGTTACATGTTCGGTGATCACGAACACCTGCTTGGCGCCGTGGACGAGATCCATCGCTCCGCCCACCGCCGGCACACCCTTGGAGCCGACCCGCCAATTGGCCAGATCGCCATTCTGCGCCACCTGATAGGCGCCGAGGATGGCGACATCGAGATGGCCGCCGCGCACCATCGCGAAGCTGTCGGCATGATGGAAAAACGATGCGCCAGGCTTCAGCGTCACCGCCCTCTTGCCGGCGTTGATCAGGTCCCAGTCTTCATCGCCGGGCGCTGGCGGTTCACCGAAATTAAGAATTCCATTTTCGGTGTGAAAGATCGCCTCACGGCCCGGCGGCTGGTAGCGGGCGACCATTTCCGGAAAGCCGATACCGAGATTGACATAGGCGCCATCGGCGATGTCCTGGGCGGCACGCCAGGCGATCTGGGCATTGGAAAGCTTGATGTCTTCGCGTGTGTTCACGGTCATATGTAGGCCACCCCGGCTCTGATCAGATCTTCTTCCTGCTTCGGATCGGCAATTTCCACGACGGAATTGACGAATATGCCCGGTGTTATGACATGCTCGGGATCGATGCCCCCGGCAGATACGATCTTCGTGACCTGGGCGATGGTCTTGGCGGCGGCCGTGCACATCAGCGGATTGAAGTTGCGGCCAGCCTTGTTGTAGGTCAGGTTGCCGTGGGTGTCGCCGATCAGAGCCTTGACGACGGCGAAATCGGCCTTCAGCCAGCGCTCCTGCACATAGTGCCGGCCATCGAATTCGGCGATGACCTTGCCTTCGGCAAGCTCGGTGCCATAGGCGGTCGGCGTGTAAAAGGCCGGAATGCCGGCCCCGCCGGCCCGGATCCGCTCGGCCAGCGTCCCCTGCGGCACGAGTTCGAGCTCGATCTCGCCGGCCAGATAGCGGTCGGTAAAGGCGCGCGGATCCGACGAACGTGGAAACGAGCAGATCATCTTCCTGACCATGCCGGCATCGATCATCGCCGCAATGCCGATGCGGCCGTTGCCGGCATTGTTGTTGATGACCGTCAGGCCCTTCGGCCTTCTGTCGATCAGCGCGTGTATCAGTTCGATCGGTGCGCCGGATCCGCCGAAGCCGCCGATCATCACGGTGGCGCCATCGCCGATATCGGCAACGGCTTCGGCCGCGCTCGCAGTCGTCTTGTCCATTCAAAGCCTCCATCGCGGCGTGGTCCATATCCCCGCCAGTGATCAATCAAAACAGAAATAGGCCTATAAGTGGATCGACGGCAATCGATTTGTGCGCTATGTGACTTTTGTTCGTATATCGCACATAATTCATTGCGGCAGGGAGCGGATGATGATCAAGGAACGGGATACGATGGGCGGCCTCATGAAGGGTCTCCGGGTGATCGAGGCTTTCAGCGCCGAGCGGCCGCGGCTGTCGATTACTGACGCCGCAACCGCCTCGGGACTTGATCGCGCCACCACCCGTCGCTGCCTGCTGACGCTTTCGGAAATGGGCTATGCCGACTATGACGGTAAGTTCTTCACGCTGACGCCGCGCGTCCTCAGGCTCGGAACGGGGTGTCTCGCAGCCATGCCGCTGCCGCGCATCGTCCAACCCGTGCTCGACCGGCTGTCCCAGGAGATCGGCGAGAGCACATCCGTGTCGATCCTCGACGAAACCGAAATCGTCTATGTGGCGCGCGCGGCGCAACGGCGGGTGATGTCGATTGCGCTGATGCCGGGCTCGCGTCTGCCGGCCTATTGCACCTCGATGGGCCGCGTGCTGCTGGCGGCGCTGGAACCGGGCCACGCAAGGCAGATCCTCGAACGCTCGTCACGCATCGCGCGAACGGAACGAACGGTGACAGATGTCGACACATTGATGGGCCTCCTGGAGGACGTGCGCAGGCAGGGTTATTCGATCAACGACCAGGAGGTCGAAATCGGCCTGCGCTCGATTGCCGTACCGCTCCAGACGGTGCGCGGCCAGATCGTCGCGGCGCTGAATGTCGGACTTCCGGCTGGCGCCGAGCCGATGTCCGCCCTGATCGAGCGCTATGTCCCGGCATTGCTGAAGGTCAAGGCGGAGCTGGCGCAGATGCTGACCTAGGCCCGACGGCATATGACGGCGCGCCCGGATGAAGCGCGCCGAACGTATCCTCACATATCGAAGAAGATGGTTTCCTTGTCGCCCTGCAGGTGAATGTCGAAGGTCACGGTATTGCCTTCGCGTTTGCCGATCAGGGTGGGAACGCGGACCTTGAGCTCGATCATTTTGAGCAACGGATCTTCGGCATTGGCCTTCTCCTCGTCGGAGAAATACATGCGGGTATGCAGCCCGATATTGATGCCGCGCGCCACCACCCAGAAGGTAATATGCGGCGCCATCGGGCGGGGATCACGATCGCGGAAAGGCACCCGGCCCGGCTTGATCGTCTCGAACACGAATTCGCCGGTCGCCATGTCGCCCGGGCAGCGTGCCCAGCCGGCGAAATTCGGATCGTTGTTGTAAAGACCGTCGGCATCGGCCTGCCAGATCTCCACCAGCGCGTCCTTCAGTGGCGTGCCGGTGCCGTCATAGACATGACCGCGCACGGTGATGCGCTCGCCCCTGGTCTTGTCGTTGGTCAGTGGCCCGGAGCCGTGGTCTTTTTCAAAGATCCCATGAATCGCGGTGAAATTCGGCGTGCAGCCGATATGAACATAGGGGCCTGCGGTCTGCGAGGCAGTTTCCCTGAGGTAGCCGAGAGACTGGACCATGATCAGTTACCCTCCTTGCGATTTTCAAACAATGTCGAGCGGCGGCCGCGCAGCACGATGTCGAATTTGTAGGCGCGCATGTCCATCGGGATCGTGGCGTTGAGGTCAAGCGGCGCGATCAACTGGCTGATCGCCTCTTCCGACGGAATGGTCTTGACGATCGGACATTTCCAGATCAGCGGATCGCCCTCGAAATACATCTGGGTGATCAGCCGCTGGGCGAAGCCATGGCCGAATACCGAGAAATGGATATGGGCCGGGCGCCAGTCGTTGGTCCAGTTCATCCAGGGATAGGGGCCGGGCTTGATCGTCTTGAACCAGTAATAGCCGTCCTCGTCGGTGATGGTGCGGCCGACACCGCCAAAGTTCGGATCGATCGCGGCGAGATAGGTCTCTTTCTTGTGGCGATAGCGGCCGCCGGCATTGGCCTGCCAGAACTCCACCAGCGTATTGCCGACGCCGCGGCCCCGCTCGTCGAGCACGCGGCCATGTACGAGAATGCGCTGACCGATCGGCATCTCGCCGGGCTTGGCATAATTCTGGATCAGGTCATTGTCGAGTTCGCCCAGCATGTTGTGGCCAAACACCGGGCCGCTGATCTCGCTTCTCGTGCCTTCGAACGATAGCAGCGCTCGTTGCGGCGAGCGCGTCACCGAAGTCTTGTAGATCGGCGTCAACGCTGGCGGCTGCATGGCGCGGTCGCGCGCGAAGAACGCGCCGGTTTCGGGCAAAGTATTCTTCATGCCGTTCCTCCCGCAGCCCCGGAGGCTGCATCCATCTGTTCGTAGGTTTTCTTGATGATCTTGATCGCATGGTTGGCCGCCGGCACGCCGGCATAGATCGCCACATGCAGCATGGCTTCGCGCAAGTCCTCGGCGGTGGCCCCGGTATTGGCGGTGGCACGCACATGCATCGCCACCTCCTCATCGTGGCCAAGTGCGGCCAGCAGCGCAATGGTGACGATCGAACGCTGGCGATGGCTCCATTCGGGCCGCGACCAGACATGGCCCCAGGCCGTTTCGGTGATCAGCGCCTGGAATGGCTCGTCGAACGCGGTCTTGTTGGCTTCGGCTGCATCGACATGCGCGTTGCCGAGCACTTCTCGGCGGGTCTGCATGCCCTGCTGGTGACGGCTCGGCCGCGCATTGTCCGGCATATCAATCCTCATTTATAAAGTCGGCTAACAATTCCGCCAGCGCGACAGGCTGCTCGACGCAGGGTATGTGGCCCGAATCCTTGATCACCTCGAATTCGGCACCGGCAATCAGATCGGCGGTGGCCTTGACGAGATCGGGTGGCGTCGATCCGTCCTGATCGCCGACGATGCACAGCACCGGCACCTTGATCTTGGCGACCAGCGCGGTGAAATCGGCATCGCGGATGGCGGCGCAGGTTGCGGCGTAACCATCGACCGACTGGCGGGTCAGCATGTTGCGGTATCCAGCCAGATCGGCCTTGCGCTTTTCGTGAAATTCCCTGGTGAACCAGCGATCGAGGATGGCGTCGGCCATCGAGGCGATGCCCGCCGTCTTCGCGGTCTCGATACGGCTGTTCCAGAATTCGGCCGTGCCGATTTTGTGGGCGGTGTCACAGAGGACGATCTTTTCGACCAGATCGGGCTTCCTGGCATAGACGCTCTGGACGATCAGCCCGCCCACCGAAAGCCCGCAGAACACGGCTTTCTTGATGCCGAGATGGGTGACAAGACCGATCAGATCATCGGCATGATCCGCGATCGTGGAAGACGCAGGGCCGAGATCCGACAGGCCATGACCGCGCTTGTCATAGACGAGGATCGACCAGTTGTCAGTCAGCTCGTCGATCAGCGGCAGCCAGATCCGGAAATCGGTGCCCAGCGAATTGGACAGCACGAGGACCGGCTCATCCTCGAACTCGGTGAGATACTCATAGTGCAGCACGATGCCGTTGATATCAGCGAAAGCCATGGTCGTTTCCTCTTATGCGACAATTACAGGATGATTTTCGTTTGTTATAATGATATTTTTGTCCGTATTCATAACGAAATGGGCATGAATTTGGACAATCGGATCAAATTTCGCCATCTCCAGACGTTCATTGAAGTCGCCCGCCAGCGGAGCGTGGGGCGAGCCGCCGACGTGCTTGCGATCACGCAACCGGCAGTAACCCGGACGATACGCGAACTCGAGGACTATCTTGGCGTCGATCTCTTCGAAAAGGAAGGGCGGGGCATCCGCATCACGAGGTTCGGCGAGGTTTTTCTCCGGCATGCCGGCGAAAGCATAGCCGCCGTCAACCGCGGCGTGGATTCGATTGCCCAGGCACGCAACTCGCTGGGGCCGCCCTTGCGGATCGGAGCGTTGCCGACCGCATCCGCAACGTTCCTGCCCGAGGTCGTCGCGGAATTCCTGCAAGCCGGCACCGGCAGTCTTGTGACCATCGTCAGCGGCGAGAACCGCTGGCTGTTCGATGCACTGAGGCTCGGCGAGCTCGACCTGGTGGTCGGCCGGCTGGCGGCGCCCGAACGCATGGCAGGGCTGCATTTCGAGCCGCTCTATTCCGAGGAAGTGGGCTTTGCCGTACGGGCCGGCCATCCGCTGCTGGCACGCCGCAACTTCTCGCTCGGAGAACTCGCCAACTATACGGTGCTGATGCCGATTCAAGGCTCGGTGATACGGCCGTTCGTCGATCGGTTGCTGCTGACCAATGGCATCTCAGAGCTCACCAACATGATCGAGACCGTCTCGGACAGTTTCGGACGCGCTTACATCGAGCGCCATGATGCGATCTGGATCATTTCGCAGGGCGTCGTCTTTCCGGAACTGAAAGCCGGACGAATGGCTCTGCTGGATGTCGACACATCCGAAACGCGCGGCGCAGTGGGGCTGACCACGCGTGCCGATGCCATGCCCAGCTTGTCGCTATCGATCATGATGACGACGATCCGCGAGCGGCTGAAGACGACTGGGCGGGCGCTGTGATCCAGGGAGCATCTTCGCTATTTTCGAGTCGCGAAAATGCTCTGTTTTTACATTTCCGCAATTCCGGGCGGAAAACCGCTTCACACTTTTCCTGGAATTGCTCTAATCCCGTCGTGCGTCGAACGCCAGCAATCCGGCACCATTGGCGGCGACATAGATCAGACCACCGGCGATTGCCAGATCCTTCATGAAGGCCTGGAAATGAATGAGATCGTTCCAGGCAGAATGACCGATGATGGCAGCCAGTATCGTGAACAGGCAAAGCAGGCCGGCCGCTATTCGAATTCGATAGCCGAGCAGGATGGCAAGACCGCCCAGCACTTCCAGCGCAATGACAAGCCAGATCACCACGGATGGCAAGAGCATGCCCAACGATTCGAAATAGGCGATCGTCCCCCCGACATTGAGCAGTTTTGATAGTCCTGCCTGAATGAAGATCGCCGATAACAGCATCCGCCCCAGCAACATGGCCATACTTGGCATAATCAGCGCCCCACACATACTATTACTGCCTGCAATATGCAGGATTCGCGACAGAATAACAGACCAGAATTGATGGAAACTTCAATTTCCGAAATCAAGGAACCACGAGCAAGGCGGTGTTTCTTAGAAGCCCGAAACTCTCCAGGCGATATAGACAAGCGCGAGCGCGATGATCCAGAGAGCAACCCTGCCGGAGCGGGAATGACGTGCCTCGGAGCGGCCGATTGCCTCTGCCGTCTCGGCATCGAATCTGAGGCCGCTCTCGCTCATCGCGGTCAGCTGTTGGGCAAATTTTTCGGTCTTCATCGCAATCTCGGGCGCCGCCTCGGCGAGACGCAATGCCGCCTTAAAGCCGTCGCGCATGTCGCCGACGATTCGTTTGGGGCCGAGATTGTCACGAATCCAGCTCTCGACCACCGGCGCTGACGCCTTCCACATGTTGAAATGCGGATTGAGCGAGCGGGCAACTCCCTCGACCACCACCATGGTCTTCTGCAGCATGATCAGCTCCGGCCGCGTCTCCATGTCGAACAATTCGGTGACCTCGAACAGCAGCGTCAGCAGCTTGGCCATCGAGATCGTGTCGGCGGGCTGGCCGTGGATCGGTTCGCCGATCGCCCGGATCGCCTGGGCGAAAGAGGCGTGATCATGATGCGATGGCACGTAGCCCGCCTCGAAATGCACGTCTGCGACGCGCTGGTAGTCGCGGGTGATGAAGCCGAACAGGATCTCGGCGAGGAACCGCCGTTCCTTCTTGCCCAGCCGCCCGACAATGCCCATGTCTACCGCAACGACGGTGCCCTCGGGGTCGACGAACAGGTTTCCCTGGTGCATGTCGGCATGGAAGAAACCGTCCCGGAGCGTGTGGCGCAGAAAAGACTGCATCAGCGTTTCGGCCAGCGCATTGAGGTCGTAGCCGGCCGCACGCAGTCCGTCGATGTCGGACATCTTGATGCCGTCGATCCATTCCATGGTGACGACATCGCGGCCAGTCCGCTCCCAGTCGACCTTCGGAACCCGGAAACCGGGATCGGCCGAAGTGTTCTCGCCGAGTTCGGAGAGTGCCGCAGCCTCAAGCCGCAGGTCCATCTCTATTCTGGTCGTCTGCTCCAGCGTCCGGGTGACTTCCACCGGTCGCAGCCGCCGCGACGGCGGATGGAACCGCTCCTGCAGCCGCGATACCAGATACTGGGCCTCGAGATCACGAGCAAAACGTTCGCGAACGCCGGGGCGAATCACCTTGACGGCAACCTTCTCCGCCGCACCATCCTTCATCACCGTGGCCGGATGCACCTGGGCAATCGATGCCGCTGCCACCGGCTCGCCAAATTCGGCATAGAGCACATCTACCGGCCGGCCGAGAGAAGCCTCAATCTGCGCCCGGGCCTGGGCTGTCGGAAAGGTCTGCATCCGATCCTGGAGCAAAGCGAGATCGGCTGCAAAATCATGGCCGACAACATCGGGGCGGGTGGCCAGGAACTGGCCGATCTTGACATAGGACGGTCCGAGGCGCGCGACGGCACGTGCGAGATTGTCGGAGCGCGAGCTTGCCTTGGCGCGGTTGCGGGCAAACAGCCCGGCGACTTTCTGGCCGAACCGGAAGGTGGACGGCATGCCTTCATCCGGCAATGCCGAGACAACGCCTTCGCGCACCAGCACCCAGCCGAGGTTGATCAGGCGAAAATAAGCTCCGATTGTGCTCATGAACCTAGATTTTCCAGCCGGAATGCAGCGCCGCGACGCCGCCGGTAAAACTGGTGTAGGTCGGCCGCGAAAAACCGGCTTCGCCGATCATGGCGGCAAAATCCCGCTGGTTGGGGAACTTGCGGATCGATTCCACCAGGTACTGATAAGGCTCGGCCTCGCCGGTCACGGCCTTGCCGATCCGCGGGATCGCATTGAACGACCAGGCGTCATAGACCTTGTCGAGCAGCGGCATCTCGACTTCGGAAAATTCCAGCACCAGCAAACGACCGCCGCGCTTGAGCACCCGATAGGCCTCGGAGAGCGCCACATCGATGCGCGGCACATTGCGGATGCCGAAGGCGATCGTATAGGCATCGAAGGTCTTGTCGGGAAACGGCAGTTCCTCGGCATTGGCCTCGACGAAGGTAAGATTGGGCGAAAGCCCCTTCTTTTCGGCGCGTTCGGCGCCGACCGCCAGCATCGAGCCATTGATATCGAGCACGGTCGCATGCGCCTTGCGGTCGGAAGCCTCGACAATCCGAAAGGCGATATCGCCCGTGCCGCCTGCGACATCGAGCGTCCGGTAGTCGCTGCTCTTGCGCGGGTTGAGCGCTGCGATCATCGCATTCTTCCAGACGCGGTGCATGCCGGCCGACATCAGGTCATTCATGATGTCGTAGCGCTTGGCCACCTTGTGGAACACGTCATTGACCAGCGTCTGCTTCTCTCCCGCACCGACCTGGCGAAAACCATAGGATGTTTCCATCCCGCCTTCGGCATTGGTTCTGGCTGTGGTCATGTCGGGTACTCCACTATAATTCCTGCATACGGCTTGTTATATGCGGCGCGACAATAACGGATCGCTTGGTGGGATGCCAGCCGGCCAAGATGTAAAATACTGCGGCACTTTGGTTGATTGCGCCGACGAAGTGCCTATTTTCGACAGCGATGCTGCATTCGCTTCCGCCCTCCATCGTCCGAGACCGTTCAATGCCTGAATTGCCCGAAGTGGAAACCGTTCGCCGTGGCCTTGCCCCGTTCATGGAAGGCGGGCGGATTGCCAGGCTGACGCTCAGGCGCGCTGACCTCCGCCTGCCCTTTCCCGATCGCTTTGCCGAGCGCGCGGAAGGCAGCGTGGTCGCCGCTCTCGGCCGGCGGGCAAAATACCTGCTGATTCATCTCGACAACGACCTGACCATCATCGCTCATCTCGGCATGTCGGGGTCGTTCCGGATCGAGACCGGCGCGCAAGACCAAAGCCCCGGCGACTTCCATCGCCCCCGCGCCAAGAACGAGGCGCATGATCATGTGCTCTTCGCGATCGACCGCGCCGACGGTCCGGTCAGAATCATCTACAACGACCCCCGCCGGTTCGGCTTCATGCAGATGATGGTGACGTCGGAACTCGATTCCTATCCCGCTTTTGCCGGGCTTGGCCCCGAGCCGACCGGCAACTTCCTGTCGGCGGATTATCTCGCCGGGCGTTTCCAGGGGCGCAAGCAGCCGCTAAAAAGCGCGCTGCTCGACCAGAAGATGATCGCAGGGCTTGGCAACATTTATGTCTGCGAAGCGCTTTTTCGCGCCCACCTGCTGCCGACCCGCGCGGTCGCCAGCCTCGTCAAGGCCAACGGCAAGCCGATCAAGGCGCTTGAGCAACTGACCGGCGACATCCGTGCCGTCATTGCCGAGGCAATCGAGGCCGGCGGTTCGTCGCTCAGGGACCATATCCAGACGGATGGATCGCTGGGCTATTTCCAGCATCGTTTCAATGTCTATGACCGCGAAGGCGCGCCATGCCGGACGGAAGGCTGCCGGGGAACGATCGAGCGGATCGTACAGGCCGGGCGCTCGACGTTTTTCTGCCGGGTGTGCCAGAGATAGGCGCGATCACATGATGGGCGGCCACCAGGGGAGATTCTTTTGCCGGGCTGATTGACGTGTCGGCGCTTTGGGGTTATACGCCGCCCACAGTTTGAAACGCCTTGACATCAAGGCTTTTCTGAATGCTCCCTCATTGCCCAGCATTGAGGCCGCCCGCCATGGGGCTTGCGGCTACAGGGGCATGTTGGACACGATCGATCAAGAGAGGCATACATGGCCAATACAGCTTCGGCAAAAAAAGCGACCCGCAAGATCGCCCGCCAAACGGAAGTCAACAAGGCGCGTCGCTCGCGCATGCGCAGCTTCATCCGCAAGGTCGAGGAAGCGATTGCTTCCGGCGACAAGACTGCAGCTGAGGCCGCTCTGAAGGCCGCTCAGCCGGAGTTGCAGCGCGCTGCCGGCAAGGGTGTTCTGCACCGCAATACGGCATCGCGCAAGGTGTCGCGCCTTGCCAGCCGCGTCAATTCGATCGGCGCTTAAGCTTTAAACCACATATTATCAAATAGCCTGGCGTTCGCGCCGGGCTTTTTTGCGTTTTTGTATTTTAGCAAGTTTCATAATTAGAAATTTTAGATGTCAATAAAATCATGTGACATAATTAATATATATTTTTCAATAGCTTACCCGAGGTTCCGTCACAATCACAAACCTCACCTTACGGCAACTTCTCCACAAAATGAGTCAAGTGAATTTTTTATTTTCGGCAGCCTGTTTAAGGCCGAAAAATGGAATCTCTTTGATTTCCAAGCGATTCTTTTTAGGAAACCTGTGCCATTTACCCGGCCCTAGAATTGTCAATGGCTTTCTCTTAAAAATGCGTAAAAAAGGCCATTGATCTTGCCCTCCGATCTTGCCTAAATGCTTTTCACGGAGAGCGGCAAACGGCCTTTCGATCCAGCCAGCAGGCAGGAAGGAGGGAAGGTGAGCAGAGCTTCGGACTGAAATTTTCGGTTCTTTCAATCCCAGTTTGATTGGATTGTGCATGGGACGCCATTGGCTCCCATCGGGGATGTTTTGTCCCTCGATCCAACCAAAGGAATTGCGCGTTGATACCGGAAAGAGGGCACGACCGAACTGCCAGGGGACAATATGGCCGCTCGGAACAAGCAGAGGTAAAACGACCAAATTTCCAAATGCGGGGCGACGAGGCCCTCCGTGCGTAAGTCGGAGGACGTCCCAGCTTTTGGATCACAGACTGTGCCGAGTGCCGTGAGAACACGTCGCCTGCACGGTATCATGACAAGATTGCGCGAAGCTTGCGGGATGATCTCCTGGTCTGCGCAAACGGTTCGGGTGAATGATTTCGCCCGCACCCCGAGAATGAGATGCAAAGGCGGCGACATGCATATGGCAATAACAGAAAATAGCGCATTTTCCGATTTGGGAGCTGCGGCGGCAGGCGGCATAAAGATCGAGACGGGAGATTCCGGCATGAAACACGACGCCTTGTTCGAGCGCTTCAGCGCGCGGCTAAAGGCGACGGTTGGCCCGGATGTCTTCGCCAGCTGGTTCGGCCGTCTCAAGATCCAGTCGATTTCCAAAAGCGTGGTGCGGCTTTCCGTGCCCACCACATTCCTGAAGTCCTGGATCAACAATCGTTATCTCGACATGATGACCGGGATTTTCCAGGAAGAAGACCCCAACATTCTCAAGCTGGAGATCGTCGTGCGAAGCGCTGCACGGCCGATACGGCCCCTTACCAACGAGGATGCACCGGTGGCCTTTGTCGAAGCCAATGCGCCTCAGCCAACCCGCAAGACAGGCGGAACGCCCTTCTTTGCGACCAACCAGCCCGCGCAGCATTTCCAACCGCAGAAGAGCACCACCAATTCGACCCTGTTCGGCTCGCCTCTCGATAGCCGCTACACGTTCGCCAGCTTCATCGAGGGACCTTCGAACCGGGTGGCGCTCGCCGCAGCCCGCACGATCGCCGAATCCGGCGCCGGTGCGGTCCGCTTCAACCCGCTGTTCATCCATTCGAGCGTCGGCCTTGGCAAGACCCACCTGCTGCAGGCGATTGCCGCCGCAGCGCTTTCCAATCCGCGCAATCCGCGCGTCGTCTATCTGACGGCGGAGTATTTCATGTGGCGGTTTGCCACCGCCATTCGCGACAACGATGCTCTGACGCTCAAGGAATCGCTGCGCAACATCGATATTCTGGTTATCGACGACATGCAGTTCCTGCAGGGCAAGCTGATCCAGCACGAGTTCTGCCATCTGCTCAACATGCTGCTCGACAGCGCCAAGCAGGTCGTGGTCGCAGCCGACCGCGCCCCATGGGAGCTCGAATCGCTCGATCCGAGGGTGCGCTCGCGGCTTCAGGGCGGGGTGGCCATCGAAATGGATGCGCCCGATTTCGACATGCGCCTTGAAATGCTCCAGCTGCGCCTCGATCAGGCCAAGCATGAAGACCCAAGCCTCGATATCCCGCAGGCGATTCTCGAGCATGTGGCGACCAACATCACCGCATCGGGTCGTGAGCTCGAAGGCGCGTTCAACCAGCTGATGTTCCGCAAGTCGTTCGAGCCTGATCTATCGATCGACCGGGTCGATGAACTGCTCGCCC
>Ga0105047_10014801_pt1 | contig 12341 bp, 7 predicted proteins | sample MAT04_FD_78384 | JGI IMG/M metagenome (GOLD analysis project Ga0105047, IMG submission 78384) | Freshwater microbial communities from Lake Fryxell liftoff mats and glacier meltwater in Antarctica - MAT-04 (megahit assembly) | ecosystem: Environmental > Aquatic > Freshwater > Ice > Liftoff... | reverse complement strand
TCAAAGGCTTACGCGAAGACAAGCTCGCGAAATTAGTGCGGCACGATATGCCGATTGCGGTGTCGACGGAAGCCAGTCCTCCCCCAAAGCCCGCCGGGGAAACCAAAAACAAACGAGCGCAACCTAAGCCAAAGCGGCGTGCTTAGTCGCTGGTGTTGTTACTTGCCGCTAAGCGACGGCATTAATCGTCGTCATCATCATCGGCGTCTTCATTCACGGCCCACGCTGGGTAAGTGTCATCCTTGCCGCGGACGCTGTGCCAGATAACACGGTTCAGCGTGTCTTCGTCTGCTTCATCCACGTCGTCCAGCGGCATCTTCAGCGAGATGTTTGCCCAATGGAGTTGACGTGAATCTTTAATGGCGGCGACCGGCGGATTCAGCCTGTCGAGTGGAATGTTGTTTTTCACGGAGTCGTACGGCGTCAGGTCGGGCTTGTCCGTAAAGCAACTGGCCATGGCCGTCGCCGAAGCGTCGAGCTGATTCATCGGTGGCAGACCTAGAATCAGTTCCATCGTGCGAATCATGCTGGTCTGGTTGTAGTTGGTGCTATCGACGACGCGCCGGCGCGCGTAAGGGCTGATAACCATGGACACAGTCCGATGTCCATCAATGTGGTCGAAGCCAGCCTGCGGATCATCCTGCACGACAAAAATGGCCGAGTCCGTCCAGAACTTACTGTGGCTGAACGCCTCGACAACCTGTCCCAGCGCCAGGTCATTGTCCGCGACCGAGGCCTCGGGCGTCGGCATGCCGGGACGCGTGCCCGACGTATGGTCGTTTGGCAGAAGCATGATCATCAGGTTCGGCAGGTTGCCGTCGGCTTCGAATTTTTCCAGCTCGCGCTTGAACTGATCGGCGCGATACACGTCGCTGACAATGCTCGGGAAGCCAATCGTCGTTGGACAGACGTAAGGCTCCAACGACTGAATCGACGCCGTGCCACGGATTTCGACCTTGCCCGATTGATCGAGAAAATCTTGATAGCAATCCATGAACCCTGGTCGGCCCTTGGTATCTGCGTTTTTCCAGCGCACCGACGCGCGGACGAACTCGCCATAAATCCGTAGCGATTTCTTATGCGCCAGCGCGTTATCCCAAAGAAAGCCACTGGGGGCGTAGGCCATGGCGTCGCCACCGGCATACGGATAGCTGCGGGGCCAGCCACCGAAGGCCTTTTCCAGGTAGTCCACCACGTAGGCTTCGGTTGCCCATTGATGCCCGTCCGCGCTCAACACGCCACTGCAATAGAAATTGTCGAGCAAAACGAACTCGTCAACCAGTTTGTGACAATTCGGCGTGATCTTCTTTCCGAATATGCACAGCTCCGGATCTCCCTCGCCGCGTTCGACGTCACCAAACACCTGGTCGTACGTACGATTCTCTTTGATGATGTAGAGCACGTGCTTGATGGGCGAAGGCTCGCCGTGCCGCTGAGGGATGGGGCGCGGCGGAGCGTCTTTGCGCGGCGGCGCCATGGCGCTGATCGTCTCGGTCAGGCGGTTGTTCTCGAGGACCTTGTCCGTGTGCGCCGCCAATTCCTGAGGCTTGGGAAGTGGAACGAGCGACACTGTGCCTAGATAGTCCTTGGAGTGATAGCCATAGACCTGTTTGTCGTCGATCTTGCGGTCCCCCTTCCAGACGACGTTGCGCGAGCCCAACCCTTTGACATTGGCCACATAGAGCTCGTTGCGATTGGCATCTAGGGCCAGCCCTGCTGGGTACCAACCGGTCGGAAAGCAGCCCAGCAATTTGCTTTTAGGAGCGTCGACGGAAATCACCGCCACGGCGTTGTTTGTGCCGTTGGAGACATACAATGTTTTGCCATCCGCGCTCACGGCCAGAGCGTTGGGGGAACTGCCAAAAATCAGTTTGTCCATCGGGCGAGTGGATATTGTCTCAATCACTTCATCGCGCGCGCTGTCGATCACGCTCACAGTGTCACTATTGGCGTTGGCGACGAACACGCGCGTGCCATCAGGCGAGGCGATGATTGCCGAGGGATGCAGGCCTACGACGATCTGCTTCGTCTCCATGCCGCTCTTCAGGTCGACGACCGATACGGAACCGTCCGAGGCGATGTAGCGAACCGGGTCAACTCTTACGGTTGGGCCTCGACCGGCTGGTCCGGTAACGGACTTCTTGTCCGGCAGGCGACCGGCCCAATTGGTCACATAGAGCTTTTCGCCGAGCGCAAGCACGCCGAAGGGAGCGTTACCGACTGGAATCTGGCGCAGGATCTTGCCGCTCTCGAGGTTGATCTCGGCCACGGTGTTCTTCAGATTGAATACGGCCCACAGCTTCTTGCCGTCGCTCTCCATCGACAATCCCACTGGCACGACTTCTTCGAGCGCTGCTTTTGTCTCTGCCAGCTTGATGGCCGGCAGTGTTCTGAGCTTTCCCTCCGCGCTCACATCGAAAACGCCGATGGCGCCAGTAAAGCTCGATGCGTAAAGCCTCTTGCCGTCGGGCGTAAAGGCGATGCCGGCGTAGCCACCGTCCGCATGCGGCGCCTGCGAGACAATTTTGCCTGCCACAGGATCAATCAGAAGGACTTGTTGGAAATCGAGCACGGCCAGCCAGCGGCCGTCAGGGCTCATGGTGAGATCGGTCGGACGACCGGTGTACGCCACCTGCCGACCGAGGGGCGAAAGGACCTGGTTCGTCGGCACGACAATCCGATTTGGATCTTCGGCGCCAACCTGAGATTCGTCGTAGCTCTTGAGAACCGGCGCTCGCTGGGCAGGCTTGGCGGGCACGGTGCCCGATGTTGGGGGCTTTGCGACAGGCTTGCCTTTGACTTGCTGAGCTTCAGCGACGTTCGCCGCCGAAACCGCAATACCCAGTGCGGTCCCAATCACCATCCAACGAATCGTCCGCGCGCAGAATGCCTGGCCCATCATGCTGAGAATTCCCAATCTGTATCGAGGAGCGTCATCGGTTGCAGTCCAGGTTAGCAGCCTAACATAACGTCGCTGTCAGCGCGAACGAGGTACCCCGCGAAATTCGGCCCAATCTGGCCGGCGCGGAACCAGTATTCCGGCTTCGTTCTGATCACTGGCTCTTTGATTTGGCTGAATTTGAGCGAGGGGAATTACGCGCGCCGATTTTTTTGCCGCCCGACCGACGCTTGGCACACAGCTTGCAACACCCGCCTGCTGTGAACTTTCTCTGGATTATTTCCTCACCCAGCCAATAGGGCTCACGACCATGGAACTGAAATCGCTTAAGGACCTGTACGTATCCGAACTGAAGGACCTCTACAGCGCGGAGAATCAACTATTGAAGGCGCTCCCGAAGATGGCCAAGGCCGCCACTGCCGAGCCGCTAAAAAAGGCGTTCACTGCGCACGTTGCCGAGACCGAAGGTCAAGTGGCCCGGCTGGTAGAGATCTTTGACGAGTTGGGCGTCAGCCCGAAAGGCAAGAAGTGTAAAGCGATGGAAGGACTAGTCAAGGAAGGCGCCGAGTTGATGGAAGAAGACGCCGACTCGGACGTCATGGATGCCGGCTTGATTGCCGCCGCGCAGCGAGTTGAACACTACGAGATGGCCGGTTATGGCTGCGTCCGCACCTACGCGGAATTGCTGGGGGAGAAATCCGCCGCGAAGTTGTTGCAGCAAACGCTCGACGAAGAGGGCGCGGCCGACAAGAAGCTCACCACGCTTGCGCAGAAGATCAATGTCGACGCCGAAGAGCCAGACGAAGAAGAAGTCGCGATGTCCGGAGCCAAGAGCGGGCGTCGCCGCTAGTGTGTATTTAAACCTCTCGCGCGTGGCAGGCGCGCTCCAACTGAAGTAACTTGAACGCTCTACTCAGTAACTTTGCAAGCGGCGTTGCCTGTCCATTGGTCAGGCGACGCCGTTTTGTATGTTTCTTATCTCTTCGGGCAGAATGGAAGGTGGGGTTCTAATGTTGAGTTTCATGGGATGGATTATCACCGGGTTGATTGCCGGGTCGCTCGCCAAACTGTTTGTGCCGGGTCGACAGCCGTTGGGCTGTTTGTTGACGCTAGGGTTGGGATTGGTGGGGTCTTTTGTAGGTGGAATGATTTCGTCATTTGTCTTTGGCCCAGATCCCATGGATCCTGGCTTGCATGCCAGCGGTTTGATCTTGTCAACAATTGGCGCTGTGATTGTCTTATTCGCTTACATAGCGTTATTACAACGTCGCACGCCCGGCCCCTGACGGGCGATTGCAGTTTTCAATCTTTGACCTTTAGCGCTAGAATACAGTCTTAGCGCCCGGACATCCCAATTGACGCATTCGCGTCGTTCGCACGACCTTATCGGAGATTCCTATCATGGCCAAGAAGTCGGATCACTCGGATGATGAAACCGTCGCGCAGCGCACGGCCAAAGGTGGCGAATTGCACCAGCAAGCCGGTGGCCCCGCGGCGCAATTGACCACCGATCAAGGAACCGTGATTTCTGACAATCAGAATTCCTTAAAAGCCGGCGAGCGCGGTCCGACATTGCTCGAAGACTTCGTGCTGCGGGAGAAGATCACCAATTTTGATCATGAACGCATCCCCGAGCGAGTGGTTCACGCCCGCGGAATGGGCGCGCATGGCTATTTTCAGTCGTATGCGTCGCACGCCAAGCTGACCAAGGCGGCGTTCTTGCAGGATCCGAACGTCAAGACGCCGGTCTTCGTCCGGTTCTCCACGGTCGCCGGCAGCAAGGGGTCCATGGACACCGCCCGCGATGTTCGTGGGTTTGCCGTCAAGTTTTATACGACCGAGGGGAACTACGATCTCGTCGGCAACAACATGCCCGTGTTCTTCATCCAGGACGCGATCAAGTTCCCTGACCTGATTCACTCAGTGAAGGCGGAGCCCGATCGTGGTTTTCCGCAGGCCGCTAGCGCTCACGATACATTTTGGGACTTCGTGTCGCTCTCGCCGGAGAGTACGCACATGCTGATGTGGGTCATGTCCGACCGGGCAATTCCGCGCTCCCTCCGCATGATGGAAGGTTTTGGAATTCACACGTTCCGGCTGATCAACGCCCAGGGAAAATCCACGTTTGTGAAGTTCCACTGGCGCCCTAAGCTCGGCACGTTCTCATTGATCTGGGACGAAGCCGTCAAGATCGGCGGCGCCGACCCCGATTTTCACCGTCGCGATCTATGGAACGCTATCGCAGCGGGAGATTTTCCGGAGTGGGAGTTCAGCGTTCAACAATTCGATCAGGAGACGGCGGACAAGTTCGATTTCGACGTGCTTGATCCGACGAAGCTTATCCCCGAGGAGATGGTTCCGCTGACACCTCTCGGCAAACTCGTGCTGGATCGCAACGTGGACAACTTCTTTGCCGAGACCGAGCAGGTGGCGTTCTGCCCATCGCACCTGGTCCCTGGCATTGATTTCTCGAATGACCCGCTCTTACAAGGACGATTGTTTTCCTACACCGATACGCAACTTAGCCGGTTGGGAAGTCCGAACTTTCACGAGATCCCCATCAACGCGGCCAAGTGCGCGGTGACCAACTTGCAGCGGGGCGGGCATATGCGGATGACTGTCCCAACAGGGCGCGTGGCGTACGAGCCGAACAGTCTCGACTCCACGAGCCCGCGCGAGGACTCTGCGAACGGGTTCGTTTCGTATCCGGCGGAAGAGGCCGGCCAGAAGTTGCGTATTCGGGCTGAAAGTTTTGCCGATCATTACACGCAGGCACTGCTGTTTTGGAAGAGCATGACCGAGCCGGAGCAACGTCACATTGTAGGCGGATTTGCCTTCGAGCTTGGGAAAGTCGAAACCGTGGCCATCCGCGAGCGCATGCTTGGGCAATTGATGAATGTCGATGCGGAGCTCTCGGACCTCGTTGCCGACGCGCTCGGCATGGCCGGCCAGGCAGAGAAGATTAAGCCAGCGGCTAAGGTCAACGCGGACGTGAAGCCATCCGCCGCGCTCAGTCAGCTTGAGAAAGCGCCACTATCGATCGCCGGCCGAAAAATTGGGCTACTGCTCACCGACGGCGCGAGCGACAAGCTCATCTCCGCGCTGCAGCGTCAGGCAAAGTCCGAAGGGGCGACGGTTGAGATCGTCGCTCCCAAGGCTGGCGGCGTGGTCACAGGCGGGGGCAAGCAAGTCCCAGCGGATCATGCACTGGCCGGAGCGCCTTCGGTGGTATTTGACGCGATCGTCGTCGCTCCTTCAGCAGAAGGCGTAAAGACGCTCATGCAAATTGCCGCCTCGGTCGACTGGTTGCGAGACGCGTTTGGTCATCTGAAGGTGATTGGCTATCAGCCCGATGCGATGCCATTACTGGAAGCAGCCCAAGTTGAGATTGACGAAGGTGTGCTATCGCTGGCCGGCGAAGGTCTGAAGTCCTTTATCGAAGCGGCAAAGAAGCACCGCATTTGGGACCGAGAACCGAAGGTGCGATAGTTCTGACGGCCGGCCGGTCGTTTGTGGCGCCGGCCACATTGCAAGTCGCCATTGCGTACACCAGGGCCGCTGTCGATTGCGGTTGTCCTAATTGCGGAGCGATTTCGTTGGAGCTCTTGTTCACGCTCGATAACCTGGTGGCGCTGGCCACTCTGACAGGGCTTGAGATCGTTCTGGGCATTGATAACGTCGTCTTCATTGCGATCCTAGCCGGAAAAATGCCGCCGGCAAGGCAGGACTCCGCACGTCGGGTAGGCTTAGGGCTGGCCATGCTGATGCGCATAGCGCTGCTGTTGGCCATCAGCTGGGTGATGGGGTTAACCAGCGAGCTATTTACCATTCCCCGATCCTGGACGGGTGAGCTTGGCGACGCGCATGGCGTAAGTGGCAGGGATCTGATCTTACTTATTGGCGGACTGTTTCTAATCGCCAAGGCCACCTCCGAAATCCACGGTAAGTTGGAAGGCGCGCACGAAGAACACGCGGCGCAACAGGCCGCTTCGTTTGGATTGGTGATCGTGCAGATCATGCTGCTCGATATCGTCTTCTCGTTGGATTCCGTCATCACGGCAGTGGGCATGGTAGCGACCACGCCCGAGTCGCAGTGGGTTGGAATCACTGTGATGGTCACGGCAATTGTCTTGGCAGTTGGCGTGATGCTGGGCTTCGCCGGTGGCATTGCCCGATTCGTCGAGCGTCATCCTACGATGAAAATGCTGGCTCTGTCGTTTTTGATTTTGATTGGCGTCGTGCTAGTGGCGGAAGGACTGCACATGCACATCCCCAAGGGCTACGTCTACTTCTCCATGGCGTTTGCACTCGGTATTGAAATGCTCAACCTCAGATTGCGGAAAACGTCACCGACGCCTCCACAGCCCAATGCGAAGAATGCGCTGCTTGATCCCCCGGATAAGTAATCGAGGAATTAAATTGCCATTGTGATTGCGCTCGCATTTGCCATTCGACCACAACCATTCGGGTTAGTTGTTGCGCAAATCTGTCGACTTCGTCAGACTCCGCACTCGCTTTACAGAAGTGTCAGCAACGAACGTATTGGCTATCCCCGCGTCTCGACGTAGAGTTCGAGTTGGGGACGTTGCGAGGCACCACCCTTTGCGGAGGATTTTGTCATGACGTATCAGACGAACTCGGACGCTCAGACGAGCGCGTGGAATTATCTGCGAGCCAACGCGTACAGCCGGCTTGCGGATCGAACGACCGAAACGCAGAATCGAGCACCGGCACCGTTTACGATCGCGCTTTCACGCGAGGCCGGCATCGACGCCGACGCGGTCGCCCGTGCCATTGGTCGCCGCCTTGGCTGGCAGGTGTGGAATCAGGAATTGCTGGTCGCGATTGCGGAGCGGCTGCACACGCGAGCGAGTGATTTGACAGCGGTCGACGAAACACACGTCAGTTGGTTGCAGGAATCGCTGGAAGCGTTCTTGGAGTTTCACTCCGTCACGCAGTTGGCGTATATGCATCAACTGGTCAATCTGCTGCTTGGGCTGGGCGAGCGCGGTGAGTGCGTGATTGTTGGCCGCGGCGCGGCACAAATGTTGCCTGCCGAGACGACTCTCCGGGTCAAGCTCATCGCGCCTCTCAAAGAACGGATCGCTGCGCTTAGCCAGCGTTTGGGCGGCGGCGCCACTAATCGCATCGCGCGGAAGATCGAGCAGTTGGATCGCGATCGCGCCCGGTTCGTCAAAGATTACTTTCACCGCGATCCGACCGATCCGGCGAACTTTGACCTGGTATTGAATTTGTCGCGGCTCTCGCCGGACGATTGCGCGGATATCATCCTGGACGCGCTCCACGCCGAGCAAGCCAGCCGGGCCGAACGCGCGCGGCTACGGGCCATGGACTCGCTTGCAATGCCGGCGTGAAGTCTCGTTGGTAATGCTGGGGCGTAACCGTTACGTATTGTCGGGACGCGTCAAAATGGCTTGGGCAGCCTTGCGATCTCCGGCCATGGCTGGGTCGCTTATGCTCCACTTGCCAGTTTCGACGCGGCCTGCGTAACGCTTCTCGAACTTCGGATAGCCGTCGACGCGGACGCTGAAGTCGTGCCAACCGTGGTGCGCGCTGGCTTTGACTAGAAACGTAACGACGGCGCCGGCGTCCAACTCTCGCTTCTCCGCCGCGGAGCCGTAGCCCAGATCGACGAGCTCTATAGTGCGTTTTCTTGCGTCGCGATTCTTAACGCGGACTTCCAAGTCTCCATTCAATTCGTTGCTGCCGTGGCGGGCGCGCTGATAGTCGGCCCTGATCTCAACCACCGGATCGTCCGGACCACCAGTAAACGCTCGATGGAATCCGTTGGGACCATAGACTGCCAGGTTGTAGCGGCTACCCGCAAAATCGCTGAGCGGCCATGCGCCTGTAATTTGTTCGCCTGCGGCCACGGCATAGTTCCGAACTTTCACATCGTCGCCATTGCGGGCGTACACCGTAAATGGAGAACCGGCCGCGCGCTCGCCGAAGGCCAGATCGCGGGCAGCCAGGTAAATCTCGAACTGCTTTCGGTCCTTGTTCACGCCACCATCGACCACCAACTCGTAGGGGAGGGGCGTCGACGGCCGCTGGCCAGGCTCCTGTGATGGCAATAAGTCTCCGGCGCGAGGGTTTTTACGGACCGCTTTCACTTCTTCCTCGGTCCACGCCCTGTAACCGCCCGGGAGTTTTTTGAATCGGGCGTTATAGATCTCTTCCACAAACGCATCGCGCGGTAGCGGAACGAGATCAACCGTTCCACCTACATCATCCGCCTTAAAGGACGAGGTCAGGTCGCCGCAGACGGCACGCCGCCACGGACTGATGTTCGACTCTTCGATCTTCTTGCCAGTGCGATGCGTTAACAGCTTCTCCAGGAACTGAAGCGGCGAAGTGTGATCCAATACCTGCGAGCAAACGTTCCCACCACGGCTCCAAGGCGACGCAATCACCATCGGCACTCGGTAGCCCAGGCCGATGGAACTCTCCCGGGCTTGGGCGCGCGGCTTGCGCTTTGCATCCTGTTCGAGCGTGACAAATTCCAAGTTGGCGTCAGCCCCCTTGCTGACAGCGCCGGTTTCCGGACGACTAGGATCGGGAGCGACAAACGGCGGGACGTGGTCAAAGTAGCCGTCATTTTCGTCGTATGTGAGCAGGAAGATCGTCTTCTTCCAGACCTCGGGATTCTTGGTCAGGATGTTCAACGCCTCGGCGATGTACCAGGCGCCATACCATGCAGAGCCGGGATGATCCGAGAACGCCTCGGGCGCAACCAGCCATGACACGGTCGGGAGGACGCCACGATCGACATCCTCGCGGAACTGATGCAGGACGTCCCCTTTGGGAACGCGCACGGTCCGCTTCGCGTCGCCATCTTGATACTCGATTGTTTCCAACTCGCGATATAACGGGTCATCGGTGTTGGTGCAAAAGGCCTTCGCGTGGAGACTTTTGCCGTAAGCGGAGAGCTTTTCGTAATTTACGTCGGTCCAGCGTTCGCGCGCTTCTAGCACGTTCTGAAGTTGGGCCTTGGCTTGGGCGAGTTGCTTGGCAAGGGCTGCTGCTTTGGCTGGTGTTTCGGCCGGCGCCGCTACTTGTTTCTCTAAAGCGGTAATCTCACCGGGCAAGCGTTCCGCCAGCGCCGCTAACTGCCGGCGATACGTCGGCAAGTAACGGACGTTGAATTGCGAGAAATACTCAATTGCATTATCGCCAAAATTCGCCAGCCATGCGGCTTCTTCGCCTGACAGTCCGACGTCCAGGCTCAATTCGTTCTGGTAGATCTTCCACGAGACGCCTGCCTGTTCCAGCCGTTCGGGAAATGTCGTCCAGCCGACGGCGTGGTCGTAGTCGGCATCCGAGTTGAGCACGTGGGCCGGCGAATCCGCACTTGGCTTGGCACGGATGCTACCCGTCCACAAGTAAAGCCGATTGGGTGTAGTGCCGGTCAGCGCGGAGCAGAAATGCTGATCGCAAATTGTGAATGCGTCCGCCAACGCGTAGTAAAATGGGATGTCTTCCCGATTGTAGTAGCCCATCGTCAGCGGCATCTCGGCGAACGTTTTTTCGCCCGATCGCTTGGCTTGCAGCCACTGGTCGTACTTGCCGCCGTTGCGCGCGTCGACCTGGTCCGACCAGGAATGGGGTAAACAGCCCATCCACGTGGCTTGCGTGTCCTTAATGTTCAAGCGAAATGGGCTGTAGCTCTGTTTCGCGTCGTTTGTCTGCACCCAGACTGGATTGCCATCGGGGAGCGTGATGGCGCGCGGATCGTTGAAACCTCGCACGCCGCTCAACGACCCGTAGGCGTGATCGAACGAGCGATTCTCCTGCATCAGGATCACCACATGCTCAGCGTCCAGGTAGGTACTACCGCTTGTTGGCGCGATCGCCTGCGCTTGTTGGATCGACATCGTCAGCACGTTCGTCAGGCCCATCGTCCCCGCAAGGGCGGCCGCCTGTGTGATAAAGTCGCGCCGGTTGTGCATCGGAAACTCCTGGGGCGGGATCGGGGGGCGTCAATTCGCGCGTAGTGGATTCGATCGAGTCTGAGATCGATGTTGTCGGCCATTCTAGCCAGCGGCCGGAGCGTCTGCAGCAGTTCGGACGGGTTCACCAGAATCTAATAATGCGCGACGATACGGACTTTCTGCGAGCCTGCGGGGATTTTGATCCACTCGCCGTCGATCTCCTTTGCGGTTAGCGATCGGCCATTTGCAGTTGCGCTGCGGATGGGCTTACGCTCGGGATGCCGCAAATGGACGCGTAGCGGGACGGGCTTGCGACCCGGGGGAGTTACTTCGGCAACGATCGCTCCTTCGGCCGCATGCGATTCGATCACCAGGGTTGTCTTGCCGTAGTACGTGCAGGCGTCGGAAAATGCGATTCGCTTGCCATCTCGCAACCAGGCACGGGGTGTCGCAGTGGCATAGTCAACGCCCTCTTCATTTTCACGAACGAGCATCATCCGTTGCGTCCGAGATTGCTCCGCGTCGCAGAATGGTAAATTCTGTTGACCGTGGTGATACTCGCCGGTGACAAAGGTTTGGCGATCCATCCCTTCGACCAGTAGCGTGTAATACATCTCAACGAAATCTTCGATCTGGTCGAGTCCAAGAAACGCTGTTCGTTGCGGGTTGTAGTACGGCTCGGCCGTGCTGACGTTTCCCTTCATCCAGCGATCCTTAGCGGCCTGCAACAGATTGCTTGTCAGATCCCCTTGCGCGCTGAGCACGCCGAGATCGACGAGGTGGAGCGGCCCCACGTCCATCCACCAGATGTGGAAATTGATGTTTGGATCGGCAGCGCCCGTGTTGATCTTCCAGACGTTGTAGATGTCGTTGGCGATGAATGGAAGTTGTTGTCCATTCTGGAGGGTGTATCGCGGCGTATTTGCCTTGGCCCAATCGACGCCTGCCAGTATCGATTGCTTGTATTCGTCCGCCGCCTGACGCGTGACCGCTGCGCGTGGATGGTCAATTTCTTCGAGCACGCTGGCCATGGAATCGAGCGCGCGCCACGTGACGGCGTCGCCCATAAAGCCGTAACAGTTGGGCGCTCCATCGCCGGTGGAACCGGGAGGCAACAGGCCCCAGTGTGGCGGCCTGGCGCCGGCTGCGTCGGGACGCTTTGTCCGGGCGCGTTCGGTTTCGATCCAATCGACCGCCGCCAGCAATTTGGGTAGCACGCGATCCAGCCACGCTCGATCTGCCGAAAAACGGTAATGGTCCGCCATGGCCCAGAGAAGGAAGCCATGATTGCTGACCCAGCGGACCCAGGTGTGCGGGTCATCGCTGGCAAGAAAACCAGCCTGCGTGATGTACTCTCCTGGAGGAGTCATCGACCCTTGCCAGGCGAGGAACGGTTCCAGAATATTCGCGGCGTCGGAATGGTGGCCACGTTCATCGAGCGCAATGGCTTGCACCGCCGAGAGGCTGGCCCAGACTCCTTCGTACCATCC
>Ga0105047_10014798_pt1 | contig 12343 bp, 9 predicted proteins | sample MAT04_FD_78384 | JGI IMG/M metagenome (GOLD analysis project Ga0105047, IMG submission 78384) | Freshwater microbial communities from Lake Fryxell liftoff mats and glacier meltwater in Antarctica - MAT-04 (megahit assembly) | ecosystem: Environmental > Aquatic > Freshwater > Ice > Liftoff... | reverse complement strand
TGGCCCGGCTACCTGTACGTTGCGCCATTTCGGACACCGGCGAGCCTATCTCGCCAGGTCTCCAGACAAACGCAATGATGGGAACTGATACTGGCACAGTTTGAACTCCCGATTGCATGCGCAAGTGCAGGTGGCGTTATCCTGCAACTTTTCTTCGCGCTTGCATGTCCTAAAGATAAACTGGGAAACCGTGGGGACTCTATGGGGTGTTTACCCTATTGGAGATTTTATGATTCCGTGCATTTGTTGCCGGTATCACGAACGAAGCTCGACGTGTTGCTCCCATCGCTCGGTAAACTGCGATGGCGCAGTGCGGGCTGATAATTGTCAGTGTTTCCAAGCCAGATACCACCCGGTGACATCGCTCCCGATTCCCATCTGGGCAAGCTGGCGCAGGTCCACCTCCAGAACCTCGGGCGTGCTGAGCTCCAGTGTGCGGTATTGTGGATCTGTCCAAACCCGCGGCCGCCAACCCAAAATCTTCAAATCTGGCGGCATAGTGAAGCGAATGCGATTGGTCAGGTTGATGCCGGCCAGCACCGCTGTCTCGGCCACCAGATCGCCGCAGTTTTCAGTCCGCACGCCAAACTGGTCGTATTTCCGCGACATCACGTAGTCATGGATCAGTTGGTACCGGCATTGGGTAATCGGCATTCGCCAGACGAACGTGGGGGGCCGGGGAGGTTTACCGGTCTGGAATTCGCCATCGGACATTGTTTGCCACAAATATGCGATCGGATTGGGATTCCCATTCCGCATTCCCTGCATCACACCCTCATGGTAACGCGGTTTCACCAACCCGAAGTCGCCGGTATGGCCGCATTCCAGACGATGACCGGGAGATTCCAGGATGAGCCAAGCATGCGCCCACGGACGCCGCCAAATTGATAAGAGCAGCGACTTTGGATTGCCAAAGTCCCAGTTGGCAGATTCGGTCAGGATATAAAGATAATACCCTTCGTCTCCTACGGGTGTTCCGGTGGCAGGATGGATGTCAGCATCCGAGGCGAAGCGGTCGGTGATCGCGATGGGTTGGGCGCTCCAGCCATCGGGTTGCAGCGCAGCGCTGAGCCGGCCGGGACGGTGACGGCCGCAACCGGTCGCAATCCCCGTCAGGAATTTCACCACCGCGAGGAAACACGCGCGATAGATTCGTTCGATTGCTTTGCTTTTCATTTTTGCTATGCCGTCGAATCTGGAACGGATGTTGGACATCCGGTGTCGGTTTCCAAAGACTTTTTGTAGATGCGGTATTTCTTGTAGGGTCTTGCGCCCGCTTCCACGGCCAAGGTGTTGATGCCTTCGTTGTCCTCCAAGGTCCAACCCATTTCCAGCGACCGGTAGATTTTCTTCTGCCGCACCACTTCAAAGATGTGGTGGAAGACCAACATGGGGATTCCGAGTTGCCGGTACTTCTCCTTGATTCCGAACATCAACAGCCGCAATCCAGTGATCTCCCGGCGATAGATGAGCGCCTTCAACACGCCCAGCAAACCGAGCCGTCCATTGAGGCGCTTGAGCAAGGGGTTGACGTCTGGAAAGATGACGCAGACCGCTGCCGGGTCGCCCTCGTAATCGATGAAGAAAGCCAAATCCGGATCCGCGAAATGGATCACCTTTTTCTGAATGTCCTGCATCTCCTCATCGCTCAGCGGAACGAAACCCCAGTTAGAGGACCAGGAGTCATTGTAGATTTCTTTGACCTGTGCAAACTCGGCGTCCGCTTTCTTGAGATTGAAGGACCGGATGCGGATGCCCTTTTTCCGAGCGATCCGTCCCGCCAGACTATCCATCCACTCGGGCAGCCGGTAATCGCCCTCGATCAGGAAGGCGAGCAAGTCCTTCTCCTTGGCGAACCCGCAGGATTCGACCAAGTGGGAATAGTACGGCGGGTTGTAAGCCATCATCAACGCCGGCGGATAGTCGAAGCCTTCGATGAGCAGCCCGACTTCGTAATTGGTGGACGGGTTGAGCGGTCCCCTGACGAAAGTCATGCCCTGCTGGCGGGCCCACGTCTCCACGGCAGAAAAGAGAGCGGTGGCCGCCGCCGGATCGTCAGCGCATTCGAAGAATCCCCAGATGCCCATCTTTTCGCCGTGGAATTCATTGTAGCGATGATCAATGAGGCCCGCGATTCTGCCTACCGTCTGCGAGCCGCGCCGGGCCAGAAAGAGCCGACGTTCGGCCGACGCCCAGAAAGGATGCCGGCGAGGATCCAGCAACCGGCGAAGCTCCTTCTTCAGGGGCGGAACCCATTGAGGGTACCCAGCATAGAGATTCCACGGGAGATCGATGAAGTCCTTTAGGTCTAAACCTCCTTCCACAATCACGATTTCGATGTCGTTCATGAGTGTTCCGTTTGAAACGGAATTTGCCATAGGACTGTCATCTCGCATCATCGTGGTGCATCTCTCCTTGATTGTCTCTCATCCGCATAGTACTGCAAACCCAATCTGAGCGATGGAAACTAGGAATACAAAATCCGTGCTGGTCACCGGAGCCAGCGGCTTTATCGGACAGCACCTGGTGCGACGGCTGATCGAGCGCGGCGACCGGGTGTCTTGCTTAGTGCGGGCCACATCGCGCACCGACGAACTCCAATCATCCGGCGCCCAACTCATCGTTGGTGATGCGACCGATCGTGCGGGTATGGAACGGGCGCTGGCAGAGTCGCAGGCCGGTGTGGTGTTTCATTTGGCAGGACTGGTGAAGACGGTGCGGACTGCCGATTTCACACGCGTGAACGCGAGCGGCGTCGAATCCGTCGCGGCTGCCTCTGCGAACCGCGCCGAGCGACCGGTGTTGATCGTGGTTTCCTCGCTGGCCGCGGCGGGGCCTTGTGCCGGTAACCAACCTCGCGTGGAAGCTGATTCGCCGGTGCCTGTTTCCGCCTACGGACACAGCAAGCTGGCCGGAGAACAGGCAGCGGCTAAATATGCCGGAGAAATGGCGATCACCATCGTGCGTCCGCCGATCGTCTTCGGCCCCGGCGACCGCGGCGTGATGGAAATGTTCCGGTCAATCGCTCAATCGGGGATTCACGTCGTGCCCGGCTTGAAGGAACGATGTGTTTCGCTGATCCACGTAGCCGATCTGGTCGCACTCCTGCTTCTTGCTGCCGAGAAGGGTGAGCGTTTGCACCCGGACGGAGTGACGGGCAAAGGCGTTTACTTTGCGGCGGCAGAACATGACCTGACGTATCCCGAACTAGGGCAGGCCATCGCCAAAGCATTGGGAAAGAGGCGAGCGAGAGTGTTGCACATGCCGGCACCGCTCGTGCGACTGGCCGGGCTTTGCGGCGACTTGGTAGGACGCGTGCGGCAACAACCGTGTTGGGTGAACAGCAACAAGATGACGGAAGCCCTGGCCGGATCGTGGACGTGTTCGTCTGCCAAGGCCCGGACGCAGTTGGGTTGGATACCTGCGGCTACGCTGCCCGAACGCCTGCACGAAACGGCTCAATGGTATCGTCAGGCCGGGTGGCTCTGATAAAGCCATGCTCGATCACTTGATCAATTTGGTGGGGCACTTGGGTCATTGGGGGTACCTCGTCATCTTTGTTGTCGTGGCGCTGGAATGCCAGCCGGTGCTGGGCATCGTCATGCCGGGCGAGAGCCTGGTGATGGTGGGAGGCTTCTTTGCGGGACAAGGGTTACTTGATCTCTGGGGCCTCGTCTTTGTGATCGCCGTCGCCGCCATAATCGGTGACAGCATCGGCTACGAACTCGGGCGGCATTGGGGACAAGAGTGGTTGCTGAAACACGGGCGACGGTTCGGGCTGCGTCAGAAACATTTGGATCGTGTGGATGGTTTCTTCGTGCGACATGGCGGCAAGGCTGTCTTCGGCAGTCATTTCCTGCATTTGTTGCGGGCACTGATGCCCTTCGTCGCCGGATCCCATCGCATGCACTATCCGCGGTTTCTCCTTTTCAATGCGGTGGGCTGCATCATCTGGGCAACCACCTTCGTCCTGCTCGGCTACTTTGTCGGAACGAGTTGGCGCGTGGTCGCAACATGGATCGGTCGCACCAGTGCCATCATCGGCGGCGCGTTGCTGCTCGTCCTCGCGTGGGTGTGGCTGTGGCGCTGGCTGGGCCGGCACGAGGCCGATGTCCGGCAGCGCTGGCAGGCGCTCGCGGAACACCCGCGCGTGCTGGCCCTGCGCCGGCGATTTACTCCCCAACTGGAATTTCTCATCAATCGTCTCTCGCCCAAAGGTTACTTGGGACTTCACTTAACGATTGGTGTCTTGCTCCTCATCGGCGCGTCCTGGCTATTCGGCGGCATCGCGCAAGACGTTGTGGCCGGCGACCAGCTGACGGTTGTCGACCGGAACGTCGCGGAGTGGTTTCACGAGCGTCGGACTCCCGGACTGACGACCACGATGCAACTGGTGAGTGAGCTTGCCTCGCTCCCGTTGGTGACGACCCTCGCGGTCGTTACCGCGCTCGTTTTGTGGTGGAAGCGTTGCTGGTACCGGTTGCTGGCTCTGGCGCTTATCATTCCCGGTGGCATGGTCCTCGATGTCCTCCTGAAAACGATCTTCCATCGTCACCGTCCCAGTTTCCTGGATTCATTCCTGATCTTCCAGGGCTACAGTTTCCCGAGCGGCCACACGATGGCGGCCATGTTGCTGTATGGGGGGTTGGCCGTTTTTGCGGTGATCGCGCTCAAAACTTGGCGCTGGCGAGTCGGGGTGGTTCTGGGCGCTTTCGTCATGGTGCTACTGGTCGGCTTTAGCCGCCTGTACTTGGGTGCGCATTACTTGAGTGATGTGTTGGGCGCCGCCACGGCCGGTCTCGTGTGGCTGGTGTTGTGTCTGACCGCAGTGGACACACTACGACGACGACGCGCGAGAAAATAGATCGTCCCCCTCCGACTCGCCACCATTTACCGGTCAGGCTTGGAGTTTTTCTGCCAAGGGGAAGAATCGCAGATATAGAACGGCCCAAACTGTACCCAGCACGGTACCGGCAACCAAGTCAACCGCGACGTGCTGCTTGGTGGCCAACGTGGCATACAGGATGCCGAGGCACCAGAGCCAACTCAGGCTGCGCGCCAGACCCCGATCGCCGAGATGCCGGGCCATGCGATCAATGCAAATGGCCGAGAAGACAGCAAAGGCCGCGTGGAGTGAGGGGCAAACGTTGCGCGGCTTGTCGATGGCGATGAGGGGCCGGTAGGTGGGACTGTCCGGTTGGGGAATGGCTGTTGGCCAAAGGAGAAAGAAGGTGAGTCCCACCAAGCAAAGTCCACTCAAGGCCAGACAGCAGGCGTTCAGATCGCGCTTGTTGTCCAGTAGCCAAGGAGCAAGGGGAATATACAGATAGAGCGACATATACAGCAGCAAGGTGCCGGGATGAAAACCGATCAACCGGTCCAGAGCGGTGGACGGCATTTCCCGCACGGGGAAGATGTGGAAGTCGAGCAGTAGGAAATATCCGATAAAGAAAACGATGCCAACAATCGCACCGGCCACCAATTTGAAGCGCCAATAGGCCTTCAACCTCGCTCCAATCCGGGCCGTTTCTTGTGTGCTCGATATCATGAATCTTGTCGGCTATTTCGGTATGATCTTTTCATAACGCTTTTCCGACGTCTGCACATCTTTTCCATAGAGTTCAAGATAGTTGACGGTTAGCCCGGTCATTGAGACGGAAGCATCGAGGTAAATCTTCTCGAGAATGGCCGGCTGTCCGTCGATGACGATCTCGGCACGGACGACGCTGCCTACTTTCTTTACGGTGATCGCCCGCTGGGAGGCGGCCACGATCGTCATTTGGTACCCGTTCACCGACGGGTCCACTTTAACGTTGACGCCATAGGCCATCGTCTTCTCGATCCAATTGAGATCCTGCCGGCGGCCGTCCTCGGCGAGGCGGACCCAGTAAGCGATTACCGGTTCCTCGGGATCTAGTTTGTCGGCGGCGGTGAGCTGGGCGTCGTAATGCACGACGTTGGCGTTTGTGCTTCGCTCGATGATGAACAGCGGCTGAGTTGTTTCTTGGGCCACGGCCGGAGCGGATGTTGGCTGCTTTTCCTTTTGCGTTGCACAGCCGACAAAGAAAACCGTCACGGCCAGCAATGTCAGATGTCTGATCATTTACCCTCCTCCCATTTGGTGGCGATGATGCCCAGAATGAAGACTATGGCCGCGAAAACCCCGATGACTGCGGAGTCACGCAACGCGGCCATGTTGTCTTGAAATATCATCGAGGCCCGGAGCCCCTCGTTCACGTAGTAGAGCGGCAGTGTCTTGGCAATCGTCTGCAGGAAACCCGGCATCAGCTCGATGGGAAAGAAGCTCCCGGAAAGGAACATGATCGGAAAACTGATAGCATTCGCAGCGGCAGCGGCGCTTTGCGACTCCTTCACGAAACGGGTAAGGATCATCCCGATGCCGACGAACGCGAAGACGTCGAGCAAGATGAACGCGGGGAGCCAGGCATTGAGATGCAGATTGACATGAAACACAGCGTAGCTCACCACCAGCATCACGGTCGTGGAGACGAGCGCGATGATGAACTGATACAGCATGTGCGACAGTATCCAGTCGGTACGGGTGATGGGTGTCGTACACAATTTTCGGATGATGCCCTTCTGTCGCAACTCCGTGTTCAAGTACACCGTGCCGAACAGGCTCAGCGTCATCACCGCCATCGCGATGATGCCGGGAATGAAGAACTCGATGAACCGGTATTTCTTGGTGAGGATCGATTTCTGAACCGACTTGATGAACGGCGGTATGCCGGTCATTTCCTGATTTAGCCCGGCAAGCACCCCATTCAGGATTTCCATCTTCGTGGGAACCGAAGACGAACTGGGATCGTAAAAATAAGTGACGGTGACGGATGCTGTGAGATCTTTGTGCATCATCCGCCGCATGAGGGCCGTTTCAAAACCTTTGGGAATCACGAGAACAAGGTTCGCTTTGTTGTCCTTGACGTATTGCAAAGCGTTGATGGCCGGGTCGACCTTGGTGATCTTGAACTTCCCGTTGTGCCCGAGGGTCTCGATAGATTTTGCGGACGACTCCGACTGGTCGAGGTCCTGCACGGAAAGGTGGAAGTTCACGTTGTCCTGACTCATGAAGATCGTGCCGAACAGGAGGATCAGGATGATCGGGAATGCCAGCGTGAAGAACATCGTGGTCTTCTCGCGATAGATGCTCATGAGTGTTACGAAGAGATTGGCTCCGACGATGCGCAGGTTCATTTTGCACCCCTTTCTCCGACCTGATTGTCGTGGAGCGCCTCACCGGTGAGCTTCAAGAAGACCTCTTCGAGGTTGGGCTTGCGAACGTCCAGGGTGAGCAACGACATCCCGGCGTCCTTGATAGCGGTCAGTATCTTCTGGACGTCGTCGGTTTGCTCCACCCGGACTTTGATGCTTTTGTGATTGTCATGGACCGGCTCGAAGCCCATTTTGCGGACGATTTCGAACGCTTGTTCATCGGCTAACTGGAGCGTGATGAGTAGATAATTCGCGTTGCGTTCGATGAGTTCCCCGGGAGAGCCCATGGCAATGATCTTCCCCTTCGAGATGATGGCGACCGTGTCGGCTAGAAGCTCCGCTTCCTCCATGTAGTGCGTGGTCAGAAAGACTGTCGTGCCTTTTTTCTTCAGACTCAGCAAGACGTCCCACACCTCGCGCCGGGCGCGGGGGTCGAGACCGGTCGTCGGCTCGTCGAGGAACACGACCTCCGGGTCATTCACGAGTGCGATTGCAATTCCAAGACGCTGCTGCAACCCCCCGGAGAGATTCTTGTAATGCTCGTTGGTTTTGTCCTTGAGGTTCACGAGGTCGATCAGTCCGTCGATATCAGCATTCTTGCGGCTGAACAGCCGCGAGTAATACTGCAAGGTTTCCCGGACCGTGATTTTGTCGAACGAACTGAACCCTTGCGGGAGGACGCCGATGCGAGGGACGATAGCGTGTTTTTTCTTCGTGACGTCCATTCCTAGTAGACGCACTATTCCTGACGTGGGCAAACGAATCGTATCGATGATCTCGACAGTCGTGGTCTTGCCGGCACCGTTGGGGCCTAACAGGGCGAACACTTCGTTTTTTTTAACGTTGAACGAAATGTCGTTGACCGCCAGTAAAGCTCCGTAACGCTTCGTCAGGTTCTCGACTTCGATGACATGTTCAGCTTCTTTCATTTGGCATTTCTTTCGGCCAGAATCCGAGGTGTCGAAGGATCTTCTCGCTCACCGTCGGCAACCCAATCAGCAAACGGTCAATCACCGGACGGCGGTGTTTGAATAATATAAGGCCAGGCAAAAACGTCGCACCCAGATGCGCTTTGGTTTTCTCCGCGCCCTGACCTGCGTTATAGAGTGGGATATTTTGCTCCATGCAGCGGCGGATATTTTCCAGCCAGGACAAAACATAAAGGTTGTGTTTGCGGCCGAGCTCGTAATCCATGCAGAAATATTCATCCACCATCACATCCGGTCTGACGACGAGAAGGTTAAAAGCGACCAGCTCTTCCTGCACAAAATAGAACGCGTACTCGGCGCCCGGTACTCGCTCACCGATTTCTTCAAAAAACAATCGGTTGTGCACGCCAAACGACAAGGGGCTGCGCTCCACGGTTTCCCGATAGAGCTGGTAGATCCGGTCCAAATAAGGAGCCACATTACGGCTTCGAATTACCCGGATATCGTGGGCGGTGCGCATTTTGCGGCGCAGGTCTCTTCTCGCGCCGCTGGAAAGACGGTTTAAGTATTCCTCCTGGCTGTTAAACGTAATGGGTAGCACGGCACAAGGACGGCAGGGCACCCGGTGGAATTGTTTGAATACTTCCCCGGGGAGTTTGCTGTGCTGCGAAAAATTGTAAAAAGCCACGATGTCGCTTTTCAGTTCGGTCGCGAGCGATTGCACGGCGCCCAAGGCCATTTCCCATGCCGCCTTAAGGGTGTCGGCATCGACTTGAGGATCAAGCCCGATTTCACTCCATCCTCCCTCCAACAATCCCACACCCAGAACACGGGGGCGAAAAACTGAAGGAATGAGACGACCTGCCGCTTTCAGGGATTGCTTGATCCATCCCTTCGCAAAAGTGGACAAATCAAAAACTGTTTCAAACAAAGGCAGTAAGAGAATCGGAACATCATCTTGGAACACCACGACACTCCGCAGGTTAAAACCGTCGATACCGGATTCCTGCAGTAGGGAAAGAAGCGGGGCGGTGCTCGATGGTTCCGGAAAAAGCCGTTCTAGTTCCGCCGCTGACACACCGTCCAACCGGGGCGCGCAAACGCAGGTAAGTTTTCCAGAACATTTCGTCAGCGGCTTGACCACCATTGTTTGTTCAACGCAGATCATCATGGTTCACTGCAGTTTGGCTAGTTCGTCGGCCACGGCGCTGACGGTGGCGCGGATTTGCGCCTCGGTGTGATTGGTGGTGATGAAGAAACGTAGGCGGGCGCCGCGGTCGGGCACTGCCGGAGGCAGAATTGGTTGGACGTTGATGCCGCGGTCGAACAAGGCGCGTGACAAGCGCAGGACTTTCACCGAGCCTCCAACAATCACTGGGACCACAGGCGTACCGGCTGACAGGCCAGTATCCAAGCCTCGCTCCTTGGCGAGTTTCAGGAACAACGCCGCCAGCTCGCGCAGACGGGTCACACGCTGCGGTTCGCGTTGGAGGACCGTCAGGGCGGCCAAGGCCGCAGCGGCGTTGGGCGGGGCGATGCCCACGCTGTAAACGAATCCAGGCGCGGTGTACTTGAGGTACTCGATGAGCTCAGTCGAGCCAGCAATGTATCCGCCACAACTGGCCAGCGATTTGGAGAGTGTGCCCATCCACAGGTCAACATCGGAGCGGGCCACGTCCCAGTGTTCACCGATGCCCCGGCCGGTCGCTCCCATGATGCCCAGCGAGTGCGCTTCATCGACCAGCAGAAGTGTCTTGTGCTTCTTCCTGAGTTCTAGGAAACGCGGCAGTTCAGGGAAGTCACCATCCATGCTGTACACGCCCTCAATGGCAATCAAGACGCGGCGATAGCGGTGACGCATTTCGGACAACAGGGTGTCGAGGGACTGCCAGTCGTTATGCTCAAAGGCGCGACGCGTCGCACCGGCAAGTTTGGCGCCTTGGACGATGGAGTTGTGGGCCAGAATGTCGTGGAGGATCAGATCGTCCGGTCCCAGCAGATGACCGATGGTGGTGACGTTGGTGGCGTGACCGGAAACGAAGACGATTGAGGCCGGGGTGGCTAGAAAGCCGGCCAAAGCATGCTCCAAATCACGATGCACCTGCTTCTCGCCGGAGACCAGGCGACTGGCGCCGGCACTGGTGCCATAGCGATCAATTGCGGCCTTGGCGGCGGCGGCGACCTCCGGATCGTGGGCCAAGCCGACGTAGTCATAGACGTTGAAGTTGACGAGTGACCGTCCCTCGTTACCGGCTCCGCCTTGATCGACGCGGAAATAAGGGTTGTCGCCGACCGCTAGGAGCAGACGTTCCTGACGCTTCAATTCCGCATACTCGGGGAAGCGGACAAAATCATAATATTCAGGTGGTATCTGGCTTGTAGGAACACCGGGTCTGGGATTATCGATCAGGGATGCCTGCACCACTTGGGCGAGTTCCCCCAATGTCTGAACTTGGTTGAAAACCGCCTCGGGCAGGTGGACGGCGAAGGTCTTGTCCACTGCAGCCATGAGTTCCACCCGCTGCAATGAATCCAAACCTAGTGCAGTGAGCGGCGTATCGGGCGTCAGTTCTGGCAGCGTCGCGCTCGTCGTTCCCGCCAACGCGTCGGCGTGCCGGCGAATGGCGGCAAAAACTTTTGATTGAGGCGATTGCTCTGTGGGATGACCGGCACGTGAGGCAAGGACTTTGAGTTCGCCGGCAAGGAATGCCGTACGACAAGCATTGCGCTGTACCTTGCCGCTCGAGGTTTTTAGAATCGTTCCGCAGCGCACCAGCACGATCTCATCCAGGGCCAACCCCTGATCATCGAGCACCGAGCGGTGGATCGCATCCAGCACCGGCGTCAAATCCTTCTCACCACTACGAGTAGCTTCCTGCACCAGAACCAAGCGCGGCCGGCCGTGATCATCCGCGACGAAGGCGGCCCCGTAGCCGGATTCCAACAGCGGATGACTACCGCGGGCAGCGGCCTCGATATCTTGCGGATAGCGATTCAAACCGCGGACGATGATCAAGTCGTCCAGCCGGCCGGTGACGTAAAGTTGTCCCTCGTGCATGAAGCCCAAGTCACCGGTCCGAAGGAACGGGCCTTCGCCGGTGTCGCACAGGTGGGCGTCGAAAACACGGCTGGTCTCGCCGGGATTGTGCCAATAGCCCTGACCAACCGACGTGCCGGTAACCCAGATTTCGCCCACTCGGGCAGGGGCGACCTCCGTACGGCTGTGTGGTTCGACAATCATCGCGCGCAGACCTTCGAGGGATGATCCACAGGCCACCAAGGAACGCGCCTGCGGTGCATCGTTGGACACCGGCTCAACGCGATTCTCAGTCAGCACCGTGTCGCGGAAGGTCCCGACAGTCGCGCCGCTGCCGCGTCTTGGGCCACTGACCATGAGAGTCGCCTCCGCCAAACCGTAGCAGGGATAAAAGGTGCCGGGTTGGAAGCCGCAGGGAGCGAACGCGGCGGCAAAACGTTCGAGCGTTCCGGATTCAATGGGTTCGGCACCGACGAAGGCCAGTTCCCAAGAGGAAAGATCGAGAGTGGCCCGCTGCTCGTCGGTGATTTTGCGAAGACAAAGTTCGTAGGCGAAGTTGGGGCTGCCGGAGATGGTGGCCCGGTATTTACTGATGGCAGCCAGCCAAGTGACGGGACTCTGGAGGAATGTTGCCGGCGAGATAAAAAAGTTGGTTACTCCGGCGAACACCGGGACCAGAACCCCACCCACCAGTCCCATGTCATGGTGCATCGGTAACCAGAACACGCTGCGATCCCCAGGCTGAATGCCGAACGCCTGATGGATGGCGCGGATGTTGGCTATGAGATTCGCGTGACTGACGATGACACCCTTGGGCCGGCTGGTTGAGCCGGAGGTGTACTGGAGCATGGCCACCGTGTCGGGAGCGATGGACGGTTCTTGCCAACTCTCGGCTAAAGCGTCGGGAATCTCATCGGTGGCGAGCCACGAGAGCTGGGAAGAGGTGGCCGCTTGAACGTTTTTTTTTCCTTCCATCATGGCTTGGAACTGAGTCACACCCGAGGCGTTGCTCAGGGCGAGACAGGCGCCGGCATCGGCAGCGACGGCTTGGAATCGCTCGAGCATGCGGTGGCGATGCGGCGGGTAGGTCGGCACCGCGACGCAACCGGCATACAGGCAGCCGAAGTAAGCAGTAATGAAGTCG
>Ga0105047_10014795_pt1 | contig 12345 bp, 10 predicted proteins | sample MAT04_FD_78384 | JGI IMG/M metagenome (GOLD analysis project Ga0105047, IMG submission 78384) | Freshwater microbial communities from Lake Fryxell liftoff mats and glacier meltwater in Antarctica - MAT-04 (megahit assembly) | ecosystem: Environmental > Aquatic > Freshwater > Ice > Liftoff... | reverse complement strand
GGATTGAGCGGGTGAAGCAGCGTGGTGGGGCCTGGACGGGTGGGTCGCGGCCGATTGGCGTGGCGATGGACCGGGCTTGTGTGACGGGGCGCTAAGCGAGACGCTTGAGGGGCCAGATGGCTACTTGGATTGCTTTTGCGAAATGCAGAAGTGGCTGGGTGTCGGGGAGCACGATGCCGGCCGCGAGGCTCATGGTGTTGGTTTCGATTAGCGCTTCGGCGTCGTAGAGGGGCCATGCTTCGTGGTGTATCTCTCCGCGGTAGAGCCGGTCTTGCTTGTCGGTTGTATAGAGACAGTAGCGTTCGGTGAGCCAGCGGACCAGGTCTGTTTTGCGGGCGAGCCCAGTTGGGCGATAGCTGGCGCGGAATTCGGCTGGGGCTTCGTTTCGGTGGGTGCGGGTTGAGGTGTAGTCGATCCATTCGTTGCGGGACTGACAACTCATTGTTGCGTTCATGTAGGGCAGGTGGAATAGATTGCGTGCTGCGGCGACAGCGACCGGGTTTGAGGCTTCGAGACTCCAGAAGTAGACGCCGGGTTTTGATTGGTCGCCTTGCCGGGGGCGGACGTAGGTGCGGACGTTGAGCTCAGCGAAATGGGAGATCCAGGGGAGAGGCGGAGTGAGGCGGGGACGAACGCCAGTCATCCGGAATGGCACTACGGCGATCCAGGCCTGGTTGTCGAATGTATCGACCTCGAGGGAATTGGGAAGCAGGGGTTGGATCACGGAAGGCTCGATTGGCCAGTGGGCGAAGAGGAGATCACGCCACCACTGAGTCATTACCCAGGGGCCCGACTCGAGGGGCCAGGGACGGTGATCGGTCTGACGGATAGTTTTTCTGAGCCCCACAATAGTAGGCTATCTCTAGTGAAGGGTTTAGAAACGGAAATTAAAATTGAAGTCCTCTCCTTTCGGGGATTTCGCAAACGACTGAAGGAAGCCGGATTCCGAATCAAGCACCGTCGTGTGTTTGAGCGGAATACGATCTTTGAGACTTCGCCGCCGAGCCTGCGTCCGAAAGGGTGTATGGTGCGGCTGCGCGAGGCTGGTTTGAAGTTCACGATCACTTACAAGGGCCCGGCGACTGTCGGGAAACATAAGTCGCGCGAAGAAGTGGAATTTATAGTTTCTGATGCGGATGCTGCTTATACGTTTCTGATGCGGCTGGGTTATCTGCCTGGATTTGTTTATGAAAAGTATCGGACAGAGTATGCTGAGATTGGCTCATCGGGGGTGGTGACGCTGGACGAAACGCCGATTGGAATCTACGCAGAACTGGAGGGTGAAGAAAAATGGATAGATTTTACTGCAAAAACTCTCGGGATTGCCGATACGGAATACATAACAGCCAGTTACGGTGCGCTTTACCTGAAATGGTGTGAGCGGGAAGGTATAGACCCTGGGCATATGCGCTTTGCGTGAGATGCTCAGGTGAATGCCTTAGTCAATTCGTTTGGTAGTAGTACTGAAGCAAATCTTTACCTACTACTCAATTACCTATTGGTCTTGTTAGTAGCTGGTGGTATTCTTGCCTTGAAGACAAAATGAGTTTCAGCCTAATACTGATCGGATTATCGCTCGCGCTGTTGGCGTACTGGTTTCGCTACAGCTGCCTACTGATCCTCCGAACCCAAACCGCGGAAGACTATTCACGCGAAGTATGCCGTGCCAACGGCCTTAGCTTCGATCTGGTCAAGGGACAGATTGAGGCCGAACCCAATGCTAATCTTGGGGCACTGAATCTTGAGGCACTCTATCAATCTCTGGAGAGAGATTACCGGGTTGTCAGCCATTTGCTCGATCAGGTTTCGATGCAATCGCAGGACGGCAACGTGCTTGAGACTAAACTGCTGAGAGCGAATTTCCGCGTGACGCAGGTATGGTTCCAGGTGAGCCACAAGCTTGGCCTGAAATCTTCGACCGGAGCACTGGAGGAAATGGCAGATACGATCGGCCATTTTGCCAACGCCTTCGGCGAACAGAGTGCATCCGGTGCCGCAGCGTAGCAGCAAATCCCATTAAATTTACGAATCGGGTCTATCCCGGGCTAGAAGGAGAGGCAGAGCCTCTCCTTTTTGCATAAGATGACAATGTGAGTGATCTTTCGGCTGCGACACAGCGCATTAAAACTGTCACGGATGAAATCGGCAAAATTATTGTCGGACAAGACGAAGTCGTTCAAGGAGTGCTGATCTGCCTTTTAGGAGGCGGACATGTGTTGCTGGAAGGTGTTCCCGGACTTGGCAAGACTACTTTGTTGCGCACGCTTTCTCGCGTACTGCACCTGAAGTACAGCCGAATCCAATTTACGCCTGACCTGATGCCAGCCGATATTGTTGGCAGCATGATTTTGGACTCGGATGCGAGTGGGTCGAAGAGTTTTCGTTTTCAGGCTGGACCGATCTTCTCGAATCTGGTGCTGGCGGATGAAATCAATCGTGCCACTCCGAAAACGCAGAGCGCCTTGCTTGAGGCGATGCAGGAGCGGACGGTGACCAGCGGCACGACGACGCATCAACTGGAAAGCCCATTTCTGGTTATGGCGACGCAGAATCCAATCGAAATGGAAGGCACCTATCCGTTGCCCGAAGCGCAGCTGGATCGATTTCTGATGAAGATTCTTGTGCGTTATCCGAATCGTGCGGATCTGGCCGCGATTGTTGAGCGAACGATTACTCGCGATGACGTACAGTTGACTCCACAACTCGACGGAGACGGCATCCTGTCGCTGCGCAAGCTCTGCCGGGAGGTGTTGGTGGCACCGCACGTGCAGGATTTTGCTGTGGACCTGGTGATGGCGACGCAGCCAGATCAGAGCCAAGCGCATCCGCTGGCCAAGAAGTACATCCGCTATGGCAGCTCGCCGCGCGGGGCGCAGTCGTTGGTGGAGTGTGGCCGGGTGCTGGCGTTGATGAAGGGCCGGGCGCATTTGAGTATCGACGATATTTCGCAGGTGGCGCAATCGGTATTGCGGCATCGCGTGATTCTGAATTTTGACGCACATGCGGATGGGCATACGACCGAGACCATCCTGCCAGAGATCCTGAAGGGCGTTACAAGCCAGGCAGCCGCGACCCGCTAGCCTACTGAGACGAAGTAATTAAGCGTGGCGCAGGCAGAATTCAAAATCGAAACAGCCTTTCTTGAGAGGCTTGAGCGGCTGACTATCCATTGGCAGAAGTCGTTTCCTGGAGTTGTGGGTGGCCATAATGCGAGCCGCTTCTCCGGGCCAGGACAGGAGTTTCTCGATCACCGCAATTTTCACAGCGGCGATGATTTGCGCGCGGTGAACTGGCGGGCGTACATGCGCCTTGAGAAGCTGTTTTTGAAGTTGTTCACGATTGAGCCACGGGTGCCGATCAGGATCTTTCTCGATGCGAGCGAGAGCATGGCTTTGGGTGGAAAGTGGGATTATGCACGGCGGCTTGCCGCAGCCATTACCTATGTCGGGCTGGTGCGTCTGGATGCTATGCAGTTGATTCCGTTTCGTGGAGAGCTGGAAGAGGGAATGGCTTGTGGGGGCGGGCGACATCGATTCTCACCGGTGGCCGAATATCTGACTGCGCTCAAGACGGGTGGGAAGACCGATGTGACCCGTGTTGTGAGGGAGTTTCTTGGCGCGAACCGGCAGAAGGGGCTTGTCATTGTCATCTCTGACTTTCTGGGCGAAGAGGATTGGCTGAAGCCGCTGCAGTACATGGCGGATTTTGGGCATGAGCTGACGCTGATTCAGATTTGGGACGATGAGGACCGCACGCCCGGCGTGGAAGGGGATCTCGAGATTACGGAAGTGGAGTCTGGCAAGCAGGTGAAGCTTACTTTTGACGCGAAAGCGCGGGCGCAGTATACGGAAGCCTTTGACGCATATGCCGAAACGTTGCGGCATCTGGCGTTGCGCAATCAGGGACGTTATACGGGATTACCGACCAGCACAAGTGTCGAAGCAGCGGTTTTTGGAGCACTGGTCGCTACGCAGGGGTTGCGCTAAATGGAATTTCTGAATCTCAGTTTTCTTGAGTTTTCGGCGCTTTTTGCGCTGGTGAGCGCTGCGGTGATTGCGCTTTATTTGCTCGACCGATCGCGGGTGAAGATCAAGGCGGCTACGCTGCGGTTCTGGCAGGCGGCGCAAGTTCCGCCGGTGCAGCAGCGTCGTCGTCGAATCCAGCAGCCCTGGAGCCTTTTGCTGCAACTGCTGGCTCTTGCTTTGTTGTTGCTGGCGGCATCGCAGATACGTTGGGGTGGGGAGCGCTACACGCCGCATAACCATGTGCTGATTGTGGATGCTTCGGCGGCGAGTTCTGCGCCGACCCGGGCCGATGCGCGTACAGATGTGTTGACCGCTTCCAAGCGCAAGGCGCTGGCCTGGCTAAAGACTCTGCCCTCGCAGGACAAGGTGAGTGTTCTTGAGGCGGGTACGCTGATTACGCCCCGTACGTCACTTGAAGCCAATCGCGGGCTTACGATCAAGGCGATTCAGAACCTGACAGCAGGGACTGGCAGCACGCGTATGGAAGATGCGTTTGAGTTCGCCGGTAATTTGCAGAGGCGGGCTGGTGGCGTGGCTGGTGAGATTGTGTATGCCGGGCCGGCGATGCTTGCTTCCGGGGAGACCCAGATTGGGAAGATTCCCCAGAATCTGCGGTTGCTGGTTACCGATACGTCTTTGAATAACCTGGGGATTCGCAAGGCTGGCGTGCGCCGGAGTCTCGATGACCTGAGTGTTTGGGATGTCCTGGTTACGGTTAAGAATTACGCCGCTCAGGCGCGGCCTTTGTCGCTGGGGCTTTCTTATGGTGGCGTGCCTGTGGCGAGTACGAATGCGACGCTGGCGGCTGGCGCAGAACAAACGCTGACTCTAACGCACCGGACGAAATCGTCGGGCGTGCTTGAGGTTAGGTTGCTTGGGCGTGACGATGTGGCGCTTGATGACCGGGTTGAGGTAGAGTTGCCTGCGCTGCCTAGCGTCAAGGCCAAGGTGTACAGCCGTGAGCCACAGGTCTGGCGGCCGTTGCTGGCAGCAAACCCGCTGGTGGAAGCTTTGTACTTTAGTCCGGAGCAGTATACGCCGCAGGCTGCGGATGGTTCGCTTCTGATCTTTGACGGGATCTCGCCGGCGAAGCCTGAGAATTCTGCTTCGCTTTATGTGGTTAGTGGGACGCAAGACCTGGTGCTTAAGGGCTGGCGTACGGATCACCCGATTGCCGGGGGCATCCGGAGTCGTGACTTCCGTTTGAGCGGAGCCAAAGTTTTGAGTGCCGGTGCGGGCGAAGTGGCAGTGCTTGAGAGCGAGAGTGGGCCGCTGCTGGTTGCGGGCAAGGGTATTGTGCGGATTGGATTTCAGCCACTAAAGACTGCGATGCGGCAGGAAGTGACCGGGCCGTTGTTGATTGCCAATATTTTGCGATATCTGGCACCGGATAGCTACAAGCAGTGGGAGAGCGTGGCTGCGAGCCCGGGGGCGATTCAGTTGCCCGTAGGGGACGTTGACTTGAAGACGCTGCAGGTATTGACTGGTGACGGCAAGGCGCTGCCATTTTCGGTTGAGAACGGTATGTTGCGCAGCTTTATGCCTTACCCCGGAACGGTGCGGATCCTCGATGGTAGCCGCGAAGTGGTTTACTCACTGACGCTGCCAGATCTGCCTGACAAGAGCTGGGACGCGCCTTCTACGGTTGCCAGCGGGATTCCGCTCGATGGTGAGAGTGAGCCCGAGGCGAAGGAGCTATGGCGTTGGCTCGCGCTTGCAGGCGGCATTGTGTTGCTGATTGAGTGGTGGCTCTTTGCCAAGAAGCAGCGGATGTGGTTAAAGATTGCGGCCCTGGCTGTGATTGCGGTGGCTTTGTATGGCCCGGCGATTTCTTTGTTTGAGACAAAGCTCGCGGTGACGATTCTGGCCGATACTTCGCAAAGTCTGACGCAGCCGGATATGGATACGCTGGCCGAGCGGATTGGCCAGGTTCAGGGTGCTCGTGGCCGGCATATTGTGCGGGTGATGCCTTTTGCCCGTAGCGTGAGATCGATTACGGCTGATGAATCTGCCGGTGGGTTGAAGGCGACTGCGGGTGAGGCAGGAAGAGGTACGAATCTTGAGGCTGCGATTCGGGATGCGATCGCTTCTACGCCTGCTGAATTGGTGCCGCATTTTGTTGTGATCAGCGATGGCATGGAAACCGAGGGTAATGCGATGCAGGCGCTGTGGCAGGCGCAGCAGATGAATATCCCGATTGATACCTATGCGTTGCGTGGCCGCCAGAAGCCGCAGTTGAATATCGATGCGGTGAAGATGCCGCCACAGGCTTTTGCCGGTGAGAAGTTTCCGGTTGAGATCACTTTGAGATCTCCCAAGGAGACGACTGCACGGCTGGAACTGAGGGCCGAAGGCAAGACGATTGGTTCCGGGGAGTTGAAGTTGAAGCCAGGGGTGAATGAGTTGTCAATTACTTCTGCGGTGACGACTTCCGGTGTGATTCATCTTTCGGGCACGTTAGCCGCTGGGGATCTTGGCGAGGCTAGCTTCGATCAGGCGATGTACATCCAAAAGCCGCGCATGCTTTATGTTTCACAGGACCCTGCGGGAACGGACGTGAACTTCATGCGTGCAGTGGATTCTTATCAATTTGAAGTGACGAAGCTGAGTGAGTTGCCGCTGGATGCGATGCAGAAATACGAAGTGGTGGTTCTGAATAATCAGGATCTGCAAGGGTATTCTCCGAATGCCAAACTTGCGGTAGAAACCTATGTCAAGCGGGGTGGCGGCTTGCTGACGATTGCCGGTGAGCGCAATCAGTATCTCGAGAAAAAGCCGGGTACGCCTGAGGATCCTCTGGAGCGAACACTTCCGGCGAAGCTTGCGCCCCCGCGCAGCCCGGAAGGCACTTGCGTAGTTTTGATCGTCGACAAGAGCTCTTCGATGGAAGGCCGCAAGATGGAGCTGGCCCGGATTGCTTCGATTGGTGTGATCGAGAATCTGCGTCCGACCGATTTGGTTGGCGTCTTGATTTTTGATAACTCGCACCAGTGGGCTGTGCCGATTCGCAAGGCCGAAGACAAGGTGCTGATCAAGCGGCTGGTGGCCGGGATTACGCCCGACGGCGGTACGCAGATTGCGCCGGCGCTGGCTGAGGCGGTTAAGAAGATTGTGCCTGTGAAGGCAACTTTCAAACACATCGTGTTGCTGACGGACGGTATCTCAGAAGAGGGTGATTCGATAAGCCTCGCTCGTGAAGCTGGAGCTCAGCGCGTTACGATTTCTACGGTTGGGCTGGGGCAGGACGTGAACAAGGGCTATCTCGAGAAGGTGGCCCAATTCTCGAAGGGTAAGAGCTATTTCCTGACTGACCCGAGTGGCCTTGAGCAGATTCTCTTGCGGGACGTTATGGAGTTTACCGGGTCAACTGCGGTGGAAAAGCCGACGCAGGCGATTTTGATGCGCGCTGCGGAAATTCTGGAAGGCACGGGGATCGACAAGGCGCCGAACCTTAAGGGCTATGTAAAGTACGAATCTAAGCCTTCGGCTGATTTGCTGTTGACCGTGCCTGGCGAGAAAGCGAATACGCAGGATCCGCTGCTGGCTCGCTGGCAGTATGGCCTGGGCCGTGTCACGGTGTTTACTTCCGACGCCAAGAGCCGCTGGGCCGAGAACTGGATGGCCTGGGCTGGCTTTGACCGGTTCTGGGGTAATGTTTTGCGCGACTTGTTGCCGCACTCGGAGACCGAAGATTCTTCGTTGACATTCGACCCTACCAATCGCGAGCTTGAGGTGACCTATCGCCTAGCAACAGGCGAGGATTCGAAGGCGAAGGTGCCCGCGCTCTTTGTGTTTGGTGCGAATGGTTTTCAACAGCCGGTGATGGTGCAGAAGGTAGCGGCTGGTGTTTATCGCGGACGGATTTCGATTGGGGATCGTACGGGGTTGTTCCGGGTTCGCCCGGCTGAGGTTACACGACTCTTTCCTGAGGTGGGATTCTACCGGCAGGAAACTGAAGTCGTTGCATACGGCAATAATCCGGCTATGCTCAAGCAGATTGCGAGCTTCAGCGGGGGATTGTCAGAGCCTAAGGCTGGGGATGTTTTCAGAGGCGGTGGCCGCCAGATTGAGACCTCTCTTGCGCTGTGGCCTTTGTTGATTGGGCTTGCGATTCTGCTGAATCTGATTGAGTTGTTCTTGCGTAAGGGTGCGCGGGAGTACTTCGCCAAGGGCGGCGGTGCTGCCCAGTCGACGAGTCTTAACCCAGTCGAAGCTTCGTAACCGTTTCGAGGTGGAAGGTTTGGGGGAAGAGGTCGATGAGTACCATCTCGTCTACGTGATAGCCGGCAGCCATCAATACTGCGAGATCCCGTACTAGCGTCGATGGATCGCAGGAGACGAGGCGGAGCTCTGGAGACTGGATGCGAGCCAGTTGCTCGGCAGCTACTTTGCCCAGGCCGCTGCGAGGTGGGTCTGCAATGATGACGTCGGGCTTCTCGGTGAGATCGGTGAGGAAGGCCTCTACATTGGCTTGCGCCATGCGGATGTTTTCTACGTTGTAGGTTTTTGAATTTGCCTGGAGGTCGAACATGGCGACCTTGCCCGATTCCACTGCTGTGACGCGCTCGAAGGTCTTGGCAAGCGGGAGGCTAAAGAGCCCGACACCGGCGTAAAGATCAAGGACGTGTGAGCCACTAAGGTTGCGCACCGTGAGGTCTGCGAGGGCATCAACGAGGAAGCGGTTGACCTGGAAGAAGCTGCGATAGCTGACCTTCCAGTCGTAACCGGCACCCGGGTAGGTGATGGCGCCTGACTTGACGCCGGGAATTTCGTGCTCCAGCCAGTCAAAGAAATGCTTGGCGATGGGTGCGTTTGTGTCGACGACATTTAGCTGGACGTCAGTCTCGTTGGTGAAGACTTCGAGCGACTTGAGGAACTTGGGGAAGCGGTGATCCTTGGCGATCAGGTTAAGGACGCCGAGGACCTCATTGATCTTGGGTGAAGAAACCGGGCACTGATCCACCGGCACGAGTTTGTGGCTAGCGACTTCGAGGAAGCCGACCTTGCCGTCGTGGAAGTGGAACTGGGTGCGATTGCGGTAGCCGAGGGGCTCGCCGCTGATGGTCTGGATTTCGCGGTCTAGCTTGAGCTTGGCGCGGTCGAAGAGTTCGCGGAGGATCTCTCGTTTCCAGTGGAGCTGGTGCTCATAGGAGAGCTGTTGGTATTGGCAGCCTCCGCACTTTTCGAAGTGACGGCAGGGCGGCTCGACACGATCTGGAGAGGCCTCGACGATCTGATCGACGCGGGCGTCAATAAAGTTCGACTTGCTTTTCCAGGCGCTAGCCTCGACGAGATCGCCGGGCACCACCTTGGGAAGCAAGTAAACGCGGCCTTCGTGACGGGCAAGGCCAGCGCCGCCATATACAAGCTTTTCGATTCGAAAGGTTTGTGACGGGGATTCAGTGAGAGAATTGGAATTCGACATGAAAAAGAGGGTCTTATCGGGTGTGCAGCCCACCGGGAACCTGCACATCGGCAACTATTTAGGTGCGCTCAAAAACTGGACGAAGATTCAGTACGACTACGAGAGCATCTTCTGTATTGTGGATTTGCACGCGATTACAGTCTACCAATCGCCAGAGGAGCTGAAACGGAAGATCCTCGAAATCGCCGGAATCTTTCTGGCTTGTGGCATCGATCCGAAGCATTCGACGGTGATTGCGCAGTCGACCGTACCGGGCCATTCCGAGCTGTCGTGGTTGCTGACTTGCATCACTCCGATCGGCTGGCTGGAGCGGATGACGCAGTACAAATCGAAGGCTGCCGGACAAGAAACGATTCTCTCCGGGTTGATGCAGTATCCGGTTCTGATGGCGGCTGACATCCTGCTGTATCAGGCTTCGGTTGTGCCTGTCGGGGATGATCAGAGCCAACATCTGGAACTGGCTCGCGATATCGCGCAGCGTTTCAATTCGATGTATGGGCAGACCTTTGTAATGCCTGAGACGAAGCTTCCGACTGTTGGGGCTCGTGTGATGGGGCTCGATGAGCCTGAGAAGAAGATGAGCAAATCGGCTCCAGGAAGCGGGCATGCGATTGCGCTGCTCGATCCACCGGATTTGATTCGCAAAAAGTTTAACCGGGCGACGACGGATTCTAATCCGCATGTGGATTTTGAAACGATGGGGCCGGGCGTTGAGAATCTGCTTGGCATCTATCAGGCATTTAGTGAAGTCAGCGATGACGAGATGAAGGACAAGTTTAGTGGGCTACGGTATGGGGATCTAAAGAAGACCGTGGCGGAGATGGTGGTGAGTCATCTTGAGCCGATCCAGAAGCGCTTTGCTGAGATTACGGCTGAGCCGGGGTATTTGGCTGGTGTGCTTGAAGAGGGGCGTGCTCGTGTGGCACCGATTGCCGAACAGACTGTGCAGTTGACCAAGCAGCGCATGGGTGTCTACAGCACCTGATGTCGTATGGCTGAAAACGCGGTTTCGCTCAAAGCTTATTGGACACTGTTGCGGACGAATCGCAATGTGCGGTTCTTGTGGTTCGCACAAGTGGTCAGCGAGATGGGCGATTGGTTTTACGCCGTCGCGATTTATAGTTTGTTGCTGGAGTTAACTGGTAGTGCGCGCAGCGTGGCCTTTGCTACGGTTGCGATGGTGTTTCCCCAAGTGCTGGTCTCGCCCATGGCTGGCGTGGTGAATGACCGGCTGAAGCGCAGGGAGGTGATGATTGTAGCCGATATCGCGCGCTTCTTCATTGTTGGTTCGATGATCTTTGCGCAATCGGCAGATCGCATCTGGTTGATCTATCTGCTCATGTTTCTCGAGACTGTTATGTGGGCATTCTTTGAGCCGGGGCGCTCGAGTCTGATGCCGAATTTGTGCCGCGGTGAGCGTGAGACGCTTGTTGCGAATGCTCTTGGTTCAACCACTTGGGCTGTGAATTTCTTTCTTGGCTCGGCACTTGGTGGATTGGTGGCTGTGAGCTTTGGCCGAAATTCTGTTTTTGTGATCAACGCGTTTACCTTTCTGGTTTCGGCCTGGTTGCTGACAAGGATGCAGTTTGAAGAAAAGCATGTAGAGGGGCAGGGGCCATTGCGGTTTCGCGAGCTTTTTGATTTTTCTCCGATCATGGACGGCTGGCGGTATATTCGCGAGCATGAACGCCTGAAGCCGATTCTGTTGATCAAGGGCGGAATTGGCTTGATTGGAGCGAATTGGGTTTTGCTGCCGGTGCTGGGTGAAGGGCAGTTTCGTCTGGATGGTTGGGGGCTCGACTCCAGCCAGGCAGGGATGCTTGGGATGAGCACGCTGATGGGGGCTCGGGGAATCGGAAGCTTTATTGGGCCAATGCTGGGGGCACCGCTGGCGACGATGCAGCTGTCGCGTCTGCGGTGGGGCATCACACTTGGGTTTGCAATTGCCTGTGTTGGATATCTTGGATTGGGGATTGCGCCGAGTCTGGCGCTGGCGGCTCTGGCTGTGGTGGTTGGCCACGCGGGAACATCCATGAACTATGTGTTTTCTTCGACGCTGGTGCAGACGCTGAGTGAGGATCGATTCCGGGGGCGGGTGACGAGTACGGAGTTTGCGTTGATGATGACCTCTATTTCGCTCTCAAGCTTTTTTTCCGGCGAGGCGATTGATCGCGGCATGCCTGCGCAGCAGGTGGCGATTTGTGTTGCGGGTTTGACGGTGGTGCCGGTCTTGCTTTGGCTTTGGGCTACCCGGAAATGGTCGTGATCTTGGCGAAACCTTCAGCTTCTGTTGGGGGCTGAAGCCCTTTGAACATCTGTTCGATTACTTCCTCTGGAACGATTCGCTGCCGGTTGCGATTGCGTTTGAGTGCGAGATCGAGCGGGATGTCGAAATGGACTGCCTCGGCTATCGCATCATACCTGGCGATCAAACGAAGCCAATTCCTGCGGTCTCTCCGGCGCAGATTGGTGGCGTCGAGGATGGTGGGGGATGAGCCGATTTCAAGGCGAGTGCGCAAGAGGTGCCGCATCGCGCCGAAGACTTTGCCGTGAATGTTCTGGTTGGTCTCGTCTCCGCTGAGGACGAGGCGCATCTCGTCCGAGCTCAAAATTGTGCAGCCTTGAGCCTTGGCCCAGGTAGATTTTCCAGAGCCTGGAATGCCGATTAACAGGATCACCCTCGGTTGTGTCACTCTTTGAAATTAGAACAACTGTGGCGCTGCGTACGAAAATCCTCTGGCTTTGTCTCTTCCTGATCCCCTTGGCCTGGCAGCTTTGGGTGCCACCTTATGTGGGTCTGGCTGACAATGGAGACTTTGCAAAAGTTACGGGACGCTTTGCTTTGACGGCGGCTGATCCTGGGCCTCAGCCAACTTTTCACTTCTTTCACCGGCT
>Ga0105047_10014793_pt1 | contig 12345 bp, 8 predicted proteins | sample MAT04_FD_78384 | JGI IMG/M metagenome (GOLD analysis project Ga0105047, IMG submission 78384) | Freshwater microbial communities from Lake Fryxell liftoff mats and glacier meltwater in Antarctica - MAT-04 (megahit assembly) | ecosystem: Environmental > Aquatic > Freshwater > Ice > Liftoff... | reverse complement strand
GAGGTCCTTGAGCCGACGGATGACGCGGTTGACCGTGCTAAGGCTCACGTTCGTCATCCGAGCAATGTCCTCGTTGTTGTGACCCTCTCGCAGTCGCTCCACGATCGCGCGGTAGCCGGGAGGGACGCGGCTGAGGAGTTGCTCCCACTGTTCCCCTGCAATTGCCCACTGGCTCGGCGTCGCGTCGGAGGTGCACGGTTCGTGCTCGGTGTTCATGTGGAGCGGTTCTTCACGGCCGATGTCGTGCTTCTGCGTTCCGAACCGTTGCCGGAAGACTTCTATGACCTTGTTGTGTGCCACCTTTGTTAAAAACCCGAGGAGCGCTTGTGCTGAGGGGAAAGCGTGCTTCTCGGGGGGGAGAGCCAGGAAGGATGCCCACACATCCTGCACGAAGTCGAGGGAGTCGAACCTGCTTCGGAGCCCTTCGTTCAGTTGCCGCCGCACGGCAGCACGCACGAACGGCCCGAAACGGCGATAGAACTCACCGCTCGCGTCCGGATCACCCGCTCGAAGTGCCGCGAGGAGTTGTTCGGTGTCTTCCCAGTCTTCCACACGGTCCTCCTCGTGGTTCTTGCTGGACATGCCAGACCGCTTACTTCGGTACGGGGAAACCCTGCCGGGCTCGAGACAGAAGTTAGGTGGGACAGCCCTGGGAACGGAATCGCCACAAAGACGAGATGAGGCTGAAGCTTCCTTGAATCGTACCGAGTGAGAACGACCGTTGCGACCCACAAGTACTATTTTGTACAGGACTAGCGCAAAGTTCACCGTTCGCAATCGTCCTCCCCTTGCCTACCGAGAACGTCCGGCCCCACTCGGTTCTTGAGCGTCTTGACTTGAAGCGGGACCATCAATTCTGTTCATCCGCGTGGCAGTCGACTCCTTGAGCAAAACACGCGACCAATTCAGGTGTTCCAGCACCACACGCTACAATTTCTCTGTCTTTACAGTATCCTGTTCCTTCTGTTCACCGCCTTCGTTGTGCAACGAAACCTCGAGGCTCGACGACTAATGACTGCACTCCCTTGGCTCTTCGCTGCGGCCGCGCTTGCCGGCGCGTTCGCGTGGGGTGGCCCCACCGCGTTGTTGATCGCCGCCCTCCTCTCGATCATGGAAGTATCCTTGTCGTTCGACAACGCGGTGGTGAATGCCACCGTGCTCCGTCGGATGGACCCGATCTGGCAACGACGGTTCCTCACCTGGGGCATCCTCATCGCCGTGTTCGGCATGCGCCTCATCTTCCCGATCTTGATCGTGGCGATTGCGGCCGGGCTTGGTCTCCTTGAGGTCGCGTCGATGGCGGTGCACGACTCGAAGGCCTACGGCAAGCACCTTGCGGAAGCTCACATCGGGATCGCGGCTTTCGGCGGGATGTTCCTGCTGATGGTCTTCCTTCACTTCGTGTGCGACGAGGCGAAGGAAGTCCACTGGCTGTGGTGGATCGAGCAGCGACTGGCACGAGCGGGTCGCCTTGAAGCCGTCGAGGTGGCAGTCGCGCTTGCGGTGCTGCTCATCTCACAGTCTCTGCTACCCGACGGTGATCGGCTCACGGCCATGATTGCCGGCGTTGCGGGTGTGGCCACATTCGTCGCCGTGAAGGGCTTCGCCGGGTTGGCTGGGGACGCGGACGCGGCTGGGATCGCGGCTCGGTCCGGGGCTGCGGGGTTCGTCTATCTGGAAGTGCTCGACGCCAGCTTCTCTCTTGACGGGGTCATCGGGGCGTTCGCGATGACCACCGACATCGTGGTCATCATGATTGGCCTGGCGATCGGGGCGATGTTCGTCCGGACGCTAACCGTCCACCTTGTCCGCAAGGGGACACTGGAGGAGTTCGTGTACCTGGAGCACGGAGCCCACTGGGGCATCGGCGCACTCGGGATTATCATGCTCGTCAGCATGCGGGTTCACGTCCCGGAGATCGTCACCGGCCTTGTCGGTGTGTCGCTCATTGGTCTGTCGTTTCTCTCGTCCATTCTTCATCGGCGTCACAAGGCAGCGCAGCCGGAGCAGCCGACTTGACGAATTGCGGCGTTGGCTGACCTCGTTCCGGGTGTTGCGGGCAATCCCCTTCTCACTGAAACATCATCTGCTACAACACAGATTCAGTTTTCGTATTTGGGAGTCGTGCGATGGCAAAACAGAACCTCTCGCGTCAAGCGAAGAAGCACCTGGATGAGACGAGTCAGCCCGCGAAGAAAGCGGACCTGAGGAAGGTGGCGACGCCCCCGAAGCAGGCAGTTGCACCCCCGAAACCCGCGGCCGCACCCCCGAAACCGGCGGTCGCACCTCCGAAGCCCGTGGTTCCAGAGCCTGTCGTGGTAGCGGTCAGCCCACCCCCGCCCGAAAAGACGAAGAGGCCCCGGTTCGTTCGAGAGAAGGTGGAAAAGAAGCCAGAAGCGAAGACCAAGGCTCTTCCCTTGCCCCCCCGAAGTAAAAAGCTCGTCGCGAAACTGATGTCGCAGAACCTGGCGATCCCTCCGAAGGATGACCGGACCGGCCTGCCGAAACCGTGAGCCCGACGTGCGTTTGCTGTTCGTATGCTCCCGGAATCGCCTTCGCAGTCCGACTGCTGAGCGGATCTTCGCTGTCATCCCCGGCGTCGAGTGCGAATCCGCCGGCGTCGCCCCCGATGCCGAAAATCCGCTTACGCCGGAACTGATTGAATGGGCTGAGCTCGTTCTCGTCATGGAGTCAGCACATCGGGCGAAGGTCACCCGGGTGTTCCCAACGGCACTTCGTAACAAGCGGGTCGTGAGTCTCGACATTCCCGACGAATACGAGTTCATGGACTCAGAGTTGATCCCGTTACTCTGGGAACGTGTCTCGCGATTCGTGCCAGCGGTGCAAACTGCGAGGGCACGATGAGCCAACCTCTCGGCTCCCCTCCACTCCTGAGTACCACAGGCGGTGATTTTTCTCTCGGTGAGTGCCGCCTGACGGTTGGCGGTCGAGAGTGGTCTGTCGTGTACACCGCCGCCGTCGTCACGCACGAAGACGAAGCCAAGTTTCTCGCTGAACAGGCCGAGCGACTACCCTACGGAGTTGCCCTGTGGCCAGCAGCCATCGCCCTCGCTCACGAGATCGCGATTCGAGCCGACGAATTCCGCGGCAAGCGGGCGCTGGAATTGGGCGCGGGGACGGGACTGCCGGGGATCGTCGCGGCGGCTCTCGGTGCAACCGTCGTTCAGAGCGACCGCAACGAACTGGCCCTACACGTCTGCAAGCTGAATGGAACACGAAACTCGTCGATCGGGGTTGAGTATCGGCTGGCAGATTGGGCCGCCTGGACAGACACAGAGCGTTACGACTGGATCATCGGTTCGGACATCCTGTACGCCGATTCACTGCATTCACATCTGCGGCGGATCTTCGAGGGCAACCTGGCCGCTGGCGGTCGGGTGTTGATCGCCGACCCGTTTCGAGCCGACAGCCTGCCATTGCTTGAGGCGCTGGAGGCGTGTGGGTGGCGTGTTACCCACTCTCGGTGGGCGATCGGAGAAGGAACCGCAGTCCGCCCCGTTGCGGTTTACGATCTCTTGCACCGCCCGAAATGAGCCGGTAACCGAATTCACTTCTTTCGGTCTCTGGCACGCCGTTCGCAAGGAGACGAAAACGTTTTCAACCTCGCCCGAGGTTGGGGGGTCAATTTTGATACACGCGAATTGAGAGTCTGAGGGAAGCGATGAAGGTATTCCACTGCGACCACTGCAATCACCTTGTATTCTTCGAGAATTTCCTCTGTATCCGTTGCGGGCATCAACTGGCCTACCTCCCAGACCTTGGCGTCACCGGATCACTCGACCTCGCGAAGGATGGCCTCTGGCGTTCTCCACTGCCCCGAGCCAAGGGCAATTCCTATCGGCTCTGCCAGAACTACACGGAACATAACGTCTGCAACTGGGCAATTCCCTCAGACCATAAGCACGAGTACTGTATCTCGTGCCGGTTGAATAAACTTATTCCCAATCTGAGCATTCCGGGGCATAAACAAGCCTGGTTTAAAGTGGAAGTGACGAAGCGCCGGCTGATCTACACTCTCCTCTCCCTGAAACTCCCGGTCGTGAGCAAGGCGGAAGAGCCCGACACCGGTTTGGCGTTCGAGCTGCTTGCCGATCCGGAAGATCCCAAAGAACCGAAGGTGTTAACCGGCCATCAAAACGGCGTCATAACGCTGAACATCGCTGAGGCAGATGACTCAGAGCGAGAGCGGCGGCGGCTCCAGTTGCATGAGTCGTATCGCACCTTGCTCGGACACATGCGGCACGAAATCGGCCATTATTACTGGGACAGACTGGTTGCAGATACAGAACACCTCAGCAAGTTTCGGGAACGTTTTGGTGATGAACGTGAGGATTACGAGAAAGCACTTCAGAAGCACTATAAGGATGGGGCCCCACCAGACTGGCAAAGTCGCTTCATCTCCGCGTATGCTGCTTCTCATGCATGGGAAGACTGGGCGGAAACTTGGGCGCATTATCTCCATATGAAAGATATGCTGGAAACGTCCCTGGATTGCGGGCTGTCTTTGAAACCTCAGCGATCAGGCGACCCGGCTTTGGAGCCGGACCCTATGGTTGTGGCAGGCATTCCGTCCGTCTTCGATGCGATGATCGATAGCTGGCATCCACTTACCTACGTGTTGAATAACCTCAACCGGGGAATGGGTCTCCCCGATGGGTATCCGTTTGTCTTGTCCGCTCCGGTGATCGAGAAACTCCGGTTTGTCCACGAACTCATCGCGGCCAGCGCGACTGAGTAGAGCTGTGGAGAATGTTCGACACACGGCGACCGAGGAGAGTACGATACTCCTCATTCCTGCTGGGCACTCAACTCTCCCCTGCCCAGATCTCTGCCAGACGCCGAGGATCTGCTGTGACGATTACTCAGCCACGTTTTCTGGTCGTGTCTGCGGTCTTCCTGATTGCAGTCGTAGGGCTCATATCAATCGACGCCTCGCAGGCTGCTCAACCCGCCAAGAAACCCGCAGTGACCATTACGCAGGAACCGCTCGCCATCCGTGCCGGGGATGCGCTCAGCGTTCGGACTCTGGTTCAGAAGCCGCCCGCAATTAGTGGGGTTGTGAGCTGGACAATCGAGACCCGTCGCCACCGTGGGTACATCGCAACGTCTTCGCTCAGCCCGGACGGCAAGAAGATCGCGACCGGCGGAATGGATGGAATCATCCGCGTGTGGGACGCCGAAAGTGGTGAGTTCATCCGTGCTCTCGTCGGTCACGGCAGTTACGTGTACGGCCTGGCGTGGTCGCCGGATGGGAACACGCTCGCTTCCACTGGCTCGTTCGATGGCGTCGCGAAGCTCTGGGACGTGGCGACCGGCATGACCCTGCGGACGTTGAAGGGGCACAAGGGATACACCCATCACGTTGCGTGGTCGCGAGACGGAAAAACGCTCGTCGTTGCGGGCGGCACGAGTGGGTTCGTCACGCTCTGGGACGTTGCCAAGCCCGATCCCGTGAAGACGGTCGAAACTGGGAACGCCATCACCGGAGTCGCCTGGGGGTTCGACGGCAAACACGTCGCCGTGTCCGGCGTGACGATCGGCGTTCAGGTGTGGGAGATTCGCGACGGCAAGACGGTTCACGTTCTCGCTGTTCCCGGCCAGAACGGGCTATCAGTCGCGTGGTCCCCTGATGGAAAAACGCTCGTCGGCGGGGCTGCGACCAAGACCGTCACCTGGGATGCAGAGACCGGGACGCAAAAACGCGAGTTGAACATCCCGGGTGCTGCGGTTGCATTCAGCCCAAGCGGCGAAACGCTGGCGGTGTCGTCCGGAACCGAGGTCAGGCTCTCGTCAATGAATCCGTCGCCGGCTCACCGGGCTGTCGCTGAGTTGGTCGCCGGGGTATCTGGGATCGATGCCGCACTGTGGCACAACGGCTTTCAGAATTCCTCCAAGCCTGTTCCGCTTGGGAACGCTCGCTTTCTGGCATGGTCGCCCGACGGTGAAGGGCTGTTCGGCACGGCGGCGCTGGTCGTCAGGTTCAGTTCAATTGGTGCTCAGAAACCCGCTCGCGAAATCGTCGCCGCTGCGGATTTCTCGGTCCAGCTCACACCGGGTCGCCCGCTCATCACCGGAATGCACTCGACCGCCCCGCAACTCTGGGATGTCGTCACCGGGAAACTCGTCGGCACGCTTGAGGGGCACACAGGAGGTGTAACGGCAGCCGCTTGGTCACGTGACGGGAAGATTCTCGCGACGGCTTCGAGCGACAAATCCGTGCGTCTGTGGGATGTTGCCGGGAAGCCAATTCGGACGCTCTCCGGGCATGAAGGGCCGGTCTTGTGTGTGGCTTGGGCCGATGGCAAAACGCTCGCAAGCGGTTCAAGCGACAAGACCGTTCGAGTATGGCAATCGGGTTCCGATACGGGGAAGGCGTTGCGGTTGCACAAGGGCAGCGTGAACGCGGTGGCGTGGTCGAAGGACGGCAAGTCACTCGCTTCGGGTGACGAGGAGCACGCGGTTTATCTGTGGCCCGCGGAGGCGGAGAAGCCCTCGCAGTCAATCGGCGCGGCGGCTCCGGTTCGTTCGCTCGCATGGTCGGGGAACGGGAAATCCGTCGCTGTTGGACTTGCGACGGGGAACGTCGAGTTGTTCGCACCGGTCGGCGGGAAACTGATCCAGACGCTCGAACGAGGTGGGAGTCCGCCGACCGTCACATCGTTGGCCTGGGCACCCGACAACACGACACTGCTGACGGGCCGTGGAAACCACACAACCCAGGTGTGGCAAACGGGCACGAACAACGCTCTGTTCGATCTGCCGGGCATGGCACCAATCGCGCACGTCGGCTGGTCGCAGACCGGGAAGGCCATGATCGTGTCGGAAACCGACCGTTCCGTGCGGATCTTCGATCTCGCGAACGGGCAATTGCGATCATCGGTGGTCGCGGATGGGAAGCAGGTTGCGGCGGTGTCAGCAACCGGCCATTACCACGTCGCGGACGAAGCCACGTGCGAGCTGGTGTACGTCGTGCAGACGCCGAGAACGCAGGAAACGCTCACCCCGAAAGAGTTCGTCGCCAAGTTCGGATTCCGTAACAATCCCACCGGACTCACGACGCCGAACGACGTGCGTTGATGAGCCGCTTGCGGCTTCGCAGGCTGTATTGCGAAGCCGCAACCGACTCACATTTCCGACCCCTGTCTGTTGCACACGAGGAATTCGTCCGATGCCCCCTTCCCGACGTTTGTCGACATCTGCGCTGGCGACTCTCGCCTTGCTCGCTGCGCCGACCCTGACACCCGCGAAAGACCCGCTCGTGTTCATCACGGCGTTCGCACCGGGCGAGCAGGGAGGAATCCACGCCTACGAGTTCGACACCAAACTCGGCAAACTCAAGCCGGTCCACCGCACCGCGGGTGCCGAGAACCCGTTCTTTCTGGCACTGTCTCCGAACAAGAAGTTCCTGTACTCGATCCACGCGAAGCAGTTCGGCGGGAAGGAAAACGAGCACGTCGCGGCGTATGAGATCGTCGGGCGAACCGGCGAATTGAAACTGCTCAACCGGCAGTCGGCGGAAGGCACTGCCGCTTGCTACCTCGACGTCGATAAGACGGGAAAGGCCGTGCTGGTGGCGAACTACACGTCAGGGAGCGTAGCCTCGTTACCACTCAAGGAAGACGGGTCGTTGGGTGAGCCTGCGTCGTTCTTCAAGCACGCCGGGTCGAGTGTGAACCTCAAGCGTCAGAAGGAGCCGCACGCCCACTGCATCGTCGTGAGCCCGGATAACAAGTACGCCTTCGCCGCCGACCTGGGGACCGATCAAATCCTCTGCTACAAGATCGACCCGGCGACAGCGAAGCTCGCCGCGAACAAGCAGCCGTTCTCGAAATCGCCCGCCGGGGCTGGTCCGCGACATCTCACATTTCATCCGAACGGCAAGCGAGCATACGTCATCAACGAGTTGCTCAACTCCGTGACAATGTTCGAGTACGACGCGGAGGCAGGCACACTCACGGAGAAGCAGACCATTTCCACGCTCCCGAAAGATTTCACGGGAACCAGCTACTGTGCCGATCTGAAGATCACCCCGGATGGGCGATTTCTGTACGGCACGAACCGTGGCCACGACAGCATCGCGGCATACCAGATCGGCGACGACGGGCAGTTGAAGCTCATCGCCATCGAGCCGAGCCTCGGCAAAGGTCCGCAGAACCTGGCGATCACAGCCGACGGCCAGTGGCTCATCTGCGCGAACATGCCGGGGAAGAACGTGGCCGTGTTCGGGATCGACGCCAAGACGGGGCAACTGAAGTCGGCAGGCGAGCCGATCGCTCACCCGAGCCCGTCGTGCATCATGCTGTTACCATAAGGCGATTTCGCTGCGGCGATTGCAGACGGCAAATTGTGCGGGTAGCCTGTTGTCCATCAAGGTTACCTCACCCACAACCCGCTCTTCAGTCATGGCCAAGCAATCCGCCAAGCCGACCAAGAAGCCCGCGAAGAAACCCACGGCGACGAACCCGAAAGTTGTCGCCAATGCGAAAGCCAAGCCCGCCCCAAAACCGAAAGTGGCGGCCAAGGCGAAGCCGGTTACTGCTGCTCCATCGACGGCACCAGAACCAGTTCCCGCAGCCGTCCCCGTTGAAAAACCAGCCGAGAAGCCAGTGAAGCTCTCGGCCAAGTTCACCGACGCTCTGACTCACTACTTCAAACGCCTCGGTACCGCTGGTCTCTCGTTGAAAGCAACGGAGTACGTGCTGGAAGGCGAACCTGCCGACGCTCTCCTCCGAATTGGTGCCGACGCCGACGCCGGGAAGTCGCTCGCGCTCTCCGGCGTCTCAAACGGTGTCGACTACAAGCTCCGCAATCACATCGCCAGCGAACGGCTCGCCGTCTACCGTGAAGGCGTCAACGTGCCGGCCTCCGTGTGGAGCCGCTTTGGGGAAGTGCTCGACGCTGCGGCTCGCGCCTCCGGTCGGAAAGGCCAAACAGTTTCTGGCTGGCCGAACTGGCTTTCGGCGTTGATCGGCGAACTGCTCGCATCTTCAGATGGCAGCAGTCGATCAGATGGGACCGTCTGGCCCGCGAAACGGTTGCTGCCGATCTTCGAGGATGCGAAACTTCCCCCGAGCCAAGCGATCAGACTGATCTTCGATCAATGGCTTGTCTCTTCACTTCGTCTGGGTGCATACACCTACCCCTACGGCAACCCCGACCGAGCGTTCGGCGACTGGCCCGACCTGCTCGCTCAGAACTTGCCCGCCGTCCGCGAAGCCGTCGAGAAGGCTCACGGCACGAACGCCATCAACGCGATCCGAACGCTCTCGGGGCTGAAGTTCGACTTCACTCCAATGTTGGATCTCGTGGTAAGACTCGCGACGGAGACGAAGGCCGTTCGCGAAATGCTGATGCCCGATCTGCACAAGAAGGCTGCTCTCGTCATCCCCTACCTCGACCAGCTTTTCACGGAAGGGAATGCCGCTCAGCGGAACGAGGCCGCCGCCCTGCTCTGGAAACTCGACGGTCAAAACGCCGTCGCGAAACTGAAAAAACAATTGAAGGTTGAGCCCTCGGAAAAGATCAAACAGACGATCGAGAAGCTGCTCGCAGTTCCGCTGGAGGACGATGCGGACGGTGCCGACGAGGCGTTGAAACTGCCTCCGCTGAATCTGGAACTCGGCGAGGCATCGCTTCCAGGGGAAGCACGAACGCGGTTGCGGCAGGTGTACGAGCGGGCACACGAGTTGGCGGTGAAGCAGTACGAGCAGGCTCTCGTCAGCTACAACGCCCCGGACCGCCCGACCTGGAAGAGCGCTCCGACAAAGCCGGAACCCCTCAGCGGGAAAGCGCTCGATGAACTGTGCGAGTTCATCAGTGAAAACCGAAAGACTCTTACCGACCGCGCCACGTACCGCAGGCCGCACATCTGGAACACGCTCATCGCGGACGAGTCGTTCTCGCCGCCGCACACGCATCTCGTTCACATCGTGAGGCTCGATTACGCCATCGGCCGCTTCGATCTGGAACGCACGGACCAGCAACTGTACTGGAACGACACGTCGAACCTCGACGCTTACCGCTCTCGCTGCGAACCGCCGTTCGGCCTGCGGGAACTGGAGGCGGCCTTCTCCTCGCTCCCGAACGCCAAGCCGGGGATGATCACGTTCGCGTATCTGCAGCACAACAGCAGTCACCGCGAGTTCTGCGCCTGGGAACCAGAGGCAATCTGGCCCGCGTTCGCCGAAAAGCTCGATCTGCTGCGCGACACCATTTCCGGAGCCGCACGCACCGGCACAAGCGACTACTACCTCCCCGAGCGAAGGCGGAATGCGTTCAGCGTGCTAGCCTCGTTCCCGAAACTTCCGCCTGGCTTCGTGCCGCTACTCTGGGAGATCGCGCTCGGCGACACCAAGTCCGATCGCAAGCCCGCACAGGCCGCACTGAAGACGCTCCCGAACAAGGCGGCACGAGTTGCGGTCGGGCTGACGAACGGCAGGCAGACAATTCGCGAGGCCGCCGCGGAATGGCTCGGAACCATCGGCGACAAGTCGGCCATTGATCCACTCAAGGCTGCATTCCGCAAGGAGAAGTTCGAGGCGACGAAGGGCATCATCATGGTGACCCTGGAAAAGCTCGGCGCGGACGTATCCGAGTTCCTCGATCGCAAGAAGCTCCAGAAGGAAGCCGACGAGGGGATGAAGAAGCCGCCGCGAATGTGGGGCGTCGAACTCGACAAACTTCCTGCGGTTCACTGGCAGGACAGCGGCAAGCCCGTTGACGCCAAGATCGTGCAGTGGTGGGTCGTGCAAGCCGTGCAGCAGAACGCTGCTTCATGCGGCCCGATCCTCAGGCGCTACCTCGCACAGTGTCGCCCGCTGGACGTTGCGGCACTCGCAAAGAACGTACTTACCACCTGGCTGGAGAAGAGCGGGTCGAAGGGGGCACTCGCGATCGTGGCGGCCGGCGGCGACGCGGATTGCGTGCGGATGGCCGAACGCTACATTCGCACGTGGTTCGGCCAGAAGATGGCGGCGTGCAAGAGCCTCATCGAGATGCTGGCGTGGATCAAACATCCGATGGCGTTGCAAGTGCTGCTGTCGATCTCGAATCGCTTCCGCACGGCAGGGCTTCGCAAGCTCGCGGGCACGTTCGTGAACGCCATCGCCGAGCGGGAAGGCTGGACCGTCGACGAGTTGGCCGACCGCACCATCCCCGACGGCGGCTTCGCGAAGCCCGAAGGCGGCGGACTCCCCACGCTCGTTCTCGATTACGGTGCGCGTCAATTCACAGCGACGCTCGACGATGAACTCGAACCGGTGCTTACTGGCGAGGGCGGCAAGGTAGTGAAAGCGTTGCCGGCGCCGGCGAAGGCCGACGACGCGGTGAAGGCGAAGGAAGCGAAGAAGGCGTTCTCCGACGCGAAGAAGCAAATCAAGGACGTCGTGAAGCGGCAGAGCGAGCGACTGTACGAGGGGTTGTGCACTCAGCGAGCGTGGAAGTTCTCGGACTGGAAACAGTTCCTCGGCGATCACCCGATAGTCGGGCGGATGTGCGTCAGGCTAGCGTGGGCAGCGACTGAGTCTGGCGAGAATGGCAAATTCTTGGGTTGCTTCCGCCCGCTGGAAGATGGCTCGCTCACGAACGAGAAAGACGACGCGGTGAAGTTCGCGGATGACACGCTGATTCGGCTCGCCCACACCGCGAACACGCCGCCGGAACTGGCAGCCGCGTGGAAGCAGCACTTCACCGATTACAAGGTGGAACCCATCTTCGATCAGTTCGGGCGTGTGGCGTATGTTCACCCTGAAGCGAAGGCGAAGGAAACGGCGATCACCGACTTCCGCGGCTACGAACTCGGCACGTTCCAGATGCGTGGCAAGCTGACGAAGGCCGGTTACGTTCGCGGCGAGGCACAGGATGGCGGCTGGTTCCACGAGTACCTGAAGCCGTTCCGGTCGCTGGGCATTCAGGCCGAGATCGGCTTCACCGGAAACTCGCTGCCGGAGGAAGATCGGCGAGCCGCGTTGGGCTCGCTGACGTTCGTGAAGATCAAGCCCGACGGCGAGGCTGCTGGCGGTCGCTGGAATAGCAAGCCGTTGGAGTTGGGCAAGGTGCCGCCGGTGCTGTTGAGCGAATGCTACAACGACCTGAAGCAGCTCGCGGCCGAGGGCACCGGGTTCAACGCCGACTGGGAAAAGCAGAGCTACTATTGATTCCCAGGCGAGCGGGGCGACGTCAGTCCCCGGTGAATCAGGACAACAAAACAACCGGGGGACTGACGTCCCCGCTCGCCAAACACAAAACACGAAACACCAAACACAACCCCACATGGCCACACCATCACGCGAACCGCAGTCGATGCTGCGCGAACCGGCCGAGATG
>Ga0105047_10014791_pt1 | contig 12345 bp, 6 predicted proteins | sample MAT04_FD_78384 | JGI IMG/M metagenome (GOLD analysis project Ga0105047, IMG submission 78384) | Freshwater microbial communities from Lake Fryxell liftoff mats and glacier meltwater in Antarctica - MAT-04 (megahit assembly) | ecosystem: Environmental > Aquatic > Freshwater > Ice > Liftoff... | reverse complement strand
TCGCCGTAGATGAGGACGTTGCTCTTGACGACCGAGAGCTTGCGGACGAGGTCGAAGAGCTTGCGCATCGACTGGGAGTGGCCGACGAGGTTGTGGAACGTGCTGGACTCGGCGAGCTGCTCGGTCATGACCGAGTGGGCGCGGGTGATCTCGCCGATCGCCAGAGCGCGCTGGACCTTGACCAGGACGTCGTCGAACTGGATGGGCTTCAGGACGTAGTCGAACGCGCCGGCGCGCATGGCGCCGACGGCGCTCTCGACCGTGCCGAACGCCGTGAGGATGATCACGGGGGTCTGGGGGGCGATCTGCTTGAGGTGGCCGAGCAGGGTGAGGCCGTCCATCTCGGGCATGCGGACGTCGGAGAGGACGAGGTCCACCGGCCGCTGGAGGATGAAGGCGTGGGCAACCTTGCCGTTGGGGGCCTGATGGACCTCGTAACCCTCCTCGGCCAACAGCTCGGCGAGCGACTCCCGGAGGACGGTCTCGTCTTCGACGATGAGGATGCTTTTATTCATGGGACGTGCGGTTGACTCGCAATGTAGCCCGCCGGGGCGTCGTTGCAAAGAACTGTCGCGGACGATCCTCAGATCGTAGCCGATGGATCGGCCCCGCGGGGGCGTGTATTCTCGCGGGCCGCCATGCAAATCGACACCACCCTCGCGCCCGCCGACCTTGTGAAACCCGTTGACCGCGTGCTGGAATTGGCCGCCCGCAAGACGCTGGCGCTGGATGCCGCGTGGGACCCGGCCCGGGGGACGCCGGTGTTCACTGTGGACGGGCAGTACACGGCGCGCGGGTGGACGGAGTGGACGCAGGGGTTTCAGTACGGTTTGGCGATCCTGGCGTTCGACGGCACGGGGGAGCGGCCGCTGCTGGAACTGGGCCGGCGGCGGACGGTGGAGCGGATGGCGTCGCACGTGACGCACATGGGCGTTCACGACCACGGGTTCAACAACCTCTCGACCTACGGCAACCTGCGGCGGCTGGTGCGCGAGGGGCGCGTGCCGCACGACGACTGGGAGGTGGCGTTTTACGAGATGGCGCTGAAGGCCAGCGGGGCCGTGCAGGCGGCGCGGTGGTCGGGCGTGCCGGTGGCCAAACCGTCCCCCGCGGCGGCCAACACGGCGGCGATGGGGTACGTCTACTCGTTCAACGGCCCGCACTCGCTGTTCGTGGACACGATGCGGACCGTGCGGATCCTGGGGGTGGCGTGGCAGCTCGGGCACCGGCTGATGCACGAGAACGACCGCGCGGCCGACCTGCTGAAGCGGAGCGTGCTGCACGGGTTGTGTACGAGCCAGTACATCCTGTTCCACGGCGATTCGGGGCACACGTACGACGTGCGGGGGCGGACGGCGCACGAGGCGGTGTTCAACCGCAACGACGGGGCGTTCCGGTGCCGGTCGAGTCAGCAGGGGTACTCGCCCTTCAGCACGTGGACGCGCGGGTTGGCGTGGGCGATGCTCGGGTACGCCGAGGAGCTGGAGTTCTTCGCGACGATCGATGATGCGCGGTTCCGGGAATCGGTGGGGCTGGCGAAGGGGGATGTCGTGGCCGCATACGAACGGGCGGCGCGCGACACGTGCGACCACTATATCGATGATTGCGCGGCGCTGGACGGGATCGTGTATTGGGACGACGGCGCGCCGGGGCTGGCGAAGATGGGGGACTGGCGGGCGCGGCCGGCCGACCCGTTCAACGACCACGAGCCGGTGGACGCGTCGGCGTCGGCGATCGCGGCGCAGGGGTTGCTGCGGCTGGGGCGATCCCTGCGGGAGGAGCGCGGCGGGCGGTACACGCAGGCCGGGCTGACGGTGGCGCGGCGGTTGATGGAGGAGCCGTACCTGTCGGCGGCCCAGGGGCACCAGGGGCTCTTGCTTCACTCGGTGTACCACCGGCCCAACGGGTGGGACCACGTCCCGGCCGGGCGGAAGGTGCCGTGCGGGGAGTCGAGCATGTGGGGCGACTACCACCTGCTCGAGCTGGCGGTCTACCTGCGCCGACTGGCGGCGGGCGGGGCGTACCTGACGTTCTTTTGAGAGTCCTGAGTCCTGAGTGAAGAGGGGAACACGGAGTGGGTTCTTTGGGGCGGGGGGCCTTATGGCATGAGGATTGCCGAGCGACCGGGCTACAGGGTGCGGCCGGCCGGGAGGTGGACTTCCGGGCGGGCGCGCTCGTTGCGACACGAGTCCGGGGTGACGCATGAGCAGTGCAGCGACAGCCGAAGCAAGCAGGGTCAGCAGTGCCCGGCCGGGCGAGCGGCCGAAGGGAGAGGGGCGGGTCCGGGTGGTCGTGGAGAATGTGGTCCCGCACGTGGACGGGGGGCGGTTCCCGGCGAAGCGGTCGGTGGGGGAAATCGTTCGCGTGGAGGCGGACGCCTTCACGGACGGGCACGACAAGATCGGCGTGGCGGTGCGTCACCGTGGCGAGGGCGGGCCGTGGCAGGAAGCGGACATGTCGCCGCTCGTGAACGACCGGTGGGCGGGGGAATTTGAGGTGTACGCCGTCGGGTGGCACGAGTTGAGCGTCGTGGCGTGGGTCGATCACTTTGCGACGTGGCGGAACGACCTGCAGAAGCGTGTCGCGGCCGGGCAGAACGTCGCGGTGGACCTGTTGATCGGGGCGGAACTGGTGGAGGAGGCGGCGAAGGGGGCGGACGGAGAGGTCGGCCGGTCGCTTTGGGGATTCGCAGCATTCTTGAGGTCGGAGTTGCGGGCGGAAGCGGTGGAGGTAGCGCTGGGCGGGTCGCTGCAGGCGTTGATGCGGCGGTACGGGCCGCGGAAGTACACGACGGAGTTGGAAGCGCCGGTGCGGGTGTGGGTGGATCGGACCCGGGCTCGGTTCAGCAGTTGGTACGAGCTGTTCCCGCGGTCGGCGTCGCCGGAGCCGGGGCGGCACGGGACGCTGCGGGACGTGGAGGAGCGGCTGGCGTCGATCGCGGCGATGGGGTTCGACGTGCTCTACCTGCCGCCGGTGCATCCGATCGGGCGGGCGTTTCGGAAGGGGCGGAACAACTCGCCGGTGGCCGCGCCGGGCGACGCGGGGAGCCCGTGGGCGATCGGCGGGCCGGAAGGGGGGCACGATGCGGTGCATCCCGAACTGGGGACGGTCGAGGACTTCGCGCGGCTGGTGCGGGCGGCGAACGACCGGGGAATCGAGATCGCGATGGACCTGGCGTTCCAGTGCTCGCCGGACCACCCCTACGTGCGGGAGCACCCGGAGTGGTTCCGGCACCGCCCGGACGGGACGATCCAATACGCGGAGAACCCGCCGAAGAAGTACCAGGACATCTACCCGTTCGACTTCGAGTGCGCGCAGTGGGAGGCGCTGTGGAACGAGCTGTTGCGGGTGACGCTCTTCTGGCACGGGCAGGGCGTGCGGATCTTCCGGGTGGACAACCCGCACACGAAGCCGTTCCCGTTCTGGGAGTGGCTGATCGCGGAGGTGAAGCGGCGCGACCCGGGCGTGCTGTTCCTGGCGGAGGCGTTCACGCGGCCGAAGGTGATGTACCGGCTGGCGAAGCTGGGGTTCACGCAGTCGTACACGTACTTCGCGTGGCGGAACGACCCGTGGAGCATCCGGCAGTATTACACGGAGCTGACGACTCCGCCCGCGGCGGACTTCTTTCGGCCCAACGCGTGGCCGAACACGCCGGACATCCTGCCGGAGCACCTGCAGCACGGCGGGCGGGCGGCGTTCGTGGCGCGGGCGGTCCTGGCGGCGACGCTGTGCGCGAACTGGGGGGTGTACGGCCCGGCGTTCGAGCTGATGGAGAGCCGCCCGGCGAAGGCGGGGAGCGAGGAGTACCAGGACTCGGAGAAGTACCAGTTGCGGGCCTGGGACATCGGCCGGCGCGACTCGCTGGGGGATCTGCTGGCGCGGCTGAACGAGGTGCGGCGGGGGAACGTCGCGCTGCAGCACGACCGGGGGCTGCGGTTCCACAACGTCGATAACCCGTCGATCGTCTGCTACAGCAAGGCGCAGGGGGAGAACGTAATCCTCGTGGCGGTGAACACCGACCCGCACCACACGCAGTGGGGCACGATCGACCTGGACCTGGCGGCGCTGGGCGTGCGGGCGGGCCAGGCGTTCCAGTTGCATGACCTGCTGACGGACGCGCGCTACCGGTGGGAGGGGAACCGGGCGGTCGTGGGGCTGGACCCGGGGACGTCGCCGGCCCACGTGTTCCGCGTCCGGCCGCACGACCGGACGGAGTCGGACTTCGAGTACTTCCTGTGAGGGCGAGGACGACAGACTTTGCCGTCGCCGGACGCCCGCTGCCCATTGCCAATTGGAGCCCACCGTGAGCAGGACGACTGCCAACCCCCCGAGGACGACGACGACGCCGAAGGCCGCGCCCGTGCGCCGGCGCAAGCGCGCGGCCGGGGGCGCGTCGGCGGCGATGCCGGTGGACCCGCTGTGGTACCGCAACGCCGTCATTTATCAGTTGCACGTGCGGGCGTTCGCCGACAGCAACGGGGACGGGATCGGCGATTTCGCGGGGCTGATCTCGCGGCTGGATTACCTGGAGGATTTGGGCGTCACGGCGATCTGGCTGCTGCCGTTCTACCCGTCGCCGCTGAAGGACGACGGGTACGACATCGCCGACTACACGAGCGTGAACCCGAGCTACGGGACGATCGACGACGTGCGGCGGCTGGTGGCCGAGGCGCACCGGCGGCAGATCCGGGTGATCACAGAGCTGGTGATCAATCACACGTCGGACCAGCACCCGTGGTTCCAGCGGGCGCGGCGCGCCCCGAAGGGGAGCCCCGAGCGCGACTTCTACGTCTGGAGTGACACGAACGAGCGGTACCCGGGCGTGCGCGTGATCTTCAAGGATTTCGAGCCGGGGAACTGGACGTTTGACCAGCTGGCCGGGCAGTACTACTGGCACCGGTTCTATCACCACCAGCCGGACCTGAACTTCGACAACCCGAAGGTCCACGAGGCGGTGTTCGCCGCGCTGGACTTCTGGCTGGCGATGGGGGTGGACGGGGTGCGGCTGGACGCGATCCCGTACCTGTACGAGCGCGAGGGGACGAGCTGCGAGAACCTCCCCGAGACGCATGCGTTCCTGCGGAAGCTGCGGGCGTACGTGGACCAGAAGTGGGCGGGGCGGATGCTGCTGGCGGAGGCGAACCAGTGGCCGGAGGACGCCGTGGCGTACTTCGGGGCGGGGCGCGGGGATGAGTGCCACATGTCGTTCCACTTCCCGCTGATGCCGCGGCTGTTCATGTCGCTGCGGATGGAGGATCGGTACCCCATCATCGACATCCTCGAGCAGACGCCGCCGATCCCCGAGACGGCCCAGTGGGCGATGTTCCTGCGGAACCACGACGAGCTGACGCTGGAGATGGTGACCGACGAGGAGCGCGACTACATGTGGCGCGTCTACGCGAGCGACCCGGCCGCCCGGATCAACCTGGGGATCCGCCGGCGACTGGCCCCGCTGATGGACAAGAGCCGGCGCAAGATCGAGCTGCTGAACGCCCTTCTTTTCAGCATGCCCGGGACGCCCGTCGTGTACTACGGGGATGAGATCGGCATGGGGGACAACATCTTCCTGGGCGACCGCAACGGCGTGCGCACGCCGATGCAGTGGAGCGCCGACCGCAACGCGGGGTTCAGCCGCGCGAACCCGCAGCGCCTCTTCCTGCCGATCATCATTGACCCGGAGTACCACTTCGAATCCGTGAACGTCGAGGCGCAGCAGACGAACCCGTCGTCGCTGCTCTGGTGGATGAAGCGGCTGATCGCGCTGCGGAAGCACTACCCGGTGCTCGGGCGGGGCGACATCGCGTTCCTCACGCCGGCCAACGCGAAGGTGCTGGCGTTCGTGCGGCGCGACGCGGAGCAGACGCTGCTGGTGGTGGCAAACCTGTCGCGGTTCACGCAGCCCGTGGAGCTGGACCTGTCGGCCTACAAGGGGGCGACGCCAGTCGAGGTGTTCGGGCAGGTGCGATTCCCGGCGGTGCGGGAGGACGGGGCGTACTTCCTCTCCGTCGGGCCGCATGCGTTCTTCTGGTTCCTGCTCGAGCCGCCGACGCCGGGGCGGGCCGAGGCGCAAAGCATCGCCGACGTGCGGCTGGACGTGGCCGGCGAGGGCCTGCTCACGCACCCGGCGTTCGAACGAGAGCTGCGCGCGCGGTTGCCGCGGCTGCTGCCCGGGCGGCGGTGGTTTGTGTCGAAGGCCAGGACGATCCGCGGGACGCGCGTCGTTGAGCGGGTGGCGCTGCGGAGCGTCGGCGGGCAGAACGGGACGCCGGTCGTCCACCGGGCGATCGCGCTGGCGGAGGTGGAGTTCAGCGAGGGCGAGGCCGAGACCTACGCGCTGCCGCTGGCGGCGACGCCGGCCGATGTGGTGCCGGCGGGGTCGGCGGTGGAGGCGGCGGCGCTGCTGTACGTGACGGACGGGGCGGGGCAGCGGTGGCTGGTGTACGACGGCATGAGCGACGCGAGCTTCGCCCGCACGCTGCTGAAGACGGCGCTGCGGGGCCGCGAGGCGGCCGGGTCGGCGGTGCGGCTGGTGGGACGGCGCATCGGCGGCGGCGGCGGCACGAACGGGCGGGCGGCGCTGCCGGACCTCAACGCCCTGGAGGTCACGCTGCCGCAGCGGGAGCAGAGCAACAGCAACGCTGTGTTCGGCAACCAGTTGATGCTGAAGCTCTACCGCCGCCTCGGGGACGGGGTGAACCCCGAGCTGGAGGTGGGCGAGCACCTGGCGGCGCGGGCGGGCTTCAAGCACACGGCGCGGATCGCGGGGGCGATCGAGGTGGTCGGGCCGGGGCGGGCCGCGCCACGGACGCTGGCGGTGGTGCTGTCATACGTGGCGAACGAGGGGGATGCGTGGGAGGCGTTCCTCGATCACGGGCACCGGTATTACGAGGGGCTGGGGGCGGTGGCGCCGGAGCAGGCGGCGACGCTGTGCCTGCCGGGCGACCCCGGGTGCGCGGGCGGCGACGAGGGGCCGCCGCAGGCGATCGTCTCGCTGATCGCCGAGCCGCTGGAGCTGGCGCGCCTGCTCGGACAGCGGACGGCGGAGATGCACACGGCGCTGGCCGACGACCGCGGGAACCCGGCCTTCGCGCCCGAGCCCTACTCGATGCCGTACCAGCGGTCGCTGCTCCAGTCGATGCGAAACGCGACGCGGGCAGCGCTGGGGGCGCTGGCCAAGCGCGTCGGCACGCTGGCCGGCGAGGCACGCGAGTTGGCGCAGGGGCTGCTCGGGCGCGAGGCGGAGATCGGGGCGCTGTTCCGGGCGCTGAGCGCGCGGCCGGTGCGGGCGATGCGGATCCGCTGCCACGGCGACTTCCACCTGGGACAGGTGCTGTGGACGGGCAAGGACTTCGTCATCATCGACTTTGAAGGGGAGCCCTTGCGGTCGGCCGGCGAGCGGCGGCTCAAGCGCTCGCCGCTGCGGGATGTGGCCGGGATGGTCCGCAGCTTCGACTACGCGGCGTGGACGGCGCTGCGGCGGTACTGGGAGGTGCTGCCGCCGGAGGGCAACGCCGCCGCCCGCGAGCGCGACCTGCGCGGGGCGGGGCTGTGGGGCGCGTGGCTGGGGCGGGAGTACGTGCGGGCGTACGTGGCGCGGCTGCGCAAGCTGCGGGCGGACCTGGTCCCCGCCGACGCCGCCGACACCGCCCTGGTGCTGCGGAGCTGGGTGCTGGAAAAGGCGCTGTACGAGGTCCTGTACGAGCTGAACGCCCGGCCGGACTGGGCGGACATCCCACTACGGGCGGTCCACGCGCTATTGGGCGCGCCGGCGGCGGCGGTGGCGGCCGAGGCGCGAGCGGAGGAGCGGGCGCGATGAGCCAGCGGACGCTGGGGGCGGTCATGAGGGCGAGGGCGTCGTTGGCCATCTGCTCGACGGTGATCGCCCCGCCCGCGGGTTGGCTGAGGCCCATGCCGCGGTTGTCGAAGGAGAGGCAGCGGAACCGGTTGGCGAGGGCATCGACCTGCGGGCGCCATCCGTCGCCGTGGAGGCCGACGCCCTGGATCATGAGGACGGGCGGGCCGGCGCCGTCGATGCGGTATGCGAGGGGGCAGGCGCGGTGGTCGAGGCGAAGCGAATCACCCAGGGAAGGCTCCGGAAAAATCCCACGGGCGGGCCGCCCGTGCCAGTGTAAAATGCATACGCAGCGGATGCGACCGGGTGGGCCACCGGGGGCGGGTCACAGGTTGTGGCCCATCTTGACCCTCTTGGTTTCGAGGTAGAACTTGTTGTGCTCCCCCGGCTCGATGCGGACGGGGACCTCTTCGACGACGCTCAGGCCGTATCCCTCGATGCCGTAGATCTTCTTGGGGTTGTTGGTCATGATGCGGATCTTCTTGAGGCCCAGGTCGCGGAGGATCTGGCTGCCGATGCCGTAGTCGCGCTTGTCGGCCGCGAAGCCGAGGGAGACGTTGGCCTCGACGGTGTCCAGCCCCAGCTCCTGGAGCTTGTAGGCGTGGAGCTTATTGGCCAGCCCGATGCCGCGGCCCTCCTGGCGCAGGTAGAGCAGCACGCCCTTCCCCTCCTTTTCGATCACCTGCATGGCGGTGGCGAGCTGCGGGCCGCAGTCGCACCGGCCGGAGCCGAAGACGTCGCCGGTGAGGCACTCGCTGTGGACGCGGACGAGAACCGGCTCGTCGTGGGCGACGACCTTGCCGGTGTCGTCGAAGTCGCCGATGTCGCCCTTGCACAGGGCGAGGTGGGGCTGGGGGTCAACGGCGCTCTGGTAGGCGTGGAGCTGGAACATGCCCCACGTGGTGGGGAGGGCGACCGACGTGATGCGCTTGACGAACTGCTCGCGCTTGAGGCGGTAGGAGATCAGCTCGGCGATCGTACACATCTTGAGGGCGTGCCTGGCGCAGAACGCCTCAAGCTCGGGGCGGCGGGCCATCTCGCCATCGTCGCGCATGATCTCGCAGATGACGGCCGCCGGCTTCATGCCGGCAAGGCGGGCCAGGTCCACGGAGCCCTCGGTCTGGCCGGCCCGCACCAGCACGCCGCCGTCGCGGGCGCGCAGCGGGTTGATGTGGCCGGGGCGGAGGAGGTCCTGGGGCTGGGCGTCCTCGGCGATGGCGACCTGGACCGTCGTGGACCGGTCGCGGGCGGAGACGCCCGTGGAGACGCCGAACTTCGGGTGGGCGTCCACCGTCACCGTGAACGCGGTGCCGAGCGTGGCGGTGTTGCGCTCGACCTGCGGGTGGAGCTGGAGGTGGTCGCAGGCCTCGGGCGTCAGCGCCAGGCAGACGACGCCGCGCCCCTCCTTGACCATGAAGTTGATCGCCTCGGGCGTACACTTCTCGGCCGCGATCACGAGGTCGCCCTCGTTCTCCCGGTCCTCGTCGTCAACCAGGACGATCGCGCGGCCGGCCTTCAGTTCTTCGAGGCACTCGGGGATCGGTGAGAACGGCATGCTGGTCCTGCTGGTCTTTCTTGCTGATCGGCCTGTTGGATTTACCACTAAGGCACGAAGACACTAAGGCGATTACTCGTGCGGGGGTGGCGGATTGCCGCGGGAGCCCAATCAAATCAATCAGTCAATCAAATAGTCAAACAATCAAGACCACGGGCGGGCCGCCCGTGCCACTGTTTTTTCTGTTCGATCCTCCATCTTCCATGATCGATCTTCTCCTCCTCGCGGCAGTCCGCCACCATCGCACACGCAAGCGCCTTAGTGCCTTGGTGCCTTGGTGGTAAGTCCAGCAGGCTCTTTGCCAGAACGAGATTCAAGGTACTGCCGGATGCCGAGCACGACGTAGTCCAGCATGGCGGCGATGGCGGCGGCGGCGACGCCCCAGAAGAGGCCCTGGACGATCGCGTGCCACCAATGATAGCGGGCCGCCAGCGGGTCGGGGGCCAGGAGCACGCCCATGACCATGGTGAGCTGGAGGAGCGTGCTGACCTTGCCGATCGGGCGGGCGGAGACGGTGACGTGGCCGACGATGGTGAGGACCAGGACGACGCCGATCGCGGTGACGACGTCCTTGCCGTAGACGGCGATGACGACCCATGTGGGGATGGCGAAGCCGGCCGGGGCGAGCCAGTCGAAGCTGAGGAGGATCACGCAGCAGCCGACGAGCAGCTTGTCGGCGACCGGGTCGAGGAGGGCGCCAAGCTTGCTGGTTTGCTTGAAGCGCCGGGCGAGGTAGCCGTCGAGCTTGTCCGTGATCGCCATGACGGCAAAGATCGTCACCGCCAGCCACCGGCGCGAATGCCCGGGCGTGTGGGCGTCGGAGAGCAGGGCCCAGAGGAAGACGGGGAGGAGGAGCAGCCGCAGCATGGTCAGGCCCATGGGCCAGGTGGGCGGCCACAGGCCCCCCGCGGGCTCCAGGTGTATCTGCCGGTGCGGCATCGTAACGACATTCTATGCGGGCGGCGCGCCGATGGCAGTGCGCGGCACGAGCGCGGCATGCGCGCGGGGTCAGGCGCGGGCGGGCGCGTCTCCCGTCCCGTCGTCGAAGCCCGGGCGCCGGAAGGCGCGGGCGTCGGGGAATCGCTTCTCCACCTTCTTGCGCAGGCCGTCGAGCTGGATGAGAAAGCCGAGGATCTGGCCCTCGGCCTCCGGGAAGTGGCGCCGGAGGCGCGTCCAGGCGTCGATCGAGCGGTCGATGCCCAGCAGGGCGACTTTCGTCGAGCCGTTGGCGTCGTAGGCGGCGATCTCGGGGTCGATCAGGTCGTCGTCCTCCTGGGCGGTCGTCAGGGCCCGCATCAGCTTCACGTGGATCTGGGCCTGATACCAGCGGAGGACGGCCATGGCGTCGTTGACTTCGGCCGCGTCGGCAGCGGGGTCGTGGCCGGGCAGGTCCATGGAGGCGATCCGCGACAGCTCGGCGCCGCGGGCGCGGAAGAGGGGCTGGCTGGCCTCGAACCACGTGCTGATGGCGCGGGCGTAGTCCATCGCCGCCCCGGCGATCGGCGGGATGCGCTCGCGCTTGCGGCGCCCGGGCTTGGCGCCCTTCGCGTCGGCCTTGACCTGCTCCCAGTCGATGCCCTGCTCGGCGCACGACTCCTCGAGCATCTCCATCGCCAGCTCGAAGCTCTCCTGCACCTTCGCCAGCAGCTTCGCGTCGTCGGGTTCGTCGCCAGCGGCGGCGGCCAGGCCGGCAGCCTCCTCCTGGGCGCGCTGCTCCTCCTCCATGCGGTACTGGAGGCAGCGGGCCGCCAGGGTGCAGCGTTCGCACCAGCGGTCGCAATAGTTGTAGACGCCCGGGACCAGGCCCGGGTCCTTGGCGAGCTGCTTCAGGCGTTTCCGATTCATCGCTGACCACCTCCCGGATGGGCGGCGGCGAGCATACCGTCTCCGGCGGGCGATTTCATCGGGATTTCCCCAAGGATTTCCGCCAGGAATCCCGACCGCGCGGCCGACCCGCGCCGCGCCGCCCGGGGCGCGTAATCGCCCTCACCCAGCGCCGTGCGCCGCCGCCGCCGGATCGGTGCGTCGAGCGGCGTCGGACGCCTTACTGCGCCCGCAGGACCTCGCCCTTGATGGTGACCTTCGCGCGTTCCTCGGGGGTGGCGAGCATGAGGCGCGGGCCGTGGCCGAAGTTCTGGGTCCAGTGGCTGTTCCACCGGCCGACCCCGATGGCGCTGTGCCCCTTGCCGGCCATGTTCTTGTGGTGGCCGGGGCTGTCGAACCACATCTGGAAGACCGCCATGCCGGTCGAGACGCCGTAGGCGATGTTCTCGCCGGAACCCTGGTCGTACCCGGCGTGGCGGCACCGGTCGGTGAATTCCTTGTTGGCGGCGGTCGGCGACACGTGGGCGAAGAAGTTCAGGTCGATCATCTCCTTGCAGTGGCGGCGGGCCGCCTGGGCGAGGCGGGGGTCGGCCTCCAGCGGCAGGATGCCCAGGCAGGTGCGGTAGTCGTTCACCGCCCGCAGGTTGTCGCGCTCGCCCGCGCCCATGAACGCCGGCGCGACCGCGCTGTTGTACGCCTCGATCTGCCGGCAGGACCGGTAGAACCAGATGCTCGACTCGATCGGGCCCGCCGGCTCCTTGCCGCCCGGCCCGGGCACCTCCGCCAGCGCGGTCGCCGACAGCCCCACGCCCTTCTCCGTCGCCTGCGCGAGCTTGGCCTCGGCGGCGTCGGCGAAGGCCGGGTCCTTGGGGGCGGCCTCGCGGAACGCCGTGAGGAAGGCCGGCCGCCGCGCCCACGCGTCGGCGACCGCCGTGCGCTGGGCGTAGAGCGGGTTGAGCTCGCGCAGCATCGCCAGCAGCCGGTCGTGGTTGGCGTGGGCGACGCGCACGGGCTCGCCCTTCTCCAGCGCGTCGATATTGTCGCGGGCCGCCTTGCGCAACTGGGCAAGCTGCTCCTCCGCCGCCTTGAGCTTCGACGCCGCCGGCATCCCGGC
>Ga0105047_10014790_pt1 | contig 12346 bp, 11 predicted proteins | sample MAT04_FD_78384 | JGI IMG/M metagenome (GOLD analysis project Ga0105047, IMG submission 78384) | Freshwater microbial communities from Lake Fryxell liftoff mats and glacier meltwater in Antarctica - MAT-04 (megahit assembly) | ecosystem: Environmental > Aquatic > Freshwater > Ice > Liftoff... | reverse complement strand
CGGCCCCTGACTCGGACTCGGCCCCTGACTCGGACTCGGCCCCTGACTCGGACTCGGCCCCTGACTCGGACTCGGCCCCTGACGCTGGCTCTGCTCCACGCCCGGCGCCGGCCCACACGCCACGAGCGACAGCAACGCCACCGCGAAACACGCGCGCACTACTTCGCCTTCTTCTGTTGCAGCAGCAGCGGCGACTCGAGATACGTCTTCGCGGCGCTCATGCCAGAGACGCCGCCCGACACGATGAACGTCATGAACTCGGCACCATCGGCGTCGATCGTCTCGACCTGTCCGCGTGGCACGACCACGACGTTGCCAGCGAAGTTGTACGACTGCGGCAGGTAGACGGCGACGTGTCCGGCGAGCCGCGCGTCGTCGAAGCGCTCACACGTGACGAAGCCGAGCATGCGCGTCGTGCCGTTCGGATCGAGACGCACGAGCACTGGCTTGTCGAAGGTGCGCTTGTCGCCGACGAACGCGCCCATCAGATCTTTGATCGACGTGAAGAGCAGCCGCACCACCGGCAGGTTCTTCAGCAGGCGCTCGATCCACTCGACTACGCGTCGGCCGACGACATTTGACGCGATCCAGCCGATCGCGGTGATCGCGACGACCGCGAGCAAGAGACCGAGTCCCGGGATCGGCAGCGGGAACAGCGAGTCCATCTTGTGCAGGACGAACCACACGACGTAGACGGTGGTGACGGTCGGTACGAGCACCAGACAGCCCTTGAGGAAGTTGTCGACGAGCCGCTTCATGGAGCCTCCGCGCCGCCAGCATAGCCGCGCGGGCTGTAACGCGTCGGATGCGGGCCGCGTTCCCGTCGTGCGTGGTCGTCGGGTTTCGAGCGCAGGGACATTGGCCGCGGCAGCAAAACTTGGCATGCTGCGCGACAAGGGAGACCGCATGAACTTACTTCGCTTGGCCTCGCTCGCCGTCGGCTCGCTTTCCGCCATGGCGGTTGCTGCAGCGCTGCTGGTCGCCTCGTCCGCGCACGCGCAGCAGCCGCCACCGCCGGGCGCGCCGGCAAACGTCAGCGGCACGGCGACGATCGTCGTCACGCCGCCGCCGCCCGCGGGCTACTTGCCGGTGCAGGTCATCGAGGTTCCGCAGGTGTATGGGACGCCGTACCCGTACCAGCAGCAGGCACCGAACTTGCGCGTCGGACAGCTTCAGGCAGAGCTGCTCAACGTCGAAGCGCAATACGCGCAGTACTCGCTCGGCGGCTCCATCGCGCTGATCGCGGTCGGCGGCGCGACGACGGGGATCGCTGGCGCTACTTTCATGCTCTTCGGCCTCGTTTCGACCCTAGGCTCGGACGACGACGGAGTGCAGCGCGGGCTGATCATCAGCGGCGTGCTCACGCTCGTCGGGATCGTCATGCTGGTCGGCGGCATCGTGATGATGGTCGGGCGCATCTCCGAGCGGCGGCCCTATGGACGTCGCATCAAGGAGATCAAGCAGGAGCTCGCCAACAACTACGGGGTGCGCGCTTCGCTCGACGTCGTTCCGCTGCCTGCGGGCGGCATGCTCACCGGTTCGCTGACGTTCTAGATCAATCGCGTCTGGAGGCTGACGCGGCGCGTTGAATCGCCTTCCCGGATAGGCTATTCCGACGCGCCGATGGCAGTTCCAACCACCCCGGATGACGTCATCGCCGCTCGGCCGCCGATCGCCGTTCGCTCTCACTCGGTCACATGCGCCCTCGGCACCACGCAGCGGGCGCTCGTCCGCGCGCTGCAGGAGGGCCGCTCGGGGCTTGGCGCGTCGCCGTATGAGCTGCCGTTCGAGACGGTGACCGGCACGATGCAGGCCCCGCTCGAGCCGCTGCCGAGCGCGCTCGCAGAGCACGAGTCACGCGCTGCGCGCATCGCGCTGATGGCGTTCGATGGCGTCGCTTCGGCGGTGGCTCGCGCCGCGCAGAAGTATGGCAGCGATCGCATTGCGCTGATCCTCGGCACCAGCACCGGCGGGCTCGACCGCTCGGAGTGGGCGTTTGCTCTCCAGCGCCGCACCGGCGTCATGCCCGCCGACTACGACTTCGAGCGGCAGCACGCGTTTCACGCGCTGACCGATCTACTCGCCGCGCGCGCTCGCCTGACGGGCCCGCGATATGTCGTCTCCACCGCCTGTTCGTCCGCGGCGAAGACGTTCTCTGCGGCGGCGCGCCTGCTCGACCTCGGCGTCGTCGACGCGGTGCTCGCCGGCGGCATCGACGCGCTCTGCGAGACGACGCTGCGCGGCTTTCACGGGCTCGGTATTCTGTCGCGACGGGCGTGTCGGCCGTTCGCGGCGGACCGCGATGGGATGAACATCGGCGAGGGCGGCGCGCTGTTCTTGCTGGAGCGCGGCGACGACGCGCCCGTCGTGTTGCGCGGCTACGGCGAGTCGAGCGACGCCTATCACATGTCGTCTCCGGAGCCGACTGGCAGCGGCGCGCGCGCGGCGATTCGCCAGGCGCTCGCACGGGCAGGGCTCGACGCGCGCGAAGTCGACCACGTCAACGCGCACGGCACGGGCACCAAGCAGAACGACGCCGCGGAGGCGCAGGCGCTGCGCGCGGTCTTCGGCCGCGGCGTCTCGGTCGCATCGACCAAGGGCTTCACTGGGCACCTGCTCGGCGCGGCCGGCGCCGTCGAGGCCGTCATCGCGATCGCGTGCATCGAGCATGGCTTCGTCCCTGCGAGCCTCGGCGCGTCGCCGGTCGATCCGGCGATCGATCTGCAGCTGAGTGAGCGCACGACCCAGCAGCGCGTTCGTGTCGTCGTGAGCAACTCGTTCGCGTTCGGCGGCAGCAACGCAGCGCTGATCTTCGGAGCCCCGCCGTGAGCGCTCGGCCCGTGCACGTCCTCGGGGCGTCGATCTTCTGCACGATGGATCAGCCCGCGCTCGAGAGTCCGGCGTCGCGATTTCTGATCGGCGGGCTCGCACCCGCCGCGCTGCCTCGCGCCGATCTGGTCCCGACGCGGATGCGGCGTGGCACCAGCGTCTTGTGTCGCTTGTTCGTCGACGTGAGCGCCGCGCTCGGGCCGGTCGTCGCGCTCGGCGAGGCGCGCCTGGTGTTCGGCTCGGCCTGGGGTGAGGTGATGACCGCGCTTGCGTTGCTCGAGATGCGTCAGGGCGCCGACGGCAATCTCTCGCCAGCGCGCTTCAAGAACAGCGTGCACAACGCCGCTGCTGGGCTGGTGTCCATCGCGAGCATCAATCGCGAGCCCTCTACCGCGATCGCGTCCGGCGGCGACACCGTCGCGATGTGCCTGCTCGAGGCGATGGGCTGCCTCGCGGAGTCGGATCGTCCGGTCATCGTCGCGGTCGCCGAAGAGACGCCGCCACCGCTGCTCGCGCCGGGGATCGCGCATCCGCCGTTCGCCGCCGCGCTCGTGCTCGCGCGCTCGAGCCAGGGTCGCGCCTCGCTCGGCACGCTCGGGATGGTGCGGCGGCTGCCGGGCGCGCAGCGCGCGGAGCTTCCGGCGGCGCTGGCTCGGTGTCCCGCTGCGCGGATCTTGCCGCTGCTCGACGCGCTGGCCACGTCGACGCCGGGCACGATCGTGCTCGGCGACGGCGACGCCCCATTCGGCGTGGATGTCGCATTTCCGGGGCAGAGTTGAGTCACTTTCCGGCAGTTGCGTCGCTGCTTCCGCACGGCCCCGAGATGTTGCTGCTCGACGAGGTGCGCGACGCGTCGGAGGGCGAGATTGTGTGCTCGCTGACCATCCGCCCGACATCGACCTTCGTGCGAGATGGCAGCGTGCCCTGCATCGTCGCGCTCGAGTACATGGCGCAGACCGTCGCCGCACACCTCGGCCTGCGCGCGCATCGGCGCAAGCACACCACGCACAGCGGCTTTCTCATCGGCGCGCGTGAGGTCACGTTCGCCGTCGACGAGCTGCTCGTCGGCGATGCGCTCGAGGTGCGGGTGCAGGTGATCGTCGAGGACGAGGTGCGCGGCTCGTTCGAGTGCCAAGTGCTGCGCGAGGGAGAAGTGGTCGCCGCGGGGACGCTGAGCGTGTACAGGGGCTCCGTGGCCAACATGGAGCGGATGTGAGCAAGCCGCGTGCGCTCGTCAGCGGCGCCAGTCGCGGCATCGGCGCAGCGATCGCAGAGGCGCTCGCTGCGGCGGGGCACCCGATCATCCTCAACTATCGCAGCGACGACGCGGCCGCGGAGCACGTGCGCGCGAAGATCGTCGCCGCAGGGGGCACCGTGGAACTCGCGCGCTTCGACGTCGCCGATCGTGCGGCGAGCGCCGCCGCGATCGCCACGCTGCTCGAAGATCCGCGGCCGATCGGCGTGCTCGTGAACAACGCCGGCGTCACCCGCGACGCGCCGTTCCCCGCGATGGAGGCCGACGCGTGGGACGCCGTATTGCGCACCACGCTCGACGGGTTCTTTCATCTGACGCGCCCGCTGGTGATGCCGATGGTGCGCGCGCGCTGGGGCCGGATCGTCAACATCGGCAGCGTCTCCGGCTCGATCGGCAACCGCGGTCAGGTGAACTACGCGGCCGCAAAGGCTGGCCTCGCCGGCGCGACGCGCGCGCTCGCGCTCGAGGTCGCCAAGCGTGGCGTCACGGTGAACTTGGTCGCGCCTGGGCTCATCGAGACCGACATGTTGGCGGGCGCGCCGGTCGACGAGATCGTGAAGCACATCCCGATGCGCCGCGTAGGTCAGCCGCACGAGATTGCGGGCGTCGTCGCGTTCCTCGTCAGCGACGCGGCGTCGTACATGACCGGGCAGATCATTGGTGTGAATGGAGGCTTGGCATGACGCGGCGACGGGTGGTGGTGACCGGTATCGGGCTGGTCTCACCGATCGGCAACGACATGGAGACCGTGTCGCACGCGCTGCGCCACGACCTGCACGGCATTCAGCGGATGCCGGAGTGGGCGGCGATCGCCAACTTGGACACGCGCCTCGCCGCACCCGCGAGAGCCGACCTCGAGCGGTGGCCGCGCAAGCTGGTGCGCACGATGGGGCGTGTCGCGCTGCTCGCCACCTCGGCCACCGAAGACGCGGTGCGCATGGCCGGCCTCGACGCGGACACGCTCGGCAATGGCCGCACCGGGCTCGCGTACGGCAGCACGCACGGATCCTCGAGCGCGTTCGAGCAGTGGGCGCGCGCGGTGTTCGCGCACAACGGCATGAAGGGCATCAGCTCGAGCGCGTACCTGAAGTTCATGTCGCACACCTGCGCGGCGAACTTGGCGCTGTTCTTCGGCGTGCGCGGTCGCGTGATCTCGACGTGCGCTGCGTGCGTGAGCGCGAGTCAGGGAATCGGCACCGGCTACGAGGCAGTGCGCGACGGCTACCAAGACGTGATGATCTGCGGCGGCGCCGAGGAGATGCACTTCACGCACGCGGGCGTTTTCGACGTCATGTTCGCGACCTCACGCAAGTACAACGACACGCCGGATCTCTCGCCGCGCCCATTCGATGCCGCGCGTGATGGGCTCGTCATCGGCGAGGGAGCCGGCACGCTGGTCCTCGAGGACCACGAGCGCGCGACGCGTCGCGGCGCGACCATCTTTGCCGAGATCCTCGGCTATGGGACGAACTGCGATGGAACTCACGTCACGCAGCCGTCGTCCATCGGGATGGCCGGCGCGATGCGCCTCGCGCTCGCCGACGCGCGGCTCGACGCGCGCGAGATCGACTACGTGAACGCGCACGCCACCGCGACCGACGTCGGCGACATCGCCGAGAGCCACGCGATGCTCGACGTGCTCGGTGATCGCGTGCCGGTGAGCTCCACCAAGGGCTTTACCGGCCACACGCTCGGGGCATGTGGCGCGATCGAGGCGGCGTTCTGCATCGCGATGATGCGCGAGGGCTGGCTCGCGCCGAATCGCACCCTTGAGCACGTCGACCCGCGCTGTGCATCGCTCGACTACGTCGGTCGTATACCGACTCTGCGGGCGACACAGCGGATGATGAGCAACAACTTCGCCTTCGGCGGCCTCAACACCTCTCTGGTGATTGGGCTCCCGCCCTCATGAGCTGACACCAATGACCCACCACACGCAGCGCGACGTCATCATCATCGGCGGCGGACCGGCAGGCTCGACCGCTGCGACGCTGCTCGCGCAGGCGGGCGTCGACGTGCTCGTCCTCGAGAAAGAGCGCTTCCCGCGCTTTCACATCGGCGAGTCGCTGCTGCCCTGTGATCTGCCGATCTTCGCGCGGCTCGGCATCTCGCTCGAGGGCAAGCCGTACCTCTACAAGGGCGGCGCGGAGTTCATCGACGAGCGCACCGGCGACTACGCCGAGTACCTGTTCTGCGATGGGCTCCCGGGCACGCCGCCCCACGCCTATCAGGTGGATCGCGCGGAGTTCGATCACCTCTTGCTCGAGCGCTCGGAGGCTGTCGGCGCGGTGGTGAACGAAGGTGTGCGCGTCACCGACGTCGTCCCCGACGATGACGGTGTCACCCTCACCACCGACACAGGCACGCACCGCGCGCGCTATGCGATCGACGCCACCGGTCAGGACGCGTTTCTCGCGCGTAAGCTGCACGGCACCGTCCCGCTCCGCGACTTCGGCATTGCGGCCGTGTTCTGTCACTTCGACGGCCTCCGCGCGGAGGCGGAGCGCGAGCTCGCGGCGACTGGCAACATTCGCGTGCTCATCATCGAGGACGGTTGGATGTGGCTCATTCCGCTGCATGGTGGGCGCCTCTCCGTCGGCGTCGTCACACGTCGCACCGGCGTCACAGCGTCGCTGCTCGACGAGATGATCGCCGCGTCACCGCTGATTCAGCGGCTGACCGCGGGTGGACAGCGCACGGCGGGGCGCATCATCCGCAACTTCAGCTATCGCAACGCCAAGAGCCGCGGCGCGCGCTGGGCGTGCATCGGCGATGCGTCGCTGTTCCTCGACCCGGTGTTCTCGTCGGGCGTGTCGCTCGCGATGTTCGCGGGCGAGCGGCTCGCTGACGCGCTGATCCCGGCGCTGCGCGAGCGTCGCGAGGCGGATCCGGCGCTCGCCGACAGCCTCGCGCGCGACATGGAGAAGGCCTACATCAGCTTCTCGTCGCTCGTCGGATCGTTCTATCACAAGGGGATCGTGCAGAATCTCTTCTTCGCGCGGCGGCCCGATCCGGAGACTCGCGCGGGGCTGATCTCGGTGCTCGCCGGCGACGTCTGGCGCGACGACAACAAGTTCCAGAATGCCCTGCTCTCGTCCGGTCGACGGCGCTTCGATCCGTTTGCGGTCAGTGAGTCGGAGGAGCGGCCGGAAGGCTCCGGCGCTCCGTCGTCGTGACGCGCAGCACGTAGCCGAGCCAGCCGTTCGTCAGCGTGACGACGCCCGTCGGCGTGCCGTCCGCTGCGAGCCCGCGCCCGCCGTAACGCACGACGATGGCGCCTGCGGGTCGCGCGTCGACGCGGGTGAAGCGGCGCTCGACGAGGTGCGCTCCGCTCCAGTGCTCGCTGACGCGCTCGCCGTCGATCACGACCTCATAGGTGCCATCGGGCAGAGGCGCGCCTCCCGGTCGCGGCAGCCCAGCGAGCAGTGCGCGGTGCACGTCGAGCAAGATGAAGCGCGGAGGAAACGGCAGCTCACGCTGCATCGACGAGGTGAACGTGATCGTCGCGCCGCGCTGCTCGATGACGAAGGCGCGCGAGCCGTACGGCGTCAGCGCGAGCAGCACCAAGTGGTCGCCGCGCTTCTGCAGCACGGCGTCGAAGCCGCCCGCGCGTTCGCCGTGACGCACGTCGATGTGCTGCCGCGCGAGGAAGTCGCCAGGGTAGTGCGCCGGCGCGTGCACGACGCCGGGATAGGCGCGCGCGTCGAGGCGCTGTGGTGCCGCGCCGCACGCGCTGACGAGCACGGACGCAGTGAGCAGTAGTGCACGGAGCGCAGTGAAGCGCCTCATGTGTGCTGCGTTCCCGCGCGCGCGTGCAGCAGCACGAGGGCAGTCGGCGCGAGCAGCGTCGCGAGCAAGATGCCGAGCGCTGCAGTGGTCCCGATCGCGCGCAGCGCGGGATTTACGCTGAGTGCGAGCAGTCCGAACGAGAGCACGGTGGTGAGCATCGCCACGATCACGCCGAGCATCGTGACACCGAGCTCGGCGTCGTCGTCGCGGCTCTCGACGAGAAACACGCCGTAGTCCTCGCCCATCGACAGCACCAGCAGCAGTCCGATGACGTGCATCAAGTTGATCGCGATGCCGAAGAGCGCGAGCACGGCGAGCGTCAGGACACAGGCGAGGACCGCAGGGAGCACCGCCGCGAGCCCGAGCCGCGCGCTGCGATAGCGCGCGACGACGAGCAGCAACACCAGCGCGAGCCCGACGGTCACGAGCTCGAGGGTGCGCGTGCGAAAGCGCCCATACGCGGCGCTGAGCAGCGCGCGCTGATCGAGCCAGTGCGCGCCGTCGACGTCGCGCAGTCGCGCCATCAGCGCCGCCGGATCGCGCACGCCGGAGACTGGCGTGAGGATCGCGACGCGCGCCGGACTCGCGTCGCGTGGGGGAAGTGCGACGCGAAAGCCGCGCACGATCGGCGCGAGCGGCGTTCCACGGAAGTCGTCGAAGCGAAGTGACGGCGGTGCGGGCGCGGCCAGCTCGGCGGCGAACGGCGTAAACGCGTCGGCGCGAAAGCCTTCGGCGAGCAGCGCGCGCGACATGCGGCGGACGAGCTCGCCACGATCGCCGAACGCGAGCGTCGCCTCGCGCTGCAGCTGGGCAGACCGTAGCCAGCTGTGCAGCGATCGATAGCCACGCAGGAGGCCGGCGTCGCGCGCTACGGCGAGACGGATCGCGACGGCGTCGTTGCGTCGCAGTGCGTCCTCGTCGTCGCGGCCGATGACCACGACGTAGCGGCCCGCGTCGCTCTGCCCGAGCCGCGCGCGCACCTCCTCGTCCTCGGCGCGCACACGCGGATCGACGGTGTTGAGCACGGAGATGTCGTCGATGAACGTGACCCGCGGCAACCCGAGCGCAGCGACGATCAGCGCGAACAACGGGACGGAGTAGAGTAGCGCCCGGCGCGTGCGCAGCTGCGCGACGAGACGCGCGAGCGACGCGGCGATGCGCGTGGCCGCGGGCAGCGGCTTCGGCACGCGGGGCATCAGCGGCGGCAGCAGAAGACGCGTCGCGACGAGCGACACCGCAACGCCGACCGCGCTGAACACGGCGATCTCGCGGATCCCGGGGAAGGTCGTCCACGCGAGCCCGGCGAGTCCGGCGATGGTGGTCACCGCGCCGAGGACGAGCCCAGGCCAGATGCGCCGCATGCTCGCCTCTGCGCCGTCGGGTGCGGGCGCGAGTAGCGCGTGATGGAAGTAGTGCTCTGCGTAGTCGATGCCGACGCCGACCAGCGACGAGCCGAACGCGAGCGTCAGCCCGTGAATCTGGCCGAAGACGAGCAGCGTGACGGCGAGCGCGGCGACCGTGCCAGCAACGACCGGGACGAGGCCGAGCGCGACGTAGCGAAGCGAGCGGAACACCAGCAGGAACAAGACGACGATGCCGACGGTCGACAGCGTCGACACGCGCTCGACGTCGCTGCGAATCGACGCCTCGGCCGCCATCGCGAAGCGACTGACGCCGCTCTGCGTGACGCGTACATCGGGGAAACGCGCGCGGATCGACGTGATGGCGCGCTCGATGCTGCGCTCGATGGCGCTCTGCGCGGCGCTGTCGAACGGGCTCGCACGCGTCGCGAGCGTGAGCACGCCAGCGCGACGATCGCGCGCGAGGAGGACGTCGCCGTCGAGCTCCGTCGCGTCGGCGCCCTGCTGCGCGCGCACGCGCGACGCGAAGAGCAGCAGCGGATCGCGCGGTGCGAACGAGCGATAGGCGCTCGAGGCCGGCGACGCGAGCTCGGCGCGGAGTCGCTGCGCTGCGGCAGCGAGCGCCGCGTCGGTGCCGAGCGCGCGCGCGGCCTCCGGCGTCGACGCGGCGAACGCAAAGCGCTGCGGCGCGTACAGCTCGAAGTAGGCGCGCTCGCTCGCTTCGTCGGCACCGGAGCGCAGCCAGTCGATGCCGGGCGCGCGTGACAGCGCCGCTCGCAGCGCGCGCGTCGCCTCCGCGGGACGCGCTGACTCGATCAGCAGAATGCGCGTGCGCAGAATGTCGGCATTTGCGAGCGCCCGCGAGACCCGCGCGAGCTCCTGATCGTCGCCCGTCGGGAGAAAATGGGTGATGTCGGTCGTGACCGACATGCGCGTGGCGATGACGACGCCAGCGGCCGCGAGCGCAAGCAAAAGCAGGCCAATCGCGACGCGCCTCCCCCAAGTCACCGAGCGCGCGCCTGGGTCGCGGGCGGCCGCGCGCCGAAGACGCGCTGTGCCTCGGTCGCGTCGTAGACGTGGGTCGTGTCGACGTCGCTGAAGGTGGTGCGCGACTCGTCGCCGCTGACCTCGATGATGCGCAGGCGCGCGATGCGCACGTCGCGGCCGGACAGCTCGATCCAGCGGATCGCGCGGGCCACCGCCCGCACACACGGAGAGAGGCCGAGCGTCCAGCTGCCATCGGCCTCGCGTCGAAGGCGCGTGCGGAAAGAGCGGTCGAGCGCGGCCGCGTCTCCGGCGAGCACCGCGCGAAACGCGTCGACGAAAGCGCGCACGACCGGCATGCGCTGCAGATCGATGCGCTCGGTGCCGCGCGCGTCGGTGAGTCGAAGCGCGTCTCCGTCGAGCACCATCGCAGCAGGTGCTGGGCGTTCGACGAGCCGGGCCAGGCGCGCAGGAGGACTGAAGTGCAGCACGCCCTCGGAGATCAGCGGCTCTTCGAGCAGCGCGATGCGCTTCTCTTCGTGGAATCGCGCGGTGAGGCCACGCACTGCGCGGAAGCGGGCGAGCAGCGCCGGCAGATCGCTCGGCGGATCTTGCGCGCGTAGGCCGCCGCTCGCCACGGTGAGGAGCGCAGCGGCGAGCAGCGCGGCGACAGCCACGCGCGCACCTGCTCGCCTCGCACCGTTCACGTGTCGCTCCCGATCGGCAGCTGATCGCTCCGCAGCATCGCCAGCACGTGCTCGATGTCGCCATCCATCCGTCGATCGCCGCGGTTCATCGCGACCTGCGCGCGCACTGCGCCGTGCAGCGCGCGCGCGCGGCCGTGCACGCCATCGAGCCCGCGCAGGTCGACCGCCTGGCAGAGCGCGAGCAGATGAATCGCGGCGACGGTCTCGGAGAGCTCGACGACGCGGCAGAGATCCCGTGCGGCGATCGTGCCCATGCTGACCTTGTCCTGGTTGTGCCCTTCAGTGCTGCGACTGAAGACGCTCGCCGGGGCCGCGTTCTTCAGTGCCTCGGCCGCGAGCGCCGAGGTCGCGATCTCCATCGCCTTGAAGCCGTGGTGCGCGACGCGCTCCGGGCCCGGCACGGCGACGAGGTTCTCCGGGAGTCCGGCGTTGGTGTTGGGGCTGAGCAGGAGCGCGACCTGCCGGTCGAGCAGATCGGCGACGTTGGCGACGGCGGTCTTCAGCGAGTCCGCGACGAAGGCGACGTGCCCACCGTAGAAGTTGCCACCGTGGAGCACATCTCCGGTCTCCGGATCGACGAGCGGATTGTCGTTTGCTCCGTTGATCTCGATCTCCAGCCAGCTGCGCGAGAACGTGAGCGCGTCGACCAGCACGCCGACGACATGCGGCGCGCAGCGAATCGAATAGCGATCTTGAATGCGACCGGCGCGCGGCTCGGGGCGCGCAGCCACGTCGAGGTCGGCGCGGATCCAGGCGGCGACGGCGCGCTGCCCGGGGTGCGGTTTCGCGTCGAAGAGGCGCGCATCGAAGTGCGCCGGCTGACCATGCAGCACATCGACAGCCATCGCCGTGAGTGCCGCGCCGAGGCGCGAGAGCCGCGCTGAGCGCGCATGGGCGAGACACGCGAGCGCGGTCATCACGCTGGTCCCATTCATCACAGCGAGGCTCTCCTTCGGCGCGAGCGTCAGCGGCTCGAGGCCTAGCTGCGCGAGCGCATCCGCGGCCGCGAGCGTGCGTCCCTCGACGCGCAGCTCACGCTCTCCGACGAGCGCGGCGGCGACATACGAGAGCGGTGTGAGATCACCGCTCGCGCCGACGGAGCCTTCACTCGGAATGACCGGGAGCGCGCGCAGTGCTGCGAGCTTGCACAGCCGCTCGATGAGCAGCGGGCGCACGGCAGAGTAGCCGCCGACGAGCGACGCCGCGCGGATCAGCAGCACCGCCGCCGACTCGTCGTCCGCGAGCGGGCGACCGGTGCCGACGCCGTGATAGCGCAGCAGATTGAGCGGCATCAGGCCAGCTACCGCCGCGGGGACGTCCGTCTCGCACGACGCACCGAAGCCGGTGGTCACGCCGTAGACCGGAGGCCCGTCGGCCACGCGGCGCGTGATGACGGCGGCGCTCGCCTCGAGACGCGCGCG
>Ga0105047_10014789_pt1 | contig 12347 bp, 4 predicted proteins | sample MAT04_FD_78384 | JGI IMG/M metagenome (GOLD analysis project Ga0105047, IMG submission 78384) | Freshwater microbial communities from Lake Fryxell liftoff mats and glacier meltwater in Antarctica - MAT-04 (megahit assembly) | ecosystem: Environmental > Aquatic > Freshwater > Ice > Liftoff... | reverse complement strand
TCGGAGTGACAAGGCTCCGAGCTTTGTCATGCAGAGCGGAGCGATGCATCTTTTACATTGAATGGACAGACTCCTCCTACGGTCGGAGTGACAAGGCTCCGAGCTTTGTCATGCAGAGCGGAGCGATGCTTCTTTTACATTGAATGGACAGACTCCTCCTACGGTCGGAGTGACAAGGCTCGGGATTCTGTCATTCAGAGCGCAGCGCCCGCCTGCCGGAGGTCAGGAAGAATCTTTTACATTGAATGGACAGACTCCTCCTACGGTCGGAGTGACAAGGCTCCGAGCTTTGTCATGCAGAGCGGAGCGATGCATCTTTTACATCGAATGTACAGACTCCTCCTACGGTCGGAGTGACAAGGCTCCGAGCTTTGTCATGCAGAGCGGAGCGATGCATCTTTTACATCGAATGTACAGACTCCTCCTACGGTCGGATTGACCAGGCTCCGAGCTTTGTCATGCAGAGCGGAGCGATGCATCTTTTACATTGAATGGACAGACTCCTCCTACGGTCGGAGTGACAAGGCTCGGGATTCTGTCATTCAGAGCGCAGCGCCCGCCTGCCGGAGGTCAGGAAGAATCTTTTACATCGAATGTACAGACTCCTCCTACGGTCGGAGTGACAAGGCTCCGAGCTTTGTCATGCAGAGCGGAGCGATGCATCTTTTACATTAATGGACAGACTCCTCCTACGGTCGGAGTGACAAGGCTTGGGATTTTGTCAACCATAGCGCAGCGCCGGCCTGCCGGCGGTCAGGAAGGATCTTTAATCTTTGACGGACAGCGTTCCGTACTTTGCCATTACAATGAAAAGAGCCCGCAAAGCGGGCTCATTTCAAATATTGAATCAGAACAAATCATCAGGCAGACATGACACCCATTTTGTCCAATACATCCATCACTTCTTTCACAGAATTTGCGGAAGCGTAGAGCATTTCTTTTTCTTCGTCGTTGAGCTTCAATTCGATGATTTCCTCTATTCCGTTTTTTCCTAATTTAGTTGGCACACCGAGGTAGATGTCTTTCAGTCCATACTCACCTTGCAACCATGCGCAGGTTGGGAAAATGCGTTTCTGATCACGGACAATGGCTTCAACCATTTGCGCAGCAGCTGCTCCGGGTGCGTACCAGGCAGAAGTTCCGAGCAAATTGACGATTTCTCCGCCACCTTTTTTGGTTCGCTCGATAATCTCATTGAGGCGCGAAGTTCCAATTAATTCTGTAACTGGAATTCCCGCAACAGTGGTGTATCGGGGAAGTGGAACCATGGTGTCGCCATGACCACCCATAAGCACCGCCTGAATATCTTTGGGCGAAACATTGAGTTCTGTGGCAAGAAAAGCACGATAACGGGCCGTGTCGAGCACGCCTGCCATACCAAATACGCGGCTGGAATCCACCTGAGCTGTCAGGTACGCTGCATAAGTCATCACATCAAGCGGGTTGCTGACGATGATGATTTTGGCATTCGGAGAATATTTAATGGCATTTGCTGTAACGCTTTTTACAATTCCTGCATTGGTAGCGATGAGATCATCCCGGCTCATGCCCGGTTTGCGGGGCAATCCGGAGGTAATGACCACCACCTCTGAACCCGCTGTGCGGGAATAATCATTGGTACATCCCACCACCCTGCTGTCGTATAAATTGATGGGTGCAGTCTCCCAAATGTCCAAAGCCTTGCCTTCAGCAAAACCTTCCTTGATATCGAGTAAGACCACTTCATTGGCCAATTCTCTGTGGGCAATGACGTTTGCGCAGGTTGCCCCGACATTCCCTGCACCTATTACGGTAATTTTCATGTTATTTGAATTTATACAATTAAAATCAGGTTAATTAATTTTCGCGTGAAGTCGAACGTAAGAACTTTCGATACTGAGCGCACAAATATAACTGATGTTGACAATTATACCAGCCTTATAAAGTAAACTCTTTACCTCATTTAAAAAGTGAAAATGGTGCGGCTGATAAGCGAAATAATGTATATTTAGCCAGAATCTTTGCGGTAACTTCTGTTACTTAGCGGCGTAAGATTTACCTGAATTCTATCATGGCAACCTTCACCTAATGATGCCGTCTTGAAAGTGCTTAGCGCAAAAAATATGAATGACGACCAGCTTAAATCGCTGGTTGACGGTTGCATGCGCAATCATCGAAAAAGCCAGGAAGCCATCCATAAGATGTTTTATGGCAAGATGATGGCAGTATGCAGGCGCTATACAAAAAATGAAGATCAGGCCAAGGATATCCTCCAGGATGGTTTTATTAAGTTGTTTAAAAACATTGAAAGGTTTAACTTTCAGGGCTCATTCGAAGGTTGGGTGCGCAGGATTATGGTGAATACGGCTATTGATTTTATCAGAAAATCGAAATCAGATCACTTTTTAATGCCTGAAGATCAATCGATCGAAGACTTTGAAGATACTTTGGCGGACGAAGAAACGCCTTTCGAACAGGAAATTCCTCTAAGTGTAGGGGATGTTCGCGAAGGCATGGAGCAGCTTTCGACAGCATACAGAATGGTTTTCAATCTGTATGTTTTTGAAGATTACAGCCACCAGGAAATAGCAGATGCACTTCATATAAGTGTGGGTACGAGCAAGTCGAATCTTGCAAAAGCGCGGGCGAATATGAAAAAAATACTTACGAGAGAATTAGAGAAGAAAAATGGAAAACAAGCTGAACAATTTTGACAGGATACTGAAGGATACCGTCGAGCAGCATGAGGTGCCTTACGATCCGTCACATTGGGAATCTTTGGAGAAAGAACTCAACATCCTTGCTCCGAGCCCGGTGAAATATTTTAGTTCATTGACTACAGGATTGGTGGCTGCCAGTCTCGTGTTTATGGCGATGCTTATGTTTGTTTCGGATGTCAATCACGAAAGATTGGACATACGAAGTGCCACTGTTGAATCTGCCTACGATCCAAACCTCCCCAATGGAGATGAATCTACCGGCACCTCATCCGCTTCAGTGAATAAAATGACCACAGCTGGAGATGGCGATGAACAGGCCAATGCCGAAAACAAGATTTTGACAGAATCCGGCGTGACTGAAAATACAATTAATCCTGGAGTTCCTGAATCAAAACAAGTCTCTGCAAAACCGAAAAGGGCTGTAAAAGCGGCAGCAAACGCGAAAGAAAAAAGTAAAACCCCAAACAAAATCGAAAGTGGGGTTCGGACAGGTTGCACCGGATTAATTATCGATTTTCAGGCTACGGAGGATTATGGTCAGGATGCCAAATATCTTTGGAATTTTGGTGATGGATTTTTCAGCAACGAAGCCAATCCTTCGCATACTTTCAATAAATCCGGAACATTTGATGTGTCGCTTTCTGTGACCTCTTACACCTCTGGACAAATCTCTTCCAATGTGGTACAAGCCATGATCGAAGTCGTGGAAGCTCCTGTTGCCAATTTTAGTCTGGACATCCTGTCAAAAGAAATGGTTTCTGTCAAAAACAACAGCTACCGCGCAAGCGATGTAGAGTGGATTGTAGATGGGAATTCAAAAGGGATTTTTCCTGAGATTCAATTAAGTCTTGCTGACAATACCCGCTACAACGTTGCGCTCTCAGCAATAAGTGAGGGGGGCTGCACGGATACACTGAGTCAGGAAATCACAATTTCAAACGAAAAAACAGCCATCCCTGGCAGAATCAATTTTGAAAAAACCGGGGCATTCAAACCATCCGATTTTGTGACATCTGGAAAGCCAGTTCAATTTAAGGTTTTTGACCAAAACAACCAGGTAGTATTTGATTCATCAGGACAGCAGGAATGGACAGGAGTTGATCCAGATCAAAAAGTACTCAATCCAGGACAATTTTATTGGGTGATGATTCTGGAAAAAAATGGAGACATCAGTATTGTAGACGGTATCATCCTTGTAGAATAATTTTTACACATTTCAATCCAATATATAAGCTTCCCGCAGAGGAAGCTTTTTTTTTGAAATCCCATAGATGACCTTATCAAAATGATTTCAAATGTCTTTTCCAACATTCTTGATCTTTCAAGGTACCAAACGCATAAGTTTCAATTCGACCGATCCCAAAATCATTGAGGCTCAGATCAACAAAACTTTCCTTTCATGGTTGCATTCTCAAGGGCAACTTTGAGTAAAATCACCCGTCACTTAATGCACAGTTTAGAGACTTCTAGTCCTAGCCAATCCCGTGCGATTTTTATACCTTAGCGCATCGTGTGAGGTGCATTAACCAATTTGAATATGATTAAAAATTTTACCCGCTTATTTATCCATTTCAGTTTTGTCGCAATAGCCGGACTATTTTTAAATGATCTGACCGCACAATGTGTCACATCCAGTTATACGATGGTCCCACCGCCCACAGCTGGCGCATATCAGCCGGGACAAGTGGTTGAAATATGTGGTAGTATTACTTTTTACCAGCAAACCGGGGCAAATTGGATTCATGGTATTATTCCCACCTTTCCTGCTGGATGGGTTCAAACTTCATTTACCAATGTAAGCAGCCCTGCCACCTGTTCGGGTAGCGGTGTCTGGCTATGGATGCCAAATGGAGTTCCTGGAGCATCCTGCACTGCAGGATGGTATTTTGATTCACCTATTGGAGGGCCATTTGATGGCAATCCAGGAAACAATTGGGGAGATCCTTGTAGTGTTTTTAATTGGGAATTTTGTATGACAGCCACAGTAGGGACCCCTGAAGGCGGCGGTGCCATTGGTTGTGGGGGTGCTGGCAATCCACTTGATGGTGAATCGATCCTGCCAATTTTTACTGTGACGGGTGATGGCGAATGTGGAAGTTGGGGTGGTGCTTGTTCCTGCTGCTCTGTGCCATCGGTACCCCCGGGGCCTATCCAAATAGACTGTTGTGATGCCGAAGCCGGGGTATCACCCGGAACATTGCTTATCTGCGAAACTGGATCGTTTAATCTTATTGATGAATTGCTGCCCCCCTATACTACCGGCACATGGCAAGGTCCGGCTGGCTATACAGGCAATGGATCTGCAAATGGCCCGTTCAATCCTGCCAATCTGGCCATAAACCCACCCGGTGATTATATATTCACTGTCATCGGAACGGATGGTTGCGAAAGCACCTCCACTATTACCATGGAACTTAATGACCTGGGAATTGTGCAATATCCGGGATATTGTAACGGTGTAGATGTAGCGCTGATAACTCTGTCAACCAATGTCACCCTACCGCCTGGTGGAACTTGGTATTTCCCGAATGGAACGGTTGTTCCGGGAGGCATTTTATCTCCAGTTACCAACAATCATCCCGCAGGAATTTATACCTACGAATTTTACAATTCAGGAAATTGTCTTACCACTGCTTCCCTTGACATTACCTTGGGTACAGGTGGTGGCGGAACTGCTTGCAATACCGTAATTGATGTTTGCTCAACGGATGCGTCTTTCTTCCTGCTGGACGTGATGAGTTGCACGCTCAATCCGGGAGGCGCCTGGATTCACGAATTGCTTGGACCTCCAATTTTATTTTACAATTTTTATTTTACCAGCACCGTACTCATAGACCCTTCAACTCTGCCGGCAAGCAGTTTGTTTTCATATGCAGTCGGGGTTCCTGGTTGTAATCTGCAAATTATCACCCTGACCGTCAATTTATTTGACCCTGTAGATGTAGGTGATTTTACACAAGCTTCCATTTGTGTATCTGAAGCTCCTGTGGTTTTGGAAACCTTACTCGATGGCACTCCCGATCCTGGACTTACCTGGACTGATCTGGGCACCAATCTCGTGATCCCAAATTTATTTGATCCATCTTCGTATGCGCCCAATACGACCCTTACCCTAACATACTCAGGAGGATTGGCTGGAACAACCTGTGCGGCGACCCAGTTGCTCGAACTCACGATCCTTCCAGATAATGTGGATGCGGGAAATAATAATTCAATCATTGTATGTTCATCCGATCCACCGTTTTTGATGACACCTGAATTAGGTGGGACACCGAATGCGGGAGGTTTATGGGAAAGCTCGTCTGGAATAACCTTTCCCAGCGGTCAATTTGCTCCAGGAACCAATCCTTCGGGGACTTATTCTTATACTGTATCATCCTCCTGCGGATCGGACGTGGCGTATCTTGTAATTACCGTGGTGAACATTCTATCACCCGGCACAAATGGCACATTGGATATTTGCAGCGGTGAAAATAATGTTCCACTTATTAATGGACTTGGCGGTGCACCTTATACCCCCGGGACGTGGTCCGGTCCAACATCCGGTGCTACGGTCAACGGCTCAGGTGTGAGTGACGGAGATGTCTATACTTACACTGTAGGCTCCGGTTCCTGCGCGGCGAGCGCGACTGTGACCATCAATCTCGAGGCAACTCCCTTTGCGGGAACTGCAGTAACACCTCCTCCGATCTACTGTGCTTCTGATCCTTCATTGCCACTTGCCACTTTTCTGAATCCCGGTCCATCATCGGCGGGCACCTGGACTGGTCCTGGTACTTTTACAGGAAGTACGCTGAACCCGTCCATCCACGTAACCGGGAATTACACGCATACGGTTACGAGCGCAAATTGTGGTTCAGATACCGAAACGATTTTTATCACCATCGAACCGGTGCCCAATGCGGGAAATTCGACAATTGTAAATGCCTGTCCAAATGGCATTCCGTTGAATCTCTTTGCAGCACTCGGCGGTGGAGTAAGCACACCCGGCATTTGGACTGCCCCTGCAGGTGGCCCTACCAATGGAACCTTTACACCTGCCAATGGAAATCCAGCCGGCGTGTATACCTACACTGTCGCATCACCCTCAGGTCTGTGTGTGGATTTTGCTACGGTGACAGTTAATTACTCAACCCTCCCCAACCCCGGGATCAATGGATCAATCGCGGTTTGCGCAAGCAATCCTCCCTTCTCACTGATTTCTGTTCTGGGAGGCACACCTCAAACCACGGGAGGTACATGGTTCAATCCGTCGTTTTCAATTGTTCCGGGCGGCTCGAATGCCCAATTTAATCCAGCATCCAGCGCTCCCGGAAATTATATATATTCACTCACGGGTGCGGGTTGTCCACCCGTATCAAGTACGGTCTCCATCTCAATAGTTCCGCTGCCAATTGCCGGTACGAACACGACGGTAACACGTTGTGAAATAGAAGGCCTAATTGACTTATTTCCTTTGCTCAATGGATCACCAAATTCCGGCGGTACATGGACCCTTGCCGGAGGAGTGGTAAACCCACCTTTTGATATCACAGGTCAGGGTGGTACTTCATTGGTTTTTATTTATACAGTTGGTTCAGGAACCTGCACTTCGAGTGCCAATTTAACAGTAACCGTTACACCTGCGGTAAACGCCGGACCTGATGTGGTGGTTCCTGATCTTTGCGCCGGTGGAACGCTCAATCTTTTGACCTGGCTCGATCCCTCGGCCGGAACGGGAAGTTTTTCTCCTTCCAATACAGTCCCCCAGGTTCCTGCGTCAAACGGAACATATATATATAACGTTGATGGGGGTTCCTGTCCGGACGACAATGCAACTTATACCATAAGCATTGATCCCCCACTCATCGCGACAGCCGGTGTTTCTACTTGCAACGCTGCTCAAACAAATTATACCGTGTCATTCACCATCTCAGGCGGAGATGGTACTTATTTTGTAAACGGTATTTCCTCCGGACCCACTTTCACAAGCGCGGCCCAACCTCTGGGACCCATCTATTCCTTTGTGGTAAGCGATGGTGGTCCTTGCAGTAACGTTACGGTTAGCGGGCCTTCGCCCAATTGTAATTGTCCTGCTGCTGCTTCATTTACCGGTGGAAATCAAAGCATTTGTGCGGGGGAATCTGTAGCTCTTGAACTGAATTTAAATCCAGTCGTTTCCGGTCCATTTACGGTGGTTTACAGCATCGGGGGGGTGGCCCAACCACCCCTAACCGGACTGATAGATGGAGATATTATTACTGTGAATCCAGCAACTACCACAACATATGCGCTCGTGAGTGTGGAAGATCAAAATTGCGTAGGCACTGCTTCTGGAAGCATTACGGTAACTGTGGAGACACAGCCGAATGCAGGGCCCAATGTTGTAGTACCTGATCTTTGTGCCGGAGGTACATTGAACCTTTTGACCCTACTCGACCCTTCGGCAGGAGCAGGCAGTTTTACACCTTCCAATACGGTTCCCCAAACACCCGCTTCGAGCGGGACTTACACCTATACTGTAAATGGCGTTTCCTGTCCGGACGACATTGCAACTTATAGCATAAGTATTGATCCTATCCTTAATGCGACGCCTGGCGTAGCAACCTGCAACGGTGCTCAAACAAGTTATACAGTGACATTCACCATCTCAGGTGGAGATGGTACTTATTTTGTAAACGGTATTTCCTCCGGACCCACTTTCACCAGTGCGGCGCAACCTCTTGGTCCTATCTATTCCTTTGTGGTAAGCGATGCCGGCCCTTGTGGTAACGTTACGGTTACCGGGCCTTCTCCCAATTGTAATTGCCCTGCGACTGCTTCATTTACTGGTGGTAGTCAAAGCATTTGTGCGGGGGAATCAGTAGATCTTGAACTGAATTTAAATCCGGTTGTTTCAGGTCCATTTACGGTGGTTTACAGCATCGGGGGGGTGGCCCAAACCCCTCTAACCGGTCTTGTGGATGGAGATGTTATTACTGTGAATCCTGTGACCACCACAACGTATGCAATCGTAAGTGTGGAAGATCAAAATTGTATCGGCAATGCTTCCGGAAGCATTACGGTAACTGTGGAGACGCCGCCGAATGCCGGACCAGATGTTACCACAGACCTTTGCGCAACGGGCGGAACGTTGAATCTTTTAAATATCCTAAATCCTGCTGCAGGGCCGGGGGTTTTTGCTCCGTCCAACACCGTACCGCAAATTCCTGCATCCAGCGGTGCTTATACGTATACCTCTCCGGGAAATGCTTGTCCAAATGATCAGGCAATATATACGGTAAATATCGATCCCGTAATCACAGCTACCTCAAGTGCAGTTTGCAATACAGCGCAAACAGGTTATATCGTTACTTTCACACCTTCGGGCGGCGATGGAACTTATACCATTACCGGGAATCCCGGTTCTTTGGCTGGGGGCGTTTTCACTTCGGTACTGATACCCACCGGCAACAGTTATTCTTTTACAATTGCCGACGGCGGTTTGTGTGCAGACTTAACCCTTACCGGAGGTTCGCCGCAATGTGATTGCACTGCCGAAGGTTCTATGTCTGGCAGTACCACCATTTGTTCGGGTAATTCGGCAACGCTGACGTTCAGCCTTCAGGGAAATGGTCCATTTTCCGTGACATATTCTAATTCCAGCGTTCCTGGAAATGTTGTCCTGACAGGAATATTCAATGGACACACCATCAATGTAAATCCTTCCGCGACATCTACTTATACCATCCAAAGTATATCGGATGCAAATTGTGTTGGAACCACTTCCGGCAGTCCTGTGACGGTCACGGTCAATTCGCCAGTCACCTCAACCAATATTCAGGAAACCTGCAACAATATTGGGGAAAGTTATCAAGTCTCCTTTAATGTGTCCGGGGGATCTGGATCTTATAACATTTTGCCGGCAGGCGGACAGCTGACTGCTGGTGTTTATACCAGTGCCCCCATACCGACAGGACAGACTTATAATTTTACTGTGAACGACACAGGACCTTGCCCGGCAATTACGGTAACGGGATCTGAAACTTGTCCCTGTACGTCAGATGTCGGAACGCTCAACTCTGGCGCGCTGGAAGCTTGCGCGAATGAAAACATTCAGGTGCCGGCGACGAGCAATGCAGTGCTGGACGGCAATGATTTGCTTCAATACGTTATGCACGATGGAAGTGCGACCGAATTGGGAACGATTTACGAAACGTCCAACACCGGAATTTTCAGCTTTCAGGGCACAATGACTTTGGGTGTAACGTATTACATAGCCGCCGTGGTTGGGAATGCCAATGGATTCGGAATTGTCAATCTGAATCACCCATGCACCGATGTTTCGGATGGTGTTCCGGTGATTTTCGACGCCCTTCCATCTGCAGCAATTACAGGGGGAGCACAAGTATGTCCCGGTGAACCTGTTGACTTTAATATCAGTTTTACAGGTGAAGCACCCTGGGATTTCAGCTATGCTGTAGATGGATCAGATCCAATCAATGCATTTACATCATCCCCCAATTATACGATCACCAGCACCCAACCGGGAACTTATACCCTTGGTGAAGTAAGTGACAACAATTGTGTAGCCATGGGAACCGGATCTGCTTCTTTGCTCAATTTCACACCTCCTACTGCTGTGCTCAGTGGTGACCCAAACATTTGTGAAAACAGTGGCGATGGTCCGTTGGTATCTCTTACCGGGCAAGCTCCATGGACGTTTGTCTATTCTATAGGCGGAGTTGACCAGCCGCCGGTAACAAGTAATTTTCCTAATTATACTATACCCGCAGAAGTTGACGGTACATACGCACTTGTCTCTGTAGAAGGCCCCAATTGTATAGGTACAGCGACCGGATCACTTGCAGTAACTTTATTGGAATCTCCATCTGCCCAGATTACGGGCGGAGGTGCTGTCTGTGCAGGAGAAGTTGCCAACTTTAATGTAAACCTAACCGGAAACGGGCCTTGGGTGGTACAATATGCAGTAGATGGTGTACCCCAACAACCTTTAAACATCACACAACCGTTTTTCACATTCCAGAGCGGTATTGACGGCGACTATGTTATATCCCAGGTCAGTGACCAAAACTGCATAGGCGAGGTAATTTCGAGCGCTGCCGCGCTCAACGTAACACCACTTCCTACGGGAGAAATTACGGCAGACAACAACATTTTGTGTTTTGGCCAGGAAGTTCAACTCGCATTCAACCTGCAGGGAGTTGGACCATTTGATATTGTATATGTCATCAATGGAGATACCATATCCGTAAACGGCGTGCCATCGACTTATGTACAATCTTTGACTCCTCTGGAACCTGTGGTGGCCGAATTGCTCTATATACAGGACGGGTCCCTAAATGGGTGTACATCTGAACCCAACATATCCACTTTTATTCAGGTTTCAGAGTTACCCAATGCGCCAGTCCTGACAGACCAGACAGTCTGTGCCGATACCGGAGCTTTTGCAATTGGAACCTTTGCCGCTCCAGGGCTATCTTATAGTTGGTCGCCTGAAACAGGGCTCTCAGATCCAAAGATTGCCAACCCTGAGCTGACGCTCAATTACGCGGGGCTTTCAGCGAGAACCTATGAATATATCGTCACTGCAAGCAACGGCGAATGTACAGCTCAGGATACCGCATTTATTACTGTAGAACCAGGTCCTCAGGCTTACTTTACTTTCTCGCCAGATAAAATTTCCAGCGAGGATCCGACGGTCTATTTTAACAACATGACCTTTGGCGCTCCTGGGTTGCAGTATTTCTGGACTTTCGATTCTCTCGACTTTTCTAATGCCCGCAGTCCGTCCTATAAATTCCCGGATGGTATCACAGCAAATTATGCTGTGACTTTGATGGCAACCGATACTTCCACGGGATGTTCGGGTATGTATGAAAGAGAGATCAGCATTCGTCCCGAACTCCTGGTGTATATTCCAAGTGCTTTCACGCCGGATGGGGATGGTCTGAATGATCTGTGGGGACCTGTGATGCAGAATATTGATCGCAACACGTATAGATTAACGGTGTTTGACCGGTATGGAGAAATCGTTTTTGAAACCAGAGATGCGGACCAGAAGTGGCGGGGAGATTTGATGGGATCAGAATATTATGTTCAGACTGGTGTATATGTTTGGCTAATTGAAACCAAAAACAAAACCTCATTGGAAGAATTTGAATTGAAAGGGATTGTTACGGTGGTTCGATAAATTTTGAACAACTTTATACAGCAATTTACGTCACCTTTTCATTCAGCGGGTGCATGTCCATAGTTCCTTTTTTTATAGTTTATTCTTAATATTTTCATGAGCGAAATGAAACATTCACGAATCGCAAAAAGCCTTTTAGAGAAGTATAGATGTAAGAATATATTTAGATTACCTGTATGTATTTTATTGAGCTGTTTATCATATTCCGTTGCTGTAGCCCAGCAATACCCCATTGCGAATGGCGAAATAACAACTTGTACCGGGGTTTTTTCTGATGATGGTTTTGGGAGCTCTTATAGTTCTGCAGATTATATTTTCACGATATGCCCTGATTCGCCGGGGGATGTTATTCAGGTGCAATTTGCCGCCTTTTCGCTTTTTACAAGTCCAAATCCGAATAACAGTGACTATTTAAATATTTTTGATGGAGATACGCCGTCAGCAAATTCTTTAGGAAATTATACTGGCAACAGTCT
>Ga0105047_10014788_pt1 | contig 12347 bp, 7 predicted proteins | sample MAT04_FD_78384 | JGI IMG/M metagenome (GOLD analysis project Ga0105047, IMG submission 78384) | Freshwater microbial communities from Lake Fryxell liftoff mats and glacier meltwater in Antarctica - MAT-04 (megahit assembly) | ecosystem: Environmental > Aquatic > Freshwater > Ice > Liftoff... | reverse complement strand
TTTCTCGCGCGCGCTGACGTCTGAATCGGCCGTGTTCTGGAACCATCCGGCGGGGGAGCATTGCTACAAGATCAACGTGCTCGATCCACCGACCCAAGCATGGCGCCGCGCTTTCAGCTACTAAGTCATGGCGACGGAATCGGCGCGCGAGAAGCCTCTCATCTTACGGCGCCTTGGACTTGCCGGCAGTCTTGCCGTCCGGCAAGACGGACAGGGATCTTGGCACGTTGGTGCTGCCCATGCGGAGAACGCTATCGCTGACGTGTCGATTGATGGCGGCGTCCATCGTTTCGTCTCGCTTCATCGAGACATGATGCGGAATCATCTCAACCTCGTTGCCCCAGATTCGCTTGCCATCCAGCTCGAACGTGACCGACGCCAGTTGAACGTTAACCGTGTATTTTTCCGTGCCGAATCCGCGCATGAATTTCCGGTAGGTGATGTCTCGTTTCTCGCCGGGCTTGACCGTGGCGATCAGCTTCAGTTTGCTGCCAGGCGTGATTTTCATGCCGTTGGTTTCGAGCATCTTTTTGAGTGATTCGGACACCTTTTCCTGGTGCTGCGGAAAGCCGCTGAGTTGGACCTCGAGGCTGACGTTGTCGCCAGGCTTGAAGAGGACAAGATCGTCCGGCTTGCTGGACTTTACCAGATTGCGCGCTTCGTCATTCGGGATTTGCGCACACCCAAGCACGCAATTTTTGTCGTTTTCGACACACAGGTAACGGTCGCCCACGGGAATCCCAATCGCCGTTTCCGTGTAGCTCCAGGTCTGCACGCGATGCGGAACATCGATCACGGAACGGCCATCGATCAGCAGCGTTTGTTCATCGGCCCAGATCAGTTGTTCGTGCCCCCAATGCGGACAATCGAAATCGTCCGTTGGCTCCTGCTTGGTCAAATCCCAAATTCGAAACCGCCCACCGCTCGCGCTCGCCAGTTGCGTACCCGCAGGGCTGATGGCCAGCAGGCTACCGCGATGATCCGAGGGGAGAAAGCCCACGTTTTTGCCGGTCAGGGTCTCAATCATCACAATTCCGCCGTCGACTTCGATGGCAAAGTATTTGAGATTGGCGCTGAATGCCGGCTTTCGGCCAGAGCCTTTGCTGATCTGGTAGACAGGTTCAATCTTGTCCGCCACTTTCCACAGCACGTAGCTCTGGTCACTGCTAACCGTTAGCAGATGGTCGTTATCGACAAAGTGCGCCGAAGCGACCTTGTGATGATCGTCATTGCCATGCGGTTTCCAGGAAAACCGCGGAACGGGCTTTTGATCTTTGATGTCGTATAAATACGCCAGGTACCGATCCTTGTCTTCTGCCCTGTAGGCGACAACCTTTTCCAGGTTGGGCGATACGGCAATCGGCGTCTGCTCCGGCACGAACTCTCCCGAGGCGACTAGCTTGCCGTGCTGCAGATCGCAGAGTTGAACGCGGGCTTTTTTATCGACGGTCCATACAACGATCGCTTGCTTTTTCTCGGGCGAGTAGAAAAGCTGCGTCGCCTTGTCGAAGAAGCCTTTCGGCCCAAGCGAGACTCGCGAAATGACCTCTTCGTTCTTTCGGACGACATCCGGAGTGTACGCCCAGGTCGAACCGCGCGAGACATTGATCGGTGGCGCGCCGCTGGAATCCGCGTCGCTGGTTGGAAAATTATCTGGCTCCTTAGGACCTTCCTTTTCCACCGGCTTGTTTTCCGGGTTCCCTTTCAGAAATTCCTGGTCCGCCTTACTGAGTTTGTCCAGCGGCAAGGTGACTTCTTTGCCGTCCTTGCGCTTGAGAGTGACTTTGTCTCCCTCTTGTTTGAGTAGCGTCGCGTCGACCTTGAACTTGCCAGTCTGGTCGCTCCAGGTCCGCGGAATCAGTTTTTTCATCCGCTCGTCCGGCGTGTCGAACGGGTTCTCGTCATCGCAGCCGCCGGAAGTGGGCAGAGGGTCGACCGACTCGTCGATCACGTCATCGCACCCAATCGCAAACGCCGCGGCCCTGGACGGCGCCACCGATAGCGAAAGGAACAAAACCGCTAAAACAAGCGCCGTGATCCGACGCAAACTGCCCAGCACAGAGCGGCTGAAGTGTACCCCAAGCGACATCGAGCGTTCTCCCCAAAGATAATTGCCGTACAAGAACCGGCAGGGGACACTCGCGCATGATGGCCCCTGTCGTAGAAACTGCGTTTGGAAATTATCATTATTCGTAACCAAACGTTTTGGGAATTATGGCAAAGGGCAAAGCCAACTTCAACCACCGGCGCCGCAAAGATTATGAAAACGCCCCGCGTTAACCACCATTGGAACCCAGCGCCTTCTGAATTCGGGCCACTCAGCGCACAATGAGGGCGGAGATTTTCACTCCATCGTTCAGCCGCACGCGCATGCACGGAGCGTGGCAATGTTAGAGAAGAGACTCCCCTGGCAAGAAGAACTGGCGATCATTGATCGCACGATGAAGGCCATCTCCGGCGAGACCGATCCTGAAAAGCTGATTGACGCTTACTGGGGCGGCATTGGCGAATTGATTGATATTGATGACTACGTAGCCGTGTCGCGTCGAGGCATCGAGGCGCCCTATTTCCTGGTGACGCGATCTTCGCGATTTACCGAGCGGCTCAATCCCTGGAAAGAACGCGATCGCCTCCCCAAGCTCTCCGGTGGGCTGTTGGGCGAGATCGCTTACGGAAACGCGCCGGTCGTCATTGAAGACCTGCCCTCTAGATTGAGCAAGGACGATCCCGCCTGGTTTTATCTCGAAGGGTTTCAGTCGTTGATCGCGCTACCGCAATACGATGGAAACGAGGCGCTCAACGTCACCATCATGTTGCTCCGTCCTGGCGACACGTTGAATCATTCCATGATTCCGATGTTGCACTGGCAAGGAGGCCTGTTTGGCCGCGGCACGCAAAACCTGGTGTTGCGCAACCAGCTTGGCGCCGCGCTCGAGGAATTGGACCGAGAGTTGGAAGTCGTCGGCGAAATCCAAAGATCTCTCCTGCCCGGCGAACTGCCGTCGATCGAAGGCTATTCGTTCGCCGCGCACTATGAAACGAGCGCTCGCGCCGGTGGCGACTACTACGATTTCTTTCCGCTGTCCGATGGAAGCTGGGGACTGTTCATTGCAGACGTCTCAGGGCACGGCACGCCGGCCGCGGTGCTGATGGCGATCACGCACGCAATCGCGCACTCGCAACCTGGCACGCACACACCGCCCGCGGCGCTTTTGGATCACCTCAATGACCAGTTAGCCGGGGCCTACGCGCGCGAAGGAACATTCGTCACGGCGTTTTATGGAATTCTCGACCCGCGCTGCCGCACGCTCACGTATTCCCGCGCCGGCCATAATCCACCGCGGCTGGTTCGCGGAGAGCAGGTCTTGTCGCTCGACGAAGTGGGTGGGCTGCCGATGGGTATTGCGCCGGAGTTGAACTTCGAGCAGTTGACGGTGGAACTGCAGTCAGGTGACCTGCTGGTCCTCTATACAGACGGCATCACCGAGGCGGAGCCCCCGGGCAGCAATGGCGAAAAGCAGTACGGCCTGGAGCGTTTCGATCAACTGCTGCGCGACTGCGGCTCCGGCGCCGCGCAGCAATGCGTCGACCAGGTCTGCGAAACCATCGCAGCGCATTGCGAACACACGCAGCCGACAGACGACCAGACCATGATCGCCATGCGTGTGATTTAAGAACGCCCCGCGGCAATTGCTACACGTTGGCGGTCGATCCGGCGCGACGTTTGCGCCACGCGCCCAATCCAACCAGCGCCAGACCAGTCATCGCCATGACGCTGGTCGCCGGTTCCGGCACAAGAAACTCCGCCACGTTTCTGATGAATGGAGTGCTGTAGAAAATGACCTGAAGGTCCGACGTCATGACCACGGTGCCGCTGCCGGGACCGAGCTCGCCGCGCTCGATGACGGAGACGATGGGGAACCCACTCGACAACGTGATCAGCGGATGGGCATAGGGACCAAGGTCATCAAACCAGCCAGTGTTAATGGCCTTCGCCGGACCAAAAATACTTTGAAATCCAAAGCGTCCGTAGGGACCGTTTGTGATTGGATGGGTATTCGGCGTCAAAGCCTTGGCGTCTACGTTGCCATAGAGGCGACCGGTGCTGTGCACTCCAAAAGGCGAAAAGAAGCTCTGTTCCACGACATCGTCGTCGTAGCCACCTTCGCCAATGATCAGCACGCTGCCACCGCCGAGCACGAAATTAAAGAGTGCGCTTTGTTCCGCTGCCGACAGGCCCGTCGGAAGGCTCATGTCATCGGCCGTGGTTGAGAATATCGCGACGTCGATCCCGGCCAGGTAGGCAGGCGTGAGTGTCTGCGTTGTCGTGTACTCGATGTCAGGAAACTGCGACCCATAATAGGACTTGGCGACTACAAAGGGTGAAGTGTTGAACAGGTCGACCGTTCCCGCTCTAGGAGCTCCGAAGGAACCAAGGACTGGCGCAGACTTGCACTCGCTGTAAGAACTACTGTGAAGTATCCCGGTCGTCAGGCACGCCAGAACCAGGCTGCGGAACGATTGAGAAAAACGAAGGCTGACGCCGAGCAAAGAGTGCATATCGCTACCCCAAAAAAACAGGAGACGAAGTGATTGAAACCGAGCGAACAGAAAATCTCGGATTACATCACTAGCAATACTGCCTGATGGGGAGGGGCGTCAGCATGCGGGCCCGAAAAGAGGGCCGCGACAACCTGAGCCTAGGGGGTCGCTCCAAGTGTGTCAAACTCTAAGCCCTACGCAAGATCGGGGCGATTGCTGAGCGAATTCAAGCGGCAATTACGCCGTTCCTCGGTCACGCAACGCTATGGATTCCGCGGTAACGCGGGCGCGGCAGTGCGTTCGGTCGTCTCAGGCTTTGCGAATCGATATCGCTCAGGCTTGTTCGTCGGCGGAGCGATCGACGCGCACGCCCAGGCAAAGAGCGTCACCAGCACCGGGACACTCAACCAGCCCAGCCAATAGCCCCGGCCGGATGCCCAGATGCAATCGGCGGGTGAATACCCAACCGTGGCAGTCTGCCTCGCGGTGGTGGGCTGGAAGAGAATCGAAAACACCGCCGCGCCCGCGCAGACCAGATAAAAGAGTTCGGACGTCGCAACGCTAGCAGATTGCATGTTCGGCAGCGATCCCGCAAACGACGCACCCAGGATCAGGCAGAGCAACACCAGAAACAGCAACTGTCCTTTGCCTAACGCTGTGTCCGGCATAAACGCCAGGCCCATCCGCCGCCGCTGATAGAGCGCCAACAGCAATAGCGCCGTCAGCGCGGCAAAGCCCAGCACGATCCACGTCAGGCCGGGCAAGCCCAAGAAATGCTCTGGAAAGAGTTTCGCTGCTCGCCAATTCTCAATGTTCTTATCGAGATTCCACCACATCATCGGCACAAACAGAAAGAAGACCGCGAAGTCGTTCGTGCAGCCCACGCTTCCGTCTTCGGCAGGCGCTTCAAGACCGTAGCGGGCGAGGCGTCGCACGCCCAATGCCACGCCCAAGCCCATGATCAAGCCGAACAGTTTTTCCATCTTCCCCCAGCCGCCATGCTCTTGAAACACGGCGTACTGAAACGGCCCCCAGTGGGCGCGCTGCACAATCTGCACAACGTCTCCCAAGAAAAATCCGAGCCCTCCCGCCAGCAGCCCATAACGCGCCAGCATCAGCGCGGCCCGGTTGTTGGTCCGGTGGAGATAGATCAACAGCGCGATCGTCAGGCCCAAGCAACCAGCCCAGCTTTCGCTGCGCGGCGGATTCAAACGCAGCCCTAACACCAGCGTCAGCGTCCCCAGGCCGATCAACCACCCTGCGCATAGCATTAGGATCAGAATGCAAGCCTGTCGCGCTCGGGGTCGCGCAAGATAGTAGATCGCCGCCACCGCGATAGCCGTGGTCGTTTCGATCCATTGCGTGTCGTACAGTCCGGCCCATCGCGTGCCACGCGGGTCGGGAACAAAACTGGGGACGTTGGTCCAATCCATCAAGACCCAGGCCGCGCCGATGGTCGCCAGCGGCGCAACAAACGCATTCAACTGTGATCGCGGCAACGTGAACCCCAGGCCGAGAATGCCTCCGCCGACTCCGCCCCACATGGCGCCCGCCAGAACAAACGCCCAATAGCCGTAAAGAATATCAACGAACGAATCGGTCGCCGTATAGCCCACCAGCAAACCGTAGCTGGTCTGTCCGCCGAACGACCAGCCAATAGCGCCGGCAAGTCCCAGCACTGCGCCGCGGCGCCACCAATCGGGACGAGTCGAAGAGATCGCCAGAAAGATTCCCAACAGCGCGCCTGGCATCATCGCGCCCGCGCTATGCCCATAGCGCCCGCGAATGCTCCAGCCCATCGCCATTACGAGCGCTGCAATCCAACAATTCATTGAGGGTCCCTGGCGGCCGTTGTCGTCCGTAGGAGATTTCGATCGTCGTATTTCTATCGTCGAAGGGTACACTGCGAGGCCCCTGCCGGATATAAGCGCATCGCCCCATCCGCGGGCCACCTCGCGATTGCCCTACGATCGTTATTTACGGCCGAATTGGCATGCGCCCCTTCTGGGTGCTATCTTTGATCGCGCGGCGGCTGATCGAGCCCCGCCGTTTACCAGGTCCGCTGGACCTCTTCTGCATCAGGGCAATTAGTATCCGGGTGTTTGGATGATTCATTTCCTGGATACGGTGATGCTCATTGGGCTGGGCGTCCTTTCCTACTATTCCGTGAAGGCGATCTCCGCGCTGAACGAATCGCGTCACGAGCAAGAACGTTCGTTCCGAGCGATGACGCGCGAGCTCGAGCGCGTTCTCAAGCGATTCGCAGACGCAAGCGGCCACCCCGCGGTCGAAGCGACTTCAAAACCGGCAGCGACGCCGCCGCAAGCAGAAACGCCACCGGCCGCGGCGCGCCCTCACCCAACCGGTCCGGCGCCAGTTCCACCGCAGCAGCCGACATCGCCCGAGGCAGCTGTGCTGACTCCCATGGAATTCGAGCCCGACGAACCGGTTTCGCTTCCTCCGGTTCCAACCGAACGGGCGCCACTCCACGAACACGAACCAGCACAAGGTCGACCGGGCGAACCCATTTCACCGGCCAGACATAAAGTCCCTGATACGTCCGCTCCACTAGCGCCGCGCAAGTTTCCTTATCCGCCTCGAGCGCCGCGCGAGCCAAGTCAGTTCGAATTAGCCGCCAAACAAACGCTCCGCCAAATCTGGAACTGGATCATCGTTGGCGAAGAGCACGTGCCGCAGGGCGTGTCGATGGAATACGCCATGGCCAGTCAATGGCTGTTGCGGATTGGCATCATAATCGTGGTCATCGGCATTGCCTTCTTTTTAAAGTATTCGATCGACCGCGGGCTCATCACGCCTGTTGGGCGAGTGTTGATCACCACCGCAATTGGCTTAGGGATGTTGGTCGGTGGCACACGGCTGCTGGGACGTAAGTACCATGTTCTCGGACAGGGCTTGCTCGGCGGCGGATTGGCGACGCTCTATTTCGCAGTTTATTCCGCGCACGGCATGCTTGGGTTGATCGAATCGCTGCCGGCGTTTGTCCTGATGGGGCTCATCACCGTGCTGGCCGGCGGAATCGCCGTGCGGTTCAACTCGATGCTCGTCGCCGTGCTGGGCATCATGGGCGGCTATGCCACGCCTGTCCTGCTTTCGACCGGCGTCGTGAACTTCCCGGGCTTGTTTGGCTACGTACTGATCCTGGGCGTTGGCGTCCTGGCGATCTGCTTCTGGAAGAATTGGCCGCTGGTTAACTACCTGAGCTTTTTTGCCACGTATGGGTTGTTCTTCGCCTCGATGCTGGATTACGACCGGTCCTACTTCGGGCAGGTCTTTCCGTTCCTGGCGGCGTTCTTTGTCCTCTTCTCGACAATGACGTTCCTATACAAGGTGGTTCGCGGCGCGCATTCCAATTTGTTGGATCTGCTGGCGCTGTTGCTCAACGCAGGCGTCTTCTTCACCGTCAGCTTTTTGATGATCGATGAGCTTTACGGTCGGCGCTGGATCGCGGCGCTCTCGTTGTCTTTAACGGCCTTTTACATCGTGCACGTCGCGTTGTTCCTGCGTCGCAAGATCGTCGATCGCGCGCTGCTGGTCTCGTTTCTGGGACTGGCGGCCTTTTTCCTGGCCGTAACGATGCCATTGATCTTGTCGCGCGAGTGGATCACCGCCAGTTGGGCGATCCAGGCGGTCGTGCTGCTGTGGATTGCGCAAAAGCTCGGCAGCGAATTCGTGCGGCAGATGAGTTACCTCCTGTTCGGGATCGTGCTGATCCGTTTTGGGGCGTTCGATCTCTATCGCAATTTCCGGATTTCGCCTGATGCCGAAATGCAGCCGGCGTACCTCCCCGGTTTGCTGGAACGGATCGTGGCGTTCGGCGTCCCCATCGCCTCGTTCGGCGTCGCCCATTGGATGCTGAGCCGGCAGGCCGCTGCCGACGCCGCCGCGCAAAGGGCGATTGGGCCCGAGAACGACACACCTGAGTTGATTGAGCGAGGCGTGGCCTTCCAGGCCGTGATGGTCCTGGGGTTTGTCATGCTCCTCTCGTATCTCCACCTGGAAGTCAATCGCACGGTGGGCGAGCTCTATCCGGCCGCCCGGCTGCCGAGCCTGACGATTCTCTGGATCGGCTTCTGCGTCTATCTGCTGCTGAGCTACTTGCGGCGTCCGTCCGAAGTTGTCGGGCAGGTGCTCGTCGTTACCGTGGCCGGCGTGATGATCAAGCTGTTTCTGTTTGACGTGCGATCTTGGGACATCAGCCAGGGCGCTCTTTACGCCGGCAATTATTCATTCCACGACGCCGCGCTGCGGACGATCGATTTTGCAGCCGTGATCGGTTTTCTGACCGTCGCCTGGATCGCGATTTCGGGAGCCAGAAAAACGGATCAATTGCGACCCATTTTCGGTTTTGCCGCACTGGGGCTGTTGTTCGCCTACTCGACTCTCGAAGTGAATACGTTCTTGCACTCGTACATACCTGGATTGCAGGCGGGCGGCGTTTCGATCTTATGGTCAATCTTCGCGCTTTCCCTCATCCTCCGCGGAATCGCCAAGAACCTGGTGATCTTGCGCTATCTGGGTTTGGGTCTGTTTGCGATCGTGTCCGCCAAAGTACTCTTTTCCGACCTCGACACGCTCGACCAGTTCTATCGAATTGTCGCGTTTGTGCTGCTGGGCGTATTGCTCCTGGCCGGATCGTTCGTATACCTAAGGTATCGCGAGAAGTTTGTCGTTGAGACGAAACCCGCCCCGGACGAACCCAAATGAGCCGGCCAGTGCCACGGATGACGATAGCGCTAATCTGCAGCGCGTGGCTGGCCTCATCCACGGTAATCGCACTGGGCGCTGACAATGGGACGTCGGAGACCAACGAGTCAGCGCAGCAGGCCGACGGGCCGGCGCTCAAATTCGTCAAGCCGATCGTCGTTTCTCCGCTCGAAAAAGAGGAGTTGATCGCCGCCCCCTTGGATGGCGATGTTTACGAATCGACCCGCGGTGGCTTGCCTGACGTGCGCGTGTTGGACGCGGCAGGCGCCTCGGTCCCGTACCTGATTCGCAAGTCGGTCTCAACGCGCGATGAAACATCGCGAGAATTCTGGCCCCCCCGAAATAAATCCTCCGCCACGCCGCTCGAGAATGACGGATTGGAAATTACGCTCAACTTGGACCCCAAGGAACCATTTCCGCACGGCGTGCGGCTGATTTCGCCGCTCAAGAATTTCGAGCATCGCGTCCGCGTGGAATTATCGACCGACGGCCACGCCTGGCAGCCGCTAACGGACGACGGCCTGATTTTTGACTACGCCCGGTATATCGACGTTCGCAACGATCTTGTCCATTGGAACGCGTCCCCCAATGCAGACGACGTAACCGCGGAGCCGGCGGCAGGCGCTCCGCCGCGTCGCATTCGGATCACCATCGATAACGTCACCGACGAGCAAGAATCGCAATTGTTGGAGCTCACGCGACGACTGCGCGGCGCGGATGCCACGCAGATATCCGAGCGTCTGACGCTCGACCGGCGGCCATTTCGGATTGACCGCATTGAGTTCTGGCGAGATCAGGTTCGCCACCGGGTGAATGGCGAGATCCTGGCGCCCTGTCCACTGACCGATTTCCAAATCGCCACAGACGCCAAAACCAAACAGAGCCACATCACCGTGCACTCGCGCCGCCAGCCTGTGGCGCTGTTGACGCTGGTCACGCCAGACCGCAACTTCAGCCGCCGCGCTAGCGTAGCGATCCATCCTTCGCCCACAGGGCCTTGGCACGATATCGGCTCTGAAACCGTTTCGCGAATTGACTTCCGCAGTCTCAATCGCTCGGAGTTGAAAATCTCGCTCCCCGAAACGCGCGAGACTGAGTATCGCGTCTCAATCGAGAATCGCGACAGCCCTCCGCTCGACGTCACGGCCGTAACCGCGGAAGGTCCGATCTACGAAGTCGTCTTCCTGGGCGAGCCGAGGTCAGAATATCGCTTGACGTACGGTGGGCGAGACGTCCCCGCGCCGGACTTTGACCTGGTCACGCTCAAGGCGTCTCTCGACGCCGGCTATGCTCCGCTGGCTGCCAGGCTCGGAGAGCAAGGCGTGCTTTCCGAGGAAGCGGTCGTCGGCCAATCGCTCCTCGGGCGCTGGCTGAACGACACCCGGTTGTTTACGTTGGTGATCGGCGTGCTGGTCGTCCTGCTGGGCATTGTCCTCTATCAGGCGTCGCGCCGCGTGAGCAGCCAACTAGACTGAGTCCCTCGTTCGCGATTTCCAACGTAGGCCGAACCGGGACGCTCAGAACATATTCGCGTTTCACCACGGAGATTCAGCATGCGCTTGCCAGCAACGCTCGCCCACCGATTTGTTCTTGCCCTGCTGTTGTCGCTGCCTTGTCTGTGGACGGCCGCAGCGCAAGCAGCGGATGACGCCGACTGGGTCAAGGTGACCGAAGACGCCCGGGCTATCAAGATCGAAACCGACAAGCTCGAGGCCGTGATCCCCAAGCGCGATCCCGTCCGCTGGATGACCGGCATTGAGAAGGGAACATTTCTCGATAAGACCACCGGCTTTCGTGAGATCGGCGATGGCCTGATGGTGATCGACTGGTTGATGGAGGCCGGCAGCGACGCCGCCTGGAGCGACAAAGTCATTGCGCCAGATGGAGACGGCGTCGGCCGCTACAACTGGTACGAGAACGACACCGATCCCGATCGCCGCGCGAGTTCGATGATGTCGCACGGTAGCAGCCATCGCAAACGCATGGTCGAAGGTCCGCAACTCTGCCACCGGATGAAGCCAGTGCAGCCGGAGATCATCCGCGGCAAAGACTTCGTGGCGATCCGTACCAGCTACAAGTACGAGTACGCCGCGCCCGGTCGCAAGCCAGGTTCGCAATGGACGCAGTTGATCGTCTTTCCGAAGGGCCAGCGGTACTTCGTCCTGATGGACAAGATCGACAGCGTCAACGATTCGGAGGAAATGTTCCTGCGGAACGACACGCCAGGCTGCGTTCGTCACGAGCGCGGCGACACGTTCAGCGAGATCTACCTGAGCTACCTGAGCGGTCCGAAAGGTCTGCGGATTCCATCCAGCGAGTTCTTTACGCCGTTTCCGCCCGACCTGAAGTTCGGCTACCGCCGCGATACACACAAGTTGCCTGAGAGTTTTATTCGCGCGTATCATCTGCGCGACAAAGAGACCGGCAATGAGGGCCCGTGGCTCGCCGGCATCACGCTCGCGCCGGAGATCGTTTACGAAGCCTGGTGCAGCCAGCGCCCCGGTGGAATCATCGTGATGATCGAAGAAGTAAACGGCAAACCAGTGAAGGCCGGCGAGTCGTTCAGCGCGGCCCACATCGTAGGCTACTTCGACGACATCCCCCAAATGCACGCGTTGAGCGACAAGTACCGCGGCAACACCGGCCTGGTCGCCGACCCAACCGGCTGGCGCTTAACCAAATAACCAGACCGGATCGGCCAGGCCGAAATGTCAGCGAGGGTTCTTCATCGTTGCGTTCATCGTATCCCTTACAACGCCGGCGCAGCCCTGGGTTGGCGCCCCGCACAAATTCGTCGTAATTGTTGCGCGGATGTGGCCGACGTAACCGGCGATTCAACTCGAATAGCGACGTCGCAAGAACACGACGACGAATCCAAGCGCGGTTCATCTCCTGGGGCGGCGCTGCGCTCTACCCCAGGCAACATGGGGCCGCCCCGAATGGGGCTCCGGAACGCGCGCACGCGAAACGTAACTCCACGCTTTACGATGAGGAGCGATTACCACAAAAACCCTCACTGACGTGTCGGGCTGGGAAAGACTTGCGACGTCGCTCGCGGACCACGCATATTTTGCGTTTCG
>Ga0105047_10014785_pt1 | contig 12349 bp, 7 predicted proteins | sample MAT04_FD_78384 | JGI IMG/M metagenome (GOLD analysis project Ga0105047, IMG submission 78384) | Freshwater microbial communities from Lake Fryxell liftoff mats and glacier meltwater in Antarctica - MAT-04 (megahit assembly) | ecosystem: Environmental > Aquatic > Freshwater > Ice > Liftoff... | reverse complement strand
TGCGGAAGATGCCGTCGATCTTCTCAGCGGTCACCACCTCTGCGAACGGCAACCCCGGCTGCAGCAGGAATCCATCCACGATCTCCTGGAAATTACCACTGCGTTCACTGCCGGAATCTGATACATTTTGAGGCATGAAAAAACCCTCCCTGGTTTCTGTGAGCACAGATTCACCAGAGAGGGCTTTCAATCTTGTACCAGAGACGGCAAAAACACGGCAAGTCCAATCTCCAATGAAGTGGGTTTACAAAAAAAACTCGCTTCATCAAAGACCAGACCACGCGCTAAGCAACATCACGACAGTGCCATTCGTTCCTGACACCTTTTTGGCATGTGACACCTTTTTGGCATTCAAGCCCAGTGCGCTCAACCCCGATCGTCACTCACCGCCGTCCGTCCGCACTCGTGAAGTCAAAGCCTATCTGTTCGCCGTCCACGACGAGCGAGTCACACACCGGTGAAGTGGCCGAACCAGCCGAGGCTTCGATCCACAAAGAATACGGCGATCCCAGCCGCAGCACCGAAGGTGTAGGCGAAGGCAGCCCAGAGATCCGACCGATTGTGCCACGGACCTGTTGACTGGATCGGTTGCGTATGAAGACCGGGTCAGCGCATCGCGTAAAGGTTGTTGCTCAAGATACGGAAGAAGTTCAACTCGCCAGGAATGCATATGGAAGAGATCCCACTCCTGGAGCGGATATGCCAGCGAAGTGCCGTTGTAATGAGACGGGAGCGATCCGCCTGTGGCCTCGAATGCGTGACAGGCCTGAAGGATCTGGCGCTGATTGTTCTGGCACTGCGTGCGACGTGCCGACTCGCGAGCGTACTGGACTCCGGGAATGGTAATGGCCAGGAGAGTCCCAATGATTCCAACAACGACCAATACCTCAAGCATCGTGATTCCGCGGCGAGCCGCTTTGAGGCGATGATCGGCTTTTGCAAGACCGCTTTTCGTCATCGATAATCCCACTATAGCTCGCAAATGTAGAGATTTCACGGAACGGCTCCGCAAATGAGTTCCACCTTGGAGTAAGAGTTGGCAGCGACCACATTTTGTCAAAGATTCCGTGGCATGACGAATTGCGATCTATGCGGCTGGCGATTAGCCAGACGCATAGAAGGAAACATGGCTTATTTTTCATTCTTCGCCATCTCTTTGTACCGCTTCATGAACTTGCTCACCTTTGGCCCGACCACTGCCTGGCAGTAGGGGTTGTTTGGGTTTTGAGCGAAGTAGTCCTGGTGATAATCTTCGGCAGGATAAAAGATTTTCATTTCTTCCAGTGTCGTTACGATGGGGGCGTCGAAGTCGCCGGATTTGTCGAGTTCTGCGATGATTTTCTTCGCGACTTCTTTTTGTTCTTCATCATGAAAGAAGATCGAAGAACGATACTGAGTCCCCGCATCCGCGCCCTGGCGATTCTTTGTCGTGGGGTCGTGTGTGTGGAAGAACACGTCGAGCAACTGTTCAAACTTGATCTGGTCCGGGTTATATTCAATGCGGATCACCTCAGCATGCCCGGTGAATCCTTCGCAGACCTGCGCATAAGTTGGATTCTTGACTGAGCCTCCCGTGTAGCCGCTGACAACTTTTTCGACGCCCCTGAGTTTCAGAAACACGGCTTCGGTACACCAGAAACATCCACCGCCGAAGGTCGCGACTTTGAGCGGTTTCTTTGAGGGTTCTTCCTTTTTGGCCGTGTCGTCGGACTTCGATTGTTTGTTCTGTGCAGCCTTTGACTTATCATCCATCGCAGACACCTTATACCCTTCCCGTTTTGTGTGCTTCGCCGAATTCAATTAACGAGTTGTATGCTGTCGGCGTGTGTTTTTCAAAAGCATCTGTCAAAATCGTCTGAATTGTCTGCTCAGCAAACTTGGCGCGGGCTTCGCCCGCAACCTTGGCGAGCGTTGGGTGTCAGCCCACTGGTCTGCGATTCGCCTGACTCAGACACGGCGAGGAATCGCAACGTACCGGGAAGCTGACGCATCCCGCTCGCCGAAGGAATCTTTTTAACCAGGAGTTCATCGCATGTGCGGGCGCTACACTTTAAAAACTCCCAATCCCAGATTGCAGGAACTTTTCGGGCTGCAGGATCTTCCGCATCTTGTGCCGCGATTCAACATCGCACCGACGCAGTCTGTGTTCGCCATTCGTGCGGCAGACTCCGCAGCTGCCTTGCGGGAAGCCGTGATGCTTCGCTGGGGGCTGATTCCGTTCTGGGCGAAGGATATGGCTATTGGAAATACGATGATCAATGCTCGGGCGGAAACCGTGGCTGAAAAGCCTTCGTTTCGGCAGGCGTTCCTGAAACGCAGGTGTCTGATCCCGGCCGACGGTTTTTTTGAATGGGAGAAGCTGGCGAACGGCAAGAAACAGCCGTGGTGGATTCGAATGAAGGATGAAGAGGCATTCGCCATGGCGGGTCTGTGGGAAAGCTGGTCACCGAAGGTCAAGCCGGAGCTCACGGACGAAGGAGAGTCCCACTCGCAAAAAACCGTGCAATCCTGCACCATTCTGACAATCAACGCCAACGCCGATATGAAGTCACTCCACGACCGAATGCCAGTCATTCTTCCCATCGAAGCCTGGGATGCATGGCTGAATCCGTCCACTGAGAAAGCAGCGCTGCAGGCGTTGTTGAAGCCATTAGAGGACGGACATTTGATTCGATCGGCGGTTTCAACGATCGTCAACCGCCCGACTGTCGATTCGCCGGAGTGCATCAGGTAGAATGGACATTCATGTCTGTCGTATGACCAGAAATCCAGTTGGAAGCAGTGGTCAATCTACGTCGTAAGCCTTATCACATGCGGCGCTGTGTGGCGAAATCTCGGACAAGAATGTCCAAAATACAGCAAAATACAGAAGTTAAGCATTTGATGGCTACTTCACTATAATCGCGACTCGATCATCAACCCAACCCTGCAAATGCAGAATTCACATGAACTGGCAATCTCAGAAAATTGCATTTATTGGTACCGGGCAAATGGCAACAGCCCTGGCCGCTGGGTTTGTGCGGGAGTTACTTTTGCCCGAACAGATCAGCGGATACGATCCGATTGAGGGATCCCGGGTGGCTTTTGCGGCAAAGGCCGGTGAGGGCGTACGGTTGTTTGATTCTGCAACCGAAGCAGTCAAGGGTGCGAACGTCGTCATATTGGCGGTGAAACCACAGGTGATGCACGATGCCATCAAACCACTCGCCGAATTTATCATGGTTTGCGGCGAATCAACGCCGCTCGTTGTATCGATTGCGGCCGGCATTTCTCTCGCGCGACTTGAGCAGTCATTACCACAAGGCACTCGTGTGATTCGAGTGATGCCGAATACGCCGTGTCTGATCGGTCGCGGAGCCTCGGGCCTGGCGACGGGTTCGGCCGCGACTTCCGACGATGTCGGGCTGATCAGTGAATTGCTGGCGACGGCAGGCCTTGTGGAAGTGGTGCCTGAACCACTTCTGGATGCGGTGACAGGGTTAAGCGGCAGTGGACCGGCCTATGTGTTTCAGATCATTGAAGCACTGAGTGACGGCGGCGTCAAAATGGGACTGCCGCGTGCAACTGCAACGCGACTGGCGGCGCAGACACTGGCAGGCGCGGCAGAGATGCTGCTCAGCACTGGTCAGCATCCCGGTGTCCTGAAAGATTCAGTCACGAGTCCTGGCGGCACAACGATCGCGGGCCTGCACGCGATGGAACAGGGTGGCGTCCGTGCCGCACTGATCAATGCCGTCGAAGCGGCAACGCTGCGTTCGCGAGAGCTTGGACATTACGTTGCTTGAGTTTCCATAAGCCCGAAGCGTAAGTTTTGGAATTGCACGCTTCCATGTTTTCAATGTATTTCGTAATCCGACGCTTCAACGAGATATGTCCCTTGCGGCGTTCCCTCGCTGACGCTTCGGGCTGGTATCAGACAGAAAACCAAAAGTCGCTCCATCCAGATCGGCTGATACAACTATGGCGGAATTGCATGTCAGGGAGTTCTTGTCGCTTCTCAGGCAAAGCGGGCTGCTGACAGCCGCGCAATGGGAAACTGCGCAGAGTGCCGCGAAAAATCTGCACAAGAATGGCACCGCTGATCCCGGCGCGGCAGTCGAGAGTCTGGCCACCGAACTGGTCAGGCTCGGTCTGCTGACGCAATGGCAGGCCAGCCAGTTGCTTAAGGGCCAGACGGGTTTCGTCCTCGAAAAGTATCGTTTGCTGGGACCCGTCGGCAAAGGCGGCATGGGACAAGTGTTTCAGGCAAGGGACGACAGCACCGGGGCGATTGTCGCCATCAAGGTCATGTCGCGGAAGCTCACCGGAAATCAGACGCTCGTCAGCCGATTTCGCCGCGAGATCCGCGCGTCGTCGCGGCTCAACAGTCCCCACATCGTGAGAACGCTGGATGCAGGTCGCGTCGGTAAAGTCGATTTCATGGTCATGGAATTCGTCAACGGGGATCAACTGGATCGGATCACGTCGCGGATCAGTTCGATTCCAGTCAGCATCACCTGCGACATGATTCGTCAGGCGGCCGTCGGGCTGCAACATGCCCATGCACAGAAGATGGTGCATCGCGACATCAAGCCGGGAAACCTGATCATCGACTGGTCGCCGGATGGGAAAGGTACGGTCAAGATCATGGACATGGGGCTGGTACGACTGCATGATGAAAGCGAAGAGAATACCTCAGTGACTCGTGCCGGGCAGGTCATGGGAACTCCCGACTACATGTCGCCCGAACAGGGCTGGGATACGGCAACGGTCGATGCCCGTAGTGATCTCTACAGTCTGGGCTGTACGTTTTTTTGTTTGATCACAGGGCGCGTGCCGTTCCCCGGCGACAATCCGTTGCAGGTCCTCATGGCGCGGTGTTCAAAGGACGCGCCGTCGGCGAGAACGCATCGTCCCGAGATTCCTGAGGTCGTGGACGGCATCCTGCGACGGATGACCCTGCGTGATCCGAATGCGCGGTTTCAGACTGCGGCAGAAGTGATCAGCGCACTCACGCCGTTCTGCAGCGAGTTGACTCAGGAATCTCTGCGAAAGGCCATGCAGGACGCAGGGCTGGACGACACGGGTCTTGTGCTGAACCCTGTCACTGGTGGCGGAGTGGACTCTCTGGACGCTGGATATCAGCAGTTTCTGAAAGAAATGGAATCCGGCGCGGCAGTCAATCTGATGCACACGACGAACGGTGGTGACCTTCAGTCTCTCAGCACCACGCTGCCGGTTTTGCCACAAGTCGAACTTCGACCTGTCAAGACTCGCGCAATCAGCGCTCGAGAAAGCCGTACAGCCACGACCATCGCAATGGCGTCCGGAGGAGCCCTGATCGCACTCGTCGCGCTGTTCATGTTTGTGAATCGCAACAATGCCCCGGATATTCCCCCGATTGCAGACGCATCGGAGGATTCACAGAAATCCGATACCGTGATTCCAATCGCGAAACTGAAACCTGCGGATCCGGTGACCGTGCGCGGCAGACAGGTTGTGAAGTATCAGCCGGAATTTGACGGGGCGGTTCCGATCAGTACTGTCGGCAGTCTGCAGTTCCGCTTGGGTAACGGATCACCGGGCGCAGCGAAGATTGATCCGTCCACTGGTGCCGTTGAGTGGTCGACTTCAGAGATTCAGTCACCAGCGGAATACTTCCTGCCAATCGAATATATCTTTACGCATCACAACTCCACCCGCGTCGTCGCCCAAACCACTTTTTGTGTCACCGTGGAAGCCGGAATGACGCAATATACGTTGCCGCTCACAGTCCCATTGAGATTTCTTACTCAACAGGCGATCGAGATTCCGATGACCGCATCGCCTCCACTGGAAAAAGGCCGTGGACTGACGTATCGCCTGGGCAAAAATCAACAACCAGGGATGTCGATAAATCCTGACACGGGCCTGTTCGAATGGTTGCCGTCGGACGACGACGCAGGCCGACATGAGGTGGCCGTGGAATTGTGCGAGGCGGGCACGGAGAAAGTGCTGGCCACGGGTACGATCACGCTCATTGTCCTTCCGACGTCCCTCTCGTTTTCATTGCCGTCATTCACGGAGCAGAAAGTGCGGGCTGGCGAAGTATTTGAATTGAAACTCTCGGATCGTCCCATGCCATTTATCGGACGCGTGCTGCGGTTGCGAATCATGGAAGGTGCGCCGGAGGGAGTCCAGATCGATCCGCGATCCTCAACGTTGCGTTGGCAGGTGCCGAGCGACGCAAAAGGTCGGTACGAAATCCAACTGAAGGTTGAACCCTTGTTGCCGGAGATGGAATTTGCGCCTGGCTCGAAGACCGACACCAGAATTGTGGTCAACGTCGAATCCACAGTTCCGGCGACGCTGATTCCGGCGGACGCAGAAATTGCCGCAGCCGACATCGAGCTTCGCGAACTATTCAAACGCGAAATTGCACAGGCGAAATCAACAAGTGACCGCGCGGAGCTGGCTCGACAGTTGCTGGACCGCGCGGAAGGTCAGACGGCAGGAGCCGCGGACTTTGCTTTGTTGAATCTGGCCGCGGAATTTGCGGAACGTGGCAAATCAACGGACGTCGCGCTGGATATCAACCAACTGCGGGCCGAACGCTATCAGACGAACGAATTGTCAAAGGCGCGGGAGTTGTTTTCGGCATTTCGTGTGAGTTCTGCGACTTCGGGGCAACAGGATGCGATTATTGAGCATGGCGTGCGACTCGCAGCAATCGCTGCTGCGGCCAGCCAGTTTGCGGACGTCGGACTGGTGCTTCAGCCTGCGTCGATGTTGTTAAAGAAAACAGACCGCAGTTCGATTGCGCGTCAGCTGGCGGATGATGTCCAGCAAGTCATTGAGCTGTCAGATCAACTGTCCAAAGACGCAGGCACGACAGCCGACGTCAAGCTTCAGGAACTGCAGCGTATTCTGAATCGCTGGCAATTCACGGGACTCTTCACCGCGAAGGATTCGTTCAGCTACCTTCAGTCCGGTGCTCAGGCGAACGGACTGCCGGACAGTGGTCGATCACTCTGGGAGCTGGGAAAAAATCACATCCGGTTTGAAGCAAAGCCGACCAGGGGTGTGCTGGGGTTTATTGAAACCGCGCGTGAAGCGGGTCGATACATCATTCGCATGCAGATTTCGGCACAGACAACATCCGCCATGCTGATCCTTGGTGCCAGCCGCGAGCAGAATCTTGACGCACATATCATCACGCTTGACGCATCATCGTTCGGACAGATTGCGACATTGCCGGTTGCCAAAACGCTGGTCGCCGGAAATGCAACCGCCTCAACGCAGGGTTCAGGCTGGAACGATGTCGAGATTCTGGTCGATGGTCCGAAAGTCTCGATTCGATTGAATGGTCAGCAGGTGAGTACAACGCAACTGAAGGAACTGCGAGCGGGCCGACTGGGAGTCCTTGTGTCGCTGGAACGAACCACTCTCCCGCCGAAACTCGACATCCGCCGGGCCCGCATCCTGCTGCTCCCCGAAGCCCCGTAACCGCAATGTGCCTTTGCAGAAACAAGTCCGCGATTCGGAACCGTGGGGTTCGGAGCCGCGCCCGTCAGGAAGCGGGGCTTGAATCCGCTTCCTGACGGGCGCGGCTCCACGTCCCAATGCTCCGATTCCGGTCGCGTGGACACTCATATCCGAGATTTTGTTCATGTGACGGACATGAATGTCCATCCTACTTGAAAACACTCCCGTCTGTCCGTCGAGTTTACTCGCGGAAGTTTCTACAATGGCGGATGTCCTGAAACAGTCAGGTGGCCGTTTGCCGGTCGTTTGGCCTCTTCAGGGGTGGTCGATTCCAAAACGTACAGAGCGAGATGCAGATTTATGATCAGGACATTTCAGTTGTTTGCAGTGCTTCCTTTGCTGGCGGCGTCGGTCGTGGCAGAGGACACTTTTTTGACGGTCGAAGAAGCCGGCCCGGACTACGCGCTGCAGGGTGAATACGTGGGCGATGTCAAACATGATGGCCAGAACGTGCCACTTGGTCTGCAGGTGATCGCATTGGGCGATCATAAGTTCGACGCCGTAGCGTACCCAGGTGGATTGCCCGGTGAAGGCTGGACGGGCGAAGAGAAATTCAAGGCTCATGGAGAAACCAAAGACGGCGAGACAAAAGTCTCGGCAGACGAACATGGTTATGCCATTCTGAAGGACGGCAAGGCGATTCTGTATTCGAAAGACGGAACCGAAGCAGGGATCCTGAAAAAGGTCGAACGCAAGAGCAAAACGTTGGGTGCCAAAGCGCCCGAAGGGGCAATCGTGCTGTTTGACGGCACGTCGGCGGATCAGTTCGAACGCGGCAAGATTGTGATGAAAGATCTGCTGGCGGCGGATTGTGAGACGAAAGAAAAATTCGGCGACTACAAAATGCACATCGAGTTTCGTACGCCGTTCAAGCCTGCGGCTCGCGGTCAGGAACGTGGCAACAGCGGAGTCTATATTCAGGGTCGCTACGAATGCCAGGTTCTCGATTCGTTCGGTCTGGAAGGTGAAAACAACGAGTGCGGCGGGATTTATCAGATCGGGAAACCGAAAGTCAACGCCTGTTTCCCGCCGCTCACGTGGCAAACATACGACATGGACTTTACGGCAGCTCGTTACGAGGGCGGCAAGAAGGTGAAGAACGCGCGTGTGACGATCAAGCACAATGGGATTACAATTCATGACGATCTTGAGTTGCCGCACGGGACGCCAGGTAAGAACCCGGAAGCTGATTCGCCTGATGTGATCTATCTTCAGGGTCACGGCAATCCCGTCATGTATCGCAATATCTGGATCGTAAAAAAGTAGCTAAACCGGCACCGCTTTGACCTCATCGGACGGATCAGACCGATTGGACTGATCCGTCTTCTTGTTGCGAAGGACGTCTGAATGAATTCATCGATCGTGCAAGTTCCGCTTTCCGTCGCGGTATCATCAGGGACAGCGATGAAATCCACGCAATGGTGCCTGAGCATCGTGTTGCTGTTTGTATCGCAGGCACTCGCCCACGCAGATGAAAAGACAGATCCGCCTGTATCGGACGACGTGCTGCAATTCACTCCCGCAGATCTGGCGTTCTTCGAGACGAACGTCCGCCCGCTGCTGGCAGAGAATTGCTATGCGTGCCACGGCGATGAAAAACAGAAAGGCGGCTTGCGGCTGGATTCGCGTGAGGCGATCCTGACGGGAGGCGATTCCGGCGCAGCGATCGTCGCAGGCAATTCCGTCGATAGTCTGCTCCTGCAGGCCGTGCGCTACGAATCGTACGAAATGCCACCGAACAAGAAGCTGCCGGATGAATCGATCAGCGTGCTGGAAGAATGGGTGCGTCGCGGCGCTCCGTGGCCGGGCGCGCAGGCAGGTGCTGCTGCGATGAAAAAGGCTGAACGTGGTTTCAGCGATGAAGAGCGTGCCTGGTGGGCGCTGCAATCTGTGAAGGCTGTCGCGCCACCTGTGGACGCCAACGATCACTGGAGTCGCAATGAGATCGATCGATTCATTCACGCTGGACTTGCGAAAGAAAATCTTCAGCCAGCAGAAGAAGCAGATCGAGCAACCCTCATTCGGCGGTTGTCATTTGACCTGGTTGGCTTGCCACCGACACCAAATGAGGTCGCCGACTTTGTTGCTGACGCCGATCCAGCCGCATACGAACATCTGGTGGATCGCCTGCTGGAAAGTCCGCACTACGGCGAACGCTGGGCTCGGCATTGGCTGGATGTCGTCCGGTATGCAGATTCCGATGGTTATCGCATCGATCACTACCGTCCGGACTCATGGCGCTTTCGTGATTATGTCATTCGTGCGTTCAACAGCGACAAGCCATACGATCGCTTTGTGCAGGAACAACTGGCCGGGGATGAGATGTTTCCGGACAACTCCGACGCATTGATCGCGACGGCGTACATGCGGCACTGGATTTACGAATACAACAACCGTGACGTGCGCGGTCAGTGGGACATTATTCTGAATGAGCTGACTGACACCACCAGCGATGTGTTCCTTGGTGTCGGACTGCAGTGTGCGCGGTGTCACGACCACAAATTTGATCCCGTTCTGCAAAAGGACTATTTCCGGTTGCGGGCATTCTTTGAAGCGATTGACCCTCATGACAAAGTTGTCGTCGCTCCAACGGCGGAACAGCAGACATTCGAATCGCAGTTGAGGGAATGGGAAACGCAGACTGCCGAACTGAGGGCCCAGATCGCGGAACTTGAAGCATCGTACCGCCGTAAAGCCACAACCGATGCGATCGGAATATTCCCGATCGACATTCAGAACATCATGAACGCATTGCCGGAATCGCGGTCACCGCTGGAACAACAGTTACACAACCTGGCCTGGCGTCAGGTGGATTACGAATACGACCGATTGGATGAAAAAATCAAGGGCGACACGAAGGACCGGCTCCTTGCACTGCGTCGTGAGCTTGCAAAACATGACGATGCCAAGCCAGCCTCGCTGCCGACCGCACTGGTCGTCACAGATATCAGCAGTCATGCGCCGCCGACGATTATCCCAAAGCGTCTGACAGAAGTTGGCCCCGGATACCTGAGCATTATTGATTCCGCCGACGCAGCGATTGCTCCGCCGGACCCGAATCAGAAGACGACAGGACGACGCACGGCTCTCGCAAAATGGCTCACCCAACCCGACAATCCACTTTCAACGCGCGTGATTGTCAACCGCATCTGGCAGGGACATTTTGGACGCGGCCTGGCGCAGAATGCGAGCGACTTCGGCACGCTCGGCGGCCCTCCGTCCCATCCCGAGTTACTGGACTGGCTGACAAATTATTTTGTCAACAACGGATGGCAGATGAAAGATCTGCATCGACTGATCGTTACCTCGGCGACTTACCGGCAGTCGTCCGAACATCCTCAACTGGCCGCATTTCAACTCATCGATCCGGCCAACCGATTTTACTGGCGATTCAACACACGCCGCCTCGATGCAGAACAGATTCGCGACGCGATTCTTGCAGTGACAGGACAACTGGACCTGGAGGCCGGTGGCCCGGGTGTTCAATCCGATGTTCCGCGCCGCTCGATCTATCTTCGCGTGATGCGAAACGAACGCGATGCATTGCTGGATGTGTTTGATTTGCCGCTCTTCTTTGCAAGTACGTCGTCCCGCGACACCACGACATCGCCCGTGCAGTCATTGTTATTGTTCAATAGTCAGATCATGATGAACCACGGGCTGAAGTTTGCGGATCACTTGAAATCATTGGCCCGCGAAACTCACGAGACACTGCCAACGCTGTGGAAATCCGCCTTGGGCAGGTTGCCAACGGATGCTGAAGTCGCAGATGCCCGAGAGTTTATTGCCGAACAGACCGAACGCATTGCCACGGAACGCAAAAGCATGGAACTGGCCGCAGTGCCGATCGGACGAGTTCCGTATCGTGATGGTCAGGCAGTGATCATTGATCCGAGCGAAACGCCGCTCCGACTGTCGGCTGATTCTACAGCGCTGCAACACGGGGCGACGTTTACGATTGAAGCCTGTCTGCAGATTCGGTCGTTGTACGAAACGGGTGCTGTCCGAACCATTGCCGCGAAATGGGACGGGCAGAAACAACAACAGGGCTGGTCGTTCGGCGTGACAGGCAAAACTTCGCGTCGCAAACCACAGACTCTTGTTCTGCAACTGTTCGGCGAAGGAGATGGAGAAGGGATTCGCGAAGCGGCCTTGTTTTCGGATCAGCACGTGGAACTCAATACGCCGTACTTTGCTGCGGTCAGTGTGACTCCTGCGGCCTCCGGGCCGGAATCCGGAACCGCGACCTTCTATCTGAAGAACCTTTCAAACGACGATGAACTGATGCAGGTCGCGACGATCACGCACAGCATTTCTTCGGACGTCAGCAATTCGGTTCCGCTGAGTCTGGGATTTCGGACCGGTTCCGATGACAGCTTCTTCGATGGCCTGCTGGACGACATTCGTCTGTCGTCCACCGCGCTGTCCGCGGAACAACTGCTCCTGACGTCTGAAAAGCCTGGTCCGGAGACTCAGGCTTTCTGGCGATTCGAACCGGTTCCGGGGATCATTGAAGATTCGTCTGACCATGCCATACGCCTCTCTGCGCGACGCGGCAACAGCACTCCCGCCACGCCATCTCATGCAGCGCTGGCCGATCTGTGCCATGTGATTCTGAACTCGAACGAGTTCCTGTACGTCAGGTAGCTTGACTCTCTGAGTCGAGTGCCAACACCGGACACGGCTTAGGATCGCTCGATCAATAAGTGAGCGCCCAATGGTACTCGATTTGCGATTAAAGCAGCCGTCACTCTCTGAGTGACGAATGCCAAAGGCCGCGTTTTGCGGCCTGCCTCACTCGGAGAGTGAGGTCTACTATGTGAAATCGAGTGTCATTTGGCTCACG
>Ga0105047_10014783_pt1 | contig 12350 bp, 10 predicted proteins | sample MAT04_FD_78384 | JGI IMG/M metagenome (GOLD analysis project Ga0105047, IMG submission 78384) | Freshwater microbial communities from Lake Fryxell liftoff mats and glacier meltwater in Antarctica - MAT-04 (megahit assembly) | ecosystem: Environmental > Aquatic > Freshwater > Ice > Liftoff... | reverse complement strand
GGCCTGGCCGACCTCACCGTCGTGAAGGCCAACCAACTCATGCCCAAGCCGGCGCACCTCACCTGGGAAGAGGCTGCGGTCAACGCCCTCTGCAACTCCACCAGCTACCGGATGATCGTGTCGAAACACGCCGCGGGCATGACCCAGGGCGATGCCGTGCTGGTGTGGGGGGCCGCTGGTGGCATCGGTGGGTACGCCGTGCAGTACGTGCTCAACGGTGGCGGCACACCGGTCGGTGTGGTGTCGAGTGAGTCCAAGGCGGAGATGCTTCGCGCCATGGGTTGCGAGCACGTCATCAACCGCAAGGAAGCCGGCTACAAGTTCTGGAAGGACGAGCACACGCAGGACGAGACCGAATGGCGTCGCCTCGGCAAGGACATCCGCGGCCTCATTGGGCGCGACGTCGACATCGTCTTCGAACACCCCGGGCGTCAGACCTTTGGCGCATCGGTGTTCGCCGTGGCCAGGGGCGGCAAGGTCGTCACCTGTGCAGCCACGTCGGGCTACATGATCGAGTACGACAACCGCCACCTGTGGATGAAGCTCAAAAGCATCGTGTCGAGCCACTTCGCGAACTACAAGGAGGCGTGGGCGGCCAACCAGTTGCTGGCCGAGGGCAAGATCCAGCCCATGCTCACCAAGACGTTCGCCCTCACGGAAACCGGCGAAGCGGCGTTCCAGGTGCACCACAACATGCACGAGGGCAAACTCGGCATCCTCTGCCTGGCGCCGGAGGAGGGGCTCGGTATCGACAACCCCGAGTTCCGGGCCGAGGTAGGCGAAGACACGATCACCGTCGCCCGCCGTTTCTCCTGACCTCCACCCCCGATTTTCGGGTTTCGGTCTCCCGTACGCGTCAGTTCTGATGCGTACGGGAGACCAAAACCCTTACTCTTTCGGGTATGAGCCCAATTGCCGCCCGCATGCCTGGTCAGGACGCCAACCTCAAAGTGAACTTGTCCGGGGAACCCGACGAGCCCACTGAGGAACCCGTAGGAGAGTTGTCCCTCACCGAGATCGATCACATCGCGATCGCCGTGCACGACCTCGGCGCGGCGATCGACTGGTACCGAGACAACTTCGGTGCCGTTGTGGATCACCGCGAGGTGGTCGACAAGGACGGTGTGGAGGAAGTGCTCCTCAAAGTGGCCGACAGCTACATCCAGATCCTCACCCCGATCCGAGAGGACTCGCCCGTGGCGAAGTACCTCGAGAAGAAGGGTGAAGGCCTTCACCACATCGGCTATCGGGTCGACGACTGCGCCGCCGTGCTCGAGATCCTGAAGGCCAACGGCAACAAGGTGATCGACGAGGTACCCCGCCCGGGCAGCCGGGGAACCACGGTGGCCTTCGTGCATCCCAAGGCGTCGTTCGGCACGCTGATCGAGTTGGTGCAGGAATGAGCGCCCCCAACTCGCCTCGTATCCCCCGCCCGTCGAGCCCCCGCATCGAGCCGGTTACTGGCGACCTGAGCGACGGCACGGCCGCCATCATCGAAGCGTCGAAGGTGCTCGGTGGTGACCGTCCGATCAACGTGTTCAGCACCATGGCGCATCACGGACGGGCACTCAAGCACGCGTTCAGCCTTGGTGGCGCGTTCATGTTCGGCGGCAACGTCAGCAATCGCACCCGGGAGATCGTGATCTTGCGGGTAGCCCGCAACACCCGCTGCGAGTACGAGTACGCGCAGCACCTCGTGATCGCCCAGCGCTGCGGTCTCGATCGCGCCGAAGTGGGAGCGCTGGTTGCGCCGGACGAACCCGCGGGCGACTGGTCGGCGGTTGAGTTGGCCATCGTCGCGCTGGTCGACGAGCTCTGTGCCGACGATGCCGTCTCTGACGCCACCTGGTCGGTTCTTGCCACGGAGTACGACGATCGGGCCATGGTGGAACTGCTGTTGGTGGCCGGCTACTACCGGATGCTTGCCGGCTTCCTCAACGGCGCCGGCGTGGCGCTCGACCCCGGGCTCGAAGGTTGGCCGGAAGGTCTGTCGATCTGACGGCGGCGCGGGGCGACATCACGTCGTCCTGCCCAAGGGTGTCGGTCGAACCGCGCGCTCAAAAGGGCGAAGGCGGCGGGGGCGGGAGCGCTTGGGTGGGTGGTGCGGGTGGTGTCGCCGCAGCGTTGGGATCGGCCGGATAGGGCACGGTCTCGGGATAGGGCACGGTCTCGGGATAGGGCACGGTCTCGGGATAGGGCACGGTCTCGGGATAGGGCACGGTCTCGGGATAGGGCAGGCCCGGCACGTAGGGCACGGCAAAGGGATCGGCAAGGCCGTCGCCGAGCGCTGCCGGCGGGGTCATCCCTGGCGTAGTTCCGGCGGGCACGGAGCCCGGGATCGGATACGGCGGTGGAGCCGGCACGGCACCGAGAGAGCTGCCGGACGTGTTTACGGCCGAAGGATCCCCAGCGGCGGGAGGCTGGTAGCCGCCGATGTTCGACGGCTGCCCGATGCGTACGGTGACGGCTTGGTTGGCGTTCGCCGCCGTATGCCAGATGAGGTAGGCGATGCCGGGTAGACAACCGAGCAGCAACAGCACCACGAGCAGCACCACGTTGAGCTTCTTCTTCACCTCGACCAGCACCTGGTCGGGCTGCTGCGTGAGCACCGTGCCGCCCTGCCCCACCAAGGTGCCGACGGTGGCATTGAGCTGTTCGGCGTCGCGAACCCAGATGGTCTCTTCGATGGTGGCCATCGCCCCATCGTACGGTCGATCGCCACCAACAAGGTGAGGACCCTGTCACATGGGACAGCAGGCACAGACCGGGTCGGCGAGAACGGCCGACCTTGGAACGAAGGGTTGGGAACGCCTCGAGACGATTGGTTGCTGACGGGCTCCTAACATGCGCTGGTGTCCGAACCCGCCGCTGAACCCGCCGCTGAACCCGCCGCTGAACCCGCCGGTGTCCCCGCCGCCGGCCTCGACAAGTCCCGCTCCCCGGCCGATGCCCCGCCGATCGTTGTCGACGCCCTCACCGAATCGGGCAATGGGTATCGGTTCGTGGTGGCCCGCGACGGCCGGCTCCATCAGCTCGCGTTCGGCATCGGTGCTGGTTCCGTCCCCGTCACGGTGGGACGTTCGCTGTATCCCTTGGCTCTGCCCACTTACGGCGAAGATCCCCACCGGATGCCGGCCTTGCGGATCACCCATGCCGACGGGGTGATGACCACACGCCTCACGTACCGGTCGCATTCGGAGGCTGATGAGGACGGCGGACGGGTGGTCCGAATCGACCTCGTCGACGGGGACGAGCCCATCGACGTCACGATCGTCGTCCGCGTCTGGGACGACTACGACCTCGTTGAGCAGTGGCTCGAGATCACGAACCGCCAATCGGCCTCGGTCGTGCTGCACGACTACGCATCGGCATCCCCGGCCCTGGCCGGAAGCGATCCCTGCCTCACCCACATGGGCGGCGGGTGGGCGGCCGAATGGACGGCCTTCACCGAGCCGCTGACCCTCGGCACCAAGGTGATCGAGTCGCTCGGTGGCATACGGCCGCACCTCCAGGCCATGCCCTACGCCCTCATCGAGCCGGCCGGTAGAGCTTCCGAAACGGAGGGGTCCGTGGTGGCCTGCGCCATCGAATGGGTGGGGAACACGCGCCTTTCGTGCGAGCGATCTCACAACGGGGTCGTGCGGGTCTGTGCCGGTGCCAATCCTTACGCCGCTGAACGCCACATCGATCCTGGCGAGACGTTTCGCGCGCCGGCCGTACTTTGGGCATGGTCAGACGCCGGGCGCGGCGCACTGTCGCGGAGGCTCCATCGGTTCACGAGGGAGCAGGTAGTACGGGACGGCACCTCGATCCGCGCCACCGTCATGAACAACTGGGAGGCCACGTTCTTCGCGTTCGACGAGGCCAAACTCGTGGCGATGATGGACGACGCCGTGGCCATCGGAGCGGAGCTGTTCCTCCTCGATGACGGCTGGTTCGGCGAGAGCCACCCGAGGGACCTCGATGATGCCGGTCTCGGCGACTGGGTGGTCGATCGTCGCAAACTTCCGAACGGGATCGAGGCGCTCACAGATGGCGCGCAAGCGCGCGCCCTGCGTTTCGGTCTTTGGGTGGAGCCCGAGATGGTGAACGTGCGGTCGTCGCTCTACGCCGAACATCCCGAGTGGGTGGTGGCCGAACCCACCCGGGAGCGCCGAGAGGAGCGCAACCAACTGGCGCTCGACTTGTGCCGCCCCGATGTCCGGGCCTTCGTGGTCAACACCGTTCGCAGGATCCTTGTTGACCATCCGGGCGTCTCCTACGTGAAGTGGGATGCCAACCGCGCCGTGAGCGAACCCGGCTCGAGTGTGCTTCCCGCCGATCGGCAGTCCCATTGGCCGTTCGATTCGGCCGCCGGCGTGAACGACGTGATGGCAGCGGTGGCGGCCGGGCACCCCAACACCGAGATCATGCTGTGTGCATCGGGAGGTGGCCGCTTCGATCTTGGCTCGCTGCGGCACTTCCACGAAGCGTGGACGTCGGACAACACCGACCCGCTGGTGCGGTTGCAGATGCAGTGGGCGGCGGGGTGGTTCCTGCCCGCATCGATCCTCAGTGCCCACGTCACCCATTGGGGCGGCAAGCCGTTGGCCTTCGCATGTGCGGTGGCCATGACGGGACGTTTTGGGATCGACCTCGACACCACCGCCTGCAGTCCCGACGATCTCGCCGTCCTCCGACGGGCCACGACGGCCTACCACCGCGTGCGCGACCTCGTGCAGCAGGGTGATCTGTACCGGCTGGTTTCGCCGCTGGACGGTGAGCGCGGAGCCGTCGCGTTCTTGTCCAAGGATTCCGACCGCGCCGTGGTCTTCGCTTTTCAGCTCGACGAAACACCCGGTTCGGCCCTCGCCATCGATTGCCTCGACCCCGACCGTACCTACGAGGTGCAGTCGATCTCGCTGACCGATGATGCCCTCCCCACGGTTGAGCGCTCGCCGGGTTCCGTGTTAGGTGATGAGGGCCTGCCGTGGGTGCTCGATCAGCCTTTGACCGCAGCGATCTTCGAAGTGTCGGCGGTGGACTGAGCCGGATCGTTGTCAACGACAACGCTGGTCGCGAGCGCGTCGGGAGGTGTGGCCCACCCGAGTTTGCAACGTACTCGAGCGCCGAGCGAGTACAACGCTCCCGTGATTCCTTCGGGATAGACGATGGCCACGATGATCAGCACGATGCCCTGGATGGCGAACTGGGTTGGGCTGCTCTCCCCCCCGGTGGCAGCCGTGAGCAGCCCGCCGTCGGCGAAGACGCCGGCGAGCATTGCACCACCCACTGAGGCGATGCCGCCGAGATAGACGGTGGCGAGCAGTGCGAGCGAGTTGAACACCGCAAACGAGCTATTCGACAGGTTGGGATGGGCGTACGCATAGAGGCACCCACCGATCCCTGCGAGGAACGAGGAGAGGGCGAAGGCGAGCAGCTTGGTGCGGGTGACGTCGATGCCGGCCGATGCCGCCGCCCGTTCGTTTGCGCGTACCGCCAGGAACCGCACACCGGTTGACGACCGGCGGATGTTGGCCACGGCCACAGCGCACAGCGTGAGCACCACGATGCAGAGCACCACGAAGGGACGGCGCGGGAAATCGGCGCCGGGGGCCTGGATGCCAAGGTTGAAGGGACCGATCACCGGCGGCGGCACGGTGGTACCTCCGGCGGGCGCAAGTGCGGGCAACTTCAAGACCAGCTCCTCGATCGCGGTGGCAGCGGCGATTGTGGCGATGGCGAGGTTCATTCCCCGCACGCGAACGGCGGGGATGCCGGCGAGCAAACCGGCGGCAACCGCAGCCAGCGAGGCGAGCAGGGGAGCCAGCGGGAACGGCACACCGAAATCGTTCTGGAGCTTGGCCATCACGAACCCCGCCAAACCCGCCAATGCCAGGGGCATGAGCGAGATCTGGCCCACGTAGCCCGTGAGGAGCACCACCGACAGGGCGATCACTGCGGTGGTGCACGTGACGATGATCGCCTGCCGCCAACCGGAGTCCAGCGTGAACGTGCCCACGAGAGCGGCCCCACCGAGCAACGCCACCCAAAGAGGCAGGTGGGCAGGTCGGGGGGAGCGGGGGAAATGGCTCTCCCGCAGGGTGGCCCGGGTGGGAAGCGACTCACCTCGGAACACCATCGTGAGGATGATGATCAGGAACGGAAGGGCCTGTTGCAGGTTGAGGTTCCGGAAGACCTCCACCTGCGATGAGATGTTGAGGAGTTGGCTCTGGCCCATACCGATGGCCAGGCCGGCCAGCATGGTGACGGTGAACGACTTGAACTTCCCGATCAGTGCCGCCGCCAGCGCCGGGACCACCAGCAAGCTCGTGTTCGTGGGGTCGAGGCCAGAGATCGGTGCGATGAGGATCACGGCGCCACCGGCGAGCATGGCGCCGAGCATCCAGTTCACCGCCGCCAGCCGGGTGGGCGACAGCCCAACCAGAACCGCTCCCTTCTCACTCTCGGCGGCGGCCCGCGTGGCGAGTCCGAACCGGCTGAAGTGATAGAGCGCGGCGAGCGCACAGGTGACGACGATCACGAGGAGCGTGAGCCAGATGCGGTCCTGTTGGATCGTGATCCCGACGCCGGTCACCACGCCATTGGGCAGGATCGGGTCGTAGTTGCCGAGGGCCGCTCCCTGCGCGCCGGTGCGTAGGCGGGCGATGGCGAGAAAGTACAAGAAGAGCCCGAGACTGGCGGCGATTCGGGCCAGGGTGGGGGCCGCCCGTAGCGGTCGGAACACCAGCCAGTACACGACCAGGCCGAGAAGGGCGGCGTAGAGCAACGCCAGGGGGAGAGCCGTTCCCATCTTGAACCGGTACACCTCGAGGGTGCCGTCGGCGAGGGTGGAGGCACCGGGCACCAACGGGATGCGGTCCGGTCCGAAAGGCAAGGGGTTGAGCAGAGCACCCGATTCCCGCAGCGAGAAGTAGTTCAGCGCGATGAACATTCCCATCGCGGCATGGGCGAAGTTCACCACCCCGGACGCGCGGTAGGTGAGGAGCAGGCCCATGGCGAGGGCGGCGAGGACGGCGCCGCCGCCGAGGCCGAGAAGGAAGTACTGCAACGTGGAACTCATGAAGGGCCGTCTGGTGGGAGACAGCTCCGAAGGCCGTGCACGGGGTCAGCCGCCGGCCAGGATCTTCGGTACGTCGATCCACCCGCCTAGAGCCTTGAGGGTGTCGCCTTGGCGTTCCACCAGCACCTGCTGCGCTGCGCACATTGAGGGGAGCGCCTTGATCTGGGTTCCGTCGCAGGTATACGGATGACCGTTGAAGCTCGGGCGATTCTTGGCCTTGCGGACTGTGTCGAGGAGCGTGGCCGGCGAAACCTTGTCGGCGCCGATCTCCTTCATCAAGCTGTAGATGTTCATCACGTTCCGGAACGAGATCGTGGCCGCGCTGGCGGCAGGAAGCTTGGGGTCGCCGTATTTGGCGACGGCGGCGAAGTAGATCGCTCCTTCGGCGTCGCCGGTGTTCGTCTCGCTCTCGATGTTGAAGATCTTGCCGTTCACGGCGTCGACGCCGAGTTTCTCGGCGATGCTCGGCGCCGCGCAGGCCCCTACGAAGTACATCTTGGCGGTGACGCCGAGCTCCTTGGCGGTGCGCATCGCCGGCTCACATGCGGTGTCGGCGGCGCCGACGAAGATGGCGTCGGGGTTGTTCTCGTTGGCCTTGGTGATGATCGGCAGAAAATCCGTGGCGAGGATGTTGAACGGCACTTCGGTGACGTCGGGAACGCCGAGCTGCTTGAGGGTGGCCACCCCGTAGTCGACCGCAGCGGCTTTGATCGGCGGGTAGTCGCCGTACAACACAACCACCTTCTTGGCACCGCTGTCGGAGGCATGTTTGGCGAAGGCCACCATCGCACCGGGTGATCCGCCCGAGAACTGGAAGGAGATCGGGCTCTTCATCTCCTCGAAGTTGATGGGGATACCGCCGAGGTACGGCATGTTGTTCTGTTCGAGCACAGGGATTGAGCCCGTGCTGGTGATGTCGATCCCACCCGTGACGCCCACGACCTGCTTTTGCACGAGGTCCTGTGCACATGCCTGGCTCTTCTCCACCGAGAACGTGGTGACGCACGGGACGAGTTCGAGCGGCCGGCCGTCGATGCCGCCGAGCTCCTCGTTGATGAGCTTGACGGCGGCCTCCGCTCCGAGGCGAAGCTCGGGGAACGAACCGAGCGGGGTGTTTTCCTGGTTGATCATGCCGAGCTTGATCGACGCGCCGGAGCCGGCCTTGGTGGGCTTGTCGGGGACCTTGCCGAACCCAAGGGACTGGCCCGCGTATTTGGCCAGCACGGGTTCTCCGTTGGCATTGCTTCCCCCGATGACGTTGGCGTTCGGGGCGCCTCCGCTGCTCCCGCCGGTCCCCCCGGTGTTTGCGCCGGAGCTGGAGCCGGAACCGGTGTTGGTGGTGACCTTCTCCACGCAGCCGGTGGCCAGCAGGAGGCTGGCGCTGGTGAGCGCGAAGAGGTTGATCCATCGGCGTCGTTGCATCGGTATCTCCCCTGGTGGGGCAGGGCCCCTGGTGTGGTGTGGAGCTTGACAGCTCCGACGAAAGCCTGTCGAGGTTAACACCGTTTACCACACCTCGCCGTGACAGTGTCGTAACCGTGCTGCTCAAGCCCTGTGGGAGACTCCCCGCGATGAAGGCTCACCTCGTCGACGGCACCTATGAGTTGTTCCGGTATCACTTCGCGCTTCCAGCTCACGCCACCGCCGCCGGACAAGAGGTGGCGGCCACACGGGGAGTGATCGGCACTTGTCTGCAGTTGCTCGAAGGAGGGGCCACCCACCTGGGGGTGGCCACCGACCATGTGATTGAGTCGTTCCGCAATGCGCTTTGGGACGGCTACAAGGACGGGAGTGGGGTCGATCCGGCGCTGTTGAGTCAGTTCACCCTTGTCGAGGATGGCCTGCGGGCCGCGGGGTTCGTCGTGTGGCCGATGGTCGAGTTCGAGGCCGACGATGCGCTCGGCGCCGCGGCCGTCATCTGCGCAGCCGATCCAAACGTGGAGCAGGTGGTCATCTGCACGCCCGACAAGGACCTCGGTCAGTGTGTGGTCGGCGAGCGAATCGTGCAGCTCGACCGCCGGAAAGACGTGATCAGTGATGCCGACGGGGTGCTGGCCAAGTTCGGCGTGCCGCCGGCATCGATCCCGGACTACCTCGGCTTGGTGGGCGACACTGCCGATGGTTTTCCCGGACTCGTGGGTTGGGGGGCCAAGTCCGCTGCCGCGGTGTTGGCCCGGTATGGCCACCTCGAATCGATTCCCGACGATGCCACCACATGGGATGTGTCGGTGCGCGGCGCACACAAGCTCGGTGCCACGCTGGCGGCGAACCGGGACCTTGCTGTGCTCTTCCGCACGATCGCCACGGTACGGCTCGATGCCCCCACGATCACGGGTGTTGACGAGCTTCGTTGGCGCGGCCCGGCCCCCACGTTTTCGGCTTTCTGCGAAAGCATCGATGCGCCGAACCTGGTGCGTCGGGCAGAAAAGCTCGCCGCCAAACTCGAATCCTGACGGATCGTCTCCGATTCGAGAGCGCAGAACCGAGAGGGCCTTGTCAGCCGTTGGCCGGGTGGTTGGGTCGCGAACACGCCCGATCGGGACGTCGGAGTCGGTGATCTCCGCACATCTCGCACGAATCTCCCACTCAACGTGACAGCCGACACACCGAAGTCGGGACAAATGTACCTACTTACCGGATGGCTTCATGTAAGACACTCACTCCTGTACGGCCGATCCCTCATGGCCAGATTCCAGGAGAAACCTCATGCAAACCCCCGATCCCCGCCTCCATCATCCGGCGCCGCCGCCCCCGTTCGCTGCCGGACGACCGCCGACCACCAGCGCGCAGAACAGGGCCCGGCGGAGCCCCCGAGTGGTGGCGAATCTGGTGGTTGTCGCGCTCCTCTCCGCACTGCTCGCCATGGGCACGGCTGCCACCACCGCCACGATCGCCAGGGCCGATCCGCTCAACCGCACGATCCAGGGCGTTGGCCAGAACTCCTCTCAGAAGGAATGGTTCAACACCAAGTTCCGGGCCGGTGGGAACAACTGGATCGTTGAAGGGCGCATGCGCCTGGTCACCGACACGACCGCTCGTCTGAGCAAAACCCGTGACCTTGCGGTCACGCCCGTCGGCACGGTGGACGGTGGTAACAAGGGCGTCAACATCGCCAACACCAACACCGCTACCCAGCTCAAGATCACGAGCCGTCCAGCGTTCCAACTCATCTACGACTTCATCCCGCAGGGCTACGGCAACCCGGTGTGTGACGTCGACAACTTCCCGGACATGGGTGGCGACTGACGCAAGACCATCGCCCCACCGGCCGGGACCAATCACCGATGTGGCGCCATCGAAGTGACCGCCGACGACCTCAACTGGATCTTGAGCGCGTTCAACATCGACCTGGAGCTTCCCGAGGTGTTCGACGTGTTCGATCAGTTCATCGATCCTGGTTACACCGGTTCCCACACCTACAGCGAGACCCACCAACTGTTCGAGATCAAGGCATGCAAGATGATCACCGACACGTTCGGCATTCCGATCGGCGACCACTGCAGCCTGCAGGTCAACGCCGTGGCGAGTCCCACGCTCAAGCAGGCCCCGGGCAACAACGCCAAGGTGCAGTACTGCCGTGACATCGTTACCCCTGCCGGATCCCGGATCCCGGATCCCGTGTGCCGTGAACGTGGGCACGGAGAAGTCTTTCGTGTGGAACAGCTCCAACCCGTCGTTCATCGAGAAGCTTCCGTGTGTGTCGAGCCAGACTGGGCTCGGGCTCCGAGTGAAAGACCTCGCCGCTGACATCGACATCGAGTCGATCGCCATCGACATCTCGATCGACTTCAACGTGAACCTCACCTCCTGGGGTGCGGGGTGGGACGTGGCCACGCTCACCATCCCCACCGGTATCGATCTGATCGACACCAATGGGCAGGACAACAAGCCTCCGATCCATCTCACCTACCCGGGCGTGGGTCCGATGACGATGGACATCGGCACGCTCGTGCCGGACCAGACAGCGCCGCTCACGGGGTTTGTCGGCCCGATGGTGGTGGAAGAGGGATTGAGCCACACGGTCACCGAGGCGGCATTCGACAATTGCGATACCGCTGCGTTGCAGTACTCGTGGCAGATCGGTTCCGGTCGACCGTATGCCGGTGGTCCTGCCCCGGTGGTGAAGGTCGGCGACAACTCGCTGACCCGCAACTATCCGACAGAAGCGATCACCTCCGGAACGGTCACCGTGACCGACAGCCGGGGCAACGCGGCATCGAACCCGTTCTCGGTGAACGCCATCAACGGAGCACCCGACGTGGTGCTCAACGCACCAGCCGGCATCGCAGTGAACACGTCCGGTTCGTTCAATGCCCCGGTGGTCGACGAGGGCCCCGACATCGAGACCTGGAGCTGGAACTTTGGCAACGGCACGACCGCAACCCGCACTGGCGCATCCACCACGGACCGCAACGATGCTCGTTCGGTCCTCTACACGGCGCTTGGCCGCTATCCCGTCACCGTGAGCGTGAGCGACGGCTCGGTCACCATCACCAAGTCGGCTGACCTCGGGGTGTTCCGCCCAGGCTCGAGACTGTCGTCGAACACCAACTTCACCACGACAGCCGGGTCAGGCACGATCGGGGTTGGCGTGCCGTTCTCGGTGAACGCGTCGGCCACCTACGCCGCCAACGCCACGAGCGGCGCCGTCCCCACCGGGGGCTTCGCTCTCTACTCGGAGATTCCGATCGGCGGCAATGAGTATGCGCCGGTGAGTGTGGCCTCCACGAGCGTGCAGTTCCTGATCGACCGCCCCACCAACCCCGAGGTGCAAGGCACCGGCACCAACCATTTCAACCCCGGATGGACGTACCGAGCGGTGTATGCCCGTGCTTCCGCGACGAGCCCGATTACGTCGGTGACCGTTCGCCTGTGGGCGCCGGGCACGGCGACGAGCCAGAACGCCACCTATGTCTTCACCGGCCCGGTCGCCGTTTGAGCGGGTAGGCCAAACTCGGTGTCGGATCTGACGCCGGCTCCCTGTTGCGCTGTGGGGCACCCGACCGAACGGTCGGGTGCCCTGCTCGCGTGCGGGCGATGGTGCGGGAGGAGTTCGGTACGATCCGGGGGTGGCTTCGCCTTTCACGATGCTCGAGATCGCAGGGATCGAGGTGAAGGTCTCGAACCCCGACAAGGTGTTCTTCCCTGGGCTGGGGATCACCAAGCTCGACCTCGTGCACTACTACCTGTCCGTCGGAGAGGCGGTGCTCCGTGGGGTGCACCTCCGGCCCACCACGCTGAAGCGATATCCGGATGGGGAGGGCGGCAAGATGTTCTTCCAGCACCG
>Ga0105047_10014781_pt1 | contig 12350 bp, 12 predicted proteins | sample MAT04_FD_78384 | JGI IMG/M metagenome (GOLD analysis project Ga0105047, IMG submission 78384) | Freshwater microbial communities from Lake Fryxell liftoff mats and glacier meltwater in Antarctica - MAT-04 (megahit assembly) | ecosystem: Environmental > Aquatic > Freshwater > Ice > Liftoff... | reverse complement strand
TCTTTACGATGCTTTTCTCGGCAAAATTGGCGATATTTTGGGGAAATCTAAGGACAAATAGATCATAGAAATTAATTGATAATATGCGCTTTAGTTAGAGACTGAAAAACTCGTGTTCTAGAAATTCTCCCAAGCCTGTTGCACAAACTCCAAAAACTCAGTTTGAAATCGCTCAGTCGAGAAGCGCATCGCATTTTCACGACAGGTCGCAGGTAAAAAGCGATCGCACTGAATTTCCCAAAAAGGAGATCGCACCCTATCCCTAGAGAATGATCATTTTTTTCGAGAGCCGTCCTACAATTAAGTAAGATATTTTTGTAAGGAGCTAAAGTAATGACAAAGGCGACAGTCACAACCAAAGGACAAGTCACTATTCCCAAAGAAATTAGGGATTACTTAAACTTAGATACAGGTAGCAAGGTTGATTTTATTGTGGATGAAAATGGCACAGTAAAATTACTTTCTCTCAATGTTCCTGTTCAGAAGTTATCAGGAATTTTGCACAAAAAAGGGATGATACCTGCCACTTTAGCGCAAATGGAAGAAGCAATTACTAGAGGTGCTTGTGATTGGACTTGATACGAATATCTTGGTTCGCTACCTGACAAAAGACGATGAAAAGCAGTGGAAGCAAGCTGTTGATATTGTAGAGGGGACAGTTCAGTGTTTTGTTAGTAATATAGTTTTATGTGAATTAATCTGGGTTTTGCGTGGTAATCCTTATCAATTTAGTAGGGAAGAAATTAGTAATACCCTAGAAATGATGTTGCAATGTGCTGTTTTTGAATGGGAAAAGCGCTCAATAGCTTATCAATCTTTACAGCGTTTTAAACAGGGAAAAGCTGATTTTTCCGATTATTTAATTGGTGCGATCGCTCAACAATCTGGTTGTACGACAACAACGACATTTGATCAAAAATTAAAAAACGAAAAGGGTTTTGATTATCTTTATTGATTTTTGAGAGGACAAGTGATCGCCCCTTACTTATCCCGCCCCAAAAAGCGATCGCCATATCAACTATCACACTGATCGCGTCTCCCATTAGGAAATATGGTCACTCTTTTCTAGAAGTTTGAGAAAGCGATCGCTAAAAACTTATAAGAAATTTAGCCATATTACACCTTGCTAGTAAGACTAGGAAGTCCCTAACCCATCGACTCAGCTCATAAAGAAGAAGGAAGTAGCTAAAAAATGCATATAAATACTCCTCTCTCATCCTTCAGATGGGCAACCCCACCAGAGGCTAAGATAGATTAGATTCTAGATCTAAAAATTATCCTGAAACAATAAATACTATGAGCATCACCAAATCTGTACCTGTAACTGTACTGACTGGATATTTAGGAGCAGGTAAAACCACTTTACTAAATCACATTCTCACCTACGAGCATGGCAAAAAAGTGGCAGTGATTGTTAATGAATTTGGCGAAATTGGGATTGATAATCAGCTAGTTGTCAGTACCGACGAAGAAATTTTTGAGATGAATAACGGCTGTATTTGCTGCACTGTTCGGGGTGATTTAATCCGTATTATTACCAAACTAATGCGTCGTAATTTCGATCATTTGTTAATAGAAACCACTGGTCTAGCCGATCCTGCGCCTGTAATTCAAACTTTTTTTAGTGATGATGATGTCAAAAGTAGAACCCATTTAGATGCAGTTGTGACAGTGGTTGATACTAAACATATCTCTCAACATTGGGATAGTGATGAAGCCCAAGAACAAATTGCCTTTGCCGATATTATTTTGTTAAATAAGATTGATCTTGTTAGTCCCAGTGAATTGGCGGAGCTAGAAGCAAAAATTCGATCTATGAATGCGATCGCTAAGATTTATCAAACTCAATCCTCTCAAGTAGAAATGTCATCAATTTTAGATGTAGGAGCTTTTGACCTCAGTCGAGCTTTAGAAATTGATCCACACTTTTTAGGAGAAAACGATCATGCCCATCACCACCATCATGAACACGATCAAACCGTTAAATCTGTAGCAATCGTCGAAATTGGGGCGATGGATGGCATCAAGTTAAATGAGTGGTTAGATGGACTTTTGAGTAGTAAAGGAGCCGATATTTTTCGGATGAAAGGTATTCTGAATGTACTCGGAGAGGAAAATCGATTTGTCTTTCAAGGCATACACATGATCTTTGACGGAAAAAGCGATCGCCCTTGGCAAAAAGATGAAATTCGTAAAAATGAACTTGTATTTATCGGTCGTAACCTTGATGAAGCAGAATTGCGTCAGGGCTTTTTAAGTTGTTTGACGTAAGAATTTTCGGGAGTGATCTACTGGGAAAAATTGAGTTTGAAGCTTGGTCGTGACATAGTGAAAGCTCTGCTAAACTTTGAAGTAGCCATCATCTATAAGCTTCATGCTCTTGAGTTTAAAAATTCAAAATTTTGCTCTAATTGATTATCTCGAATTAGAACTATATGCAGGATTAAATATCCTGACTGGTGAAACAGGGGCAGGTAAGTCGATTATTTTAGATGCCCTAGATGCCGCTTTAGGTGGAAAGACTACAGCCAAGTTAATGCGAACTGGAACAGAACGGGCAGAGATCGAGGCAGTTTTTGCAGCGAATCCTATATTAACGGAGTGGCTATCTACTCAGGAAATTGATTTTATTGAAGAGAATCAAATTATCTGTAGCCGAGAAATTACGGCTAAAAGTAATCGTACAAGGGTAAATGGGGTAGTTGTAAATAAGCAACAAATTCAGACACTCAGGGAAAAGTTAGTAGAAATTACAGCACAGGGGCAAACGGTGCTTTTAGGTCGAGCTTCTATGCAAAGAGAGTGGCTGGATAGTTTTGGTGGGGTTGAAATTATTAAGCAAAGACAAATAGTTAGCAAACTTTTTGACAGTTATCAAAATGCTAAAACTATGCTTACCGAGAGACAAGAAAGCGATCGCACTAAACTCCAACAAATTGATATGCTCCAATATCAGCTACAGGAATTAGAAGCAGCAGATTTGGAAGATCCCGCAGAGTTAAATCAATTAGAACGCGATCGCCTCAGACTATCCAAGAGCGTAGATTTACAAGAGCAAAGCTATGAAGTGTATGAGGCTCTGTACCAAGGTGAAACGAAAAGTGATTGTGCAGAATTATTAGGAACGGCAGAAGCAGCTTTGATTGATATGGTAGCCATTGATCCCAGCTTAGAAGGAATTTTAGAACTGGTATCTAGCGCCTTAGCTCAGGTAGAAGAGGCATCCCGCCAAATTCATAACTATGGTGCCAATATTGATAGTGATCCCGATCGCCTAGAGACTATTGAAGATCGGATCAGACAACTCAAGCAAATTTGTCGTAAGTATGGCGTGGGGGGAGCAAGTAGTTTACCCGAAGCGATCGCCTATAAACACAAGCTAGAAACTCAACTAGCTGAGATCAATGCCCATAACCAACCCCTAGAACTTCTTGAACAAATAGCTGCTGAAAATTTTAATAAACTTACCAAAGCCTGTAGCAAACTGACAAAACTCCGCCAACAAGCAGCAAAGGGACTAGAACAACAACTAATTCAGTCATTAAAGTCTTTAGCCATGGAGAAAGTGCAATTTCAGGTCAAAATTTCCGATCAAGTCCTAACCCCAACGGGCGGCGATCGAGTGAGTTTTGAGTTTAGTCCAAATTTGGGAGAACCCTTACAACCCCTAGCCGAAACTGGATCAGGTGGAGAAATTAGTCGATTTTTATTGGCGCTAAAAACCTGTTTTGCTAAATCTGCTCAGGGCTTAACTCCGCTATTAGTATTTGATGAAATTGATGTAGGAGTCTCAGGTCGGGTGGCACAGGCGATCGCCCAAAGATTATTTCAACTAGGGCAGGAACATCAAGTTTTATGTGTAACTCATCAACCAATCGTGGCAGCGATCGCCGACCATCATTTTCAAGTTAGCAAAAAATTCGTAGAACGTGATACTAAAGGCACTAAAAATCAAAGAACTATTGTAGAAATAGAGTTACTCGATCCAAGTAAGCGCAAACAAGAGTTGGCAAATTTGGCGGGCGGAGTCTCAACCAAACAGAAAAATCAAGCCATTGATAGTGCAATCATTTTTGCTGAATCTTTACTAGCTCAAGCTCAAGAACTAAAACAAGAACTAAATCAAATATAATCAGGCGCAGCAAAATCAATACTAAGAGTTGCTCATGATCAGGAATTTTCAAACTATCAAAAGTGATGACGACCCAATTCAGGCGATCGCTTTAAGTACCGATCAAAAAAATATTGCCAGCACCGCCGACTCTACAATTAAAATCTGGAAAGTACCATTTTAAGAGTCTTCACTCAGTAGCTAAATCTAAAATTCTTTGTCTAAAATTCTTTGCCAATGTGCTGGAGATACTGGCACAACCGAAAGTCGAGAGATTCTTATAAGATCAAACCCTTCAAATAATGGATCTTGTTTAATCTGGGCAAGGGTTATGGGCTTATGGAGAGATCTTATCGCCTTAACATCAACAACGGCTCGTTTGGGATCATTAAGCTGAGGATCAATATAGGGAGGACTAACTACTTCAGCGATCCCCATCGCCCTTCTTTCATCACCAGTGTGATAAATCAAAGCTAAATCTCCCACTGCCATTGTCCTAATATGTTTGAGGGCAAGATTATTATTTACCCCATCCCAAATTGTCTGCACATCTCGTTCGAGGTCAGAGTAAGAATAGACATTAGGTTCGCTTTTTAATAACCAGTACGCCATCACAATTTATCTAAATAAAAGTTCTAAGATTAAGGGTACTTCTAAATATCGGCTTAATATCTGTAAATTTATTGGTAGTATTGATTTTTATTGCCCTATGCCCCTAACTATGCAATTGAGTCAATGACTAAAATTTTTGCTTTTACCAATAACAAAGGTGGTACAGGAAAATCAACCCTATGCTCTAATGCTGCCCATTTCACCGCATTAACTGGGGCAAAGGTTCTAGTAATTGATATGACCTCCCAGACTACTTGTAGCAGCTTATTCATGGGTACAACTAATGGCTTACAAGAAAGTGAAACAGTCTTAGCATTTCTCAAAAAGCGACCTGATCGGCATATTGAAGATTTAATTTTTGAGAGTAAAAAAGGATTAGATATAGTATCTTCCCATGTTTCTATGGCTGAAGCAGTGGCACAACTTTCGGCAATGCAGATGGGCAAAGAAGGGGTCTTGAAGCGAGAAATTGAAAGAATTAAACAACATTATGACTATATTTTTATTGATAGCCCTGGCGATCTGAATGAACTTACGGCAAATGCGCTTGTGCCAGCAACTAAGGTATTTATTCCCACCAGACTCAACCGTACTGATTTTCAATGTACAGAAACTACAATTAATTTTATTAAAGAAGCCGAAAATTTTATTGGAGCCAGAAACGTCAGAGTAATTATTAATATGTTGGACGATCGCTACCTTGTGAATGGCGTGTGGTCAAATTCCCATACGGGGGCTTTATATAAACAAGCTCTCCAAACATTTGGGCATATTTTGTCACCAGTAACCATTCCTGACAGTACTGATATTCGGACAGCGTTTGATCGAGGGCTAACAGTTATAGAATATAAACCAAGTGAGGTGGCAGCAAAACGAATTCAAGAATTAGTGCATCGGGAGGTCTTTAGTGACTGAATCTAATTTAACAGCTAATATTTTGGGGGATAGCGAACGATCCCATGGCAGATATGGTTTTGAATCAGAATCTGAGCATCAGTCAAACTCCCACACTCAAGAGTCCCAAGAGCAAGAATTACGTCAAGAAGTGGCTGAGCTTAGACAACGTTGTTTAGAAAAAGAACAGGAAACTCAACAGCATCTTAAATCTAAAGAACGCCTAAAACGGGAAATCAAGAACTTAAAATTAGAACTAAATAATAGCGAATCTACAGCACGGGAATTACAGCGATCGCTCCAAACCCAACTTCAGCATAACTGGGAACAACAACAACATGAATTAATGACATCAGTCGTCAAACTTCGCACCCTTGATCAAGCTCAGATAGAAGAGCAAGAACTGCAAATTCAAGAGTTAAATAGGCAAAAACAACTTCTAGAACAATCTCAACAAGAACTAACGGAAAGTCTAGAAACGTCACTCCTCGAACTATCCCAACATGCTAAGTCTTTACAGAAAATGCAAGCTCAGGGACATATCTCTGGTCGTGAACACACTAAAAATATCTCTTTGCAATCAGTTCTGGAGCAATCGATTCGCAGTTTACAAAATGAGTATATTAGTTCTCAAAATCGGGTGACAGATCTAGAAACCCAGATTGGAGAATTACAAGAGCAAGTTCTCAAACAGTCTGGACAATCTGTAGAGTATGAAGCGGCGGTTCAACACTGGAAAGAGAAGTGTGTAATTCATCAAAACCATGCCACTCAACTTAGTGCTGCCCTTGAAAGATTTATAGATGGCAAAGATATTCCCAAAATCTTAGAAACTCCTAAAGTCGAGTTACCTTCATTTTTAGTGCGCCAGAAAAATTCAGAAAGTTAATCCTCGTACTGAATAGTCCCATTGTTGAGGATATTGAAATTAACGGTAGTTATTAAATTGTAAGGCAGTAGGGAAATCTTGGGTTTTGACGAGTTGCATGACCGACTGCAATTCATCCTTGGACTTAGATATCACTCGTAAAGAATCACCTTGAATTGATGCCTGAACTTTAGGGAAACTATCTCTAATTAATTTAGATATTTTTTTGGCTAGATCTTGTTCAATGCCTTTGCGAAGTTTAATAATCTGGACAACGCGATCGCCACTAGCAGATTCGATCTTGCCATAATCAAATATTTTGAGGGAAAGATTGCGCTTAATTGCCTTTGACTGCATCACATCATGCACAGACGTAAGTGTAAACTCACTATTGGTTTTAATGGTAATGCTCTCTGCATCTAAAACTAATTCTGTCCCCGTATCTTTTAAATCATAGCGACTAGTAATTTCTCTTCGAGTTTGGTCTATGGCATTAACCAACTCTTGATGTTCAAAATCACTAACCACGTCAAAGGAAAAACTTGTTGCCATAATATAAATTTGCTTAATTGACGATATAACTTTTTCTTGAATACTTTACTTGAAAATGAGATGGTTAATCTAAAATTGTCATAGAAACTCGATTTCATCTACTTTTCTGTTTGAATTCACTGCTTATTTTTAACAAAATTTAGTAAATATGCATAAGGTGGATGGTTATAGGCTTTGTAGGTTACTGAGAAATAACGCTGCCCTCAGACATATACCAATTAAATTTGGCAGATGGCGATCGCACTAAGCTCATTTTTTCTGCCGAATATAGCTTTGGGCTTAACTAGGCTGCGGAATAGTAACCATAAAGATGTTAACTCTCCAGGATTATTTTGATGTTTCCACTGTCCGGGACGACAGAATAGCATTTCGACTAAGGAGCGATGTTGAGATAGATTAACTTGATCGAACATCACTGTAATTATCGGAAATCCTTGTTCAATTCGAGTTTTATGGATAAATCCTTTAAGTTGCAAATTTTCTTCCATAATTTCAAGATTAACTGCTAGTTTTCCTTCTATACCACTTTGGGTCAGGATAATTTCGGCTCCAACTTCAGAAATAATGGCTGTAGTTCCCCACAGGATGCGATCGCCTACTTGCACTTTGACCACACGGCGTAAATCAAACCATTCGTATAAATCTGGTTTAGGCACATCTAGCATCACCAAGAGGGCGACACCTAAGAGGATGAGATTATAGGTACTCCATAACCAGCCTAGATTTAAGCCTTTAACATTATCTAAAACTTCATAGCTGGATAATTCCATGAGGCATTTAGCTAAATTAATCCATAAACTCACAGCCGTAGCAATAAATACTAGGATCAATGGTGAGGCTAAAGCCCAATTAAAACTCAGGCGATCGCGGCTAGTTCCCTTGGGTGTGACCTTAAACCCCTTAGCAAAAGGTTGAAACATAGTTTGCAGAACAGTAGCCGCAAGGGGAAAGCACAGAACCACATCATAAATATCTGACAAAAACGCCGACCGACTGTAATTACTTAACCACGCAAATACAGCTAAATTCACTACATACTGCGGTAGAAAATAGTAAAGAATATCATCGGTATTGGCACGGACGGGGATCACGCCTAAAAAAGCGGTAGCTACAGGAATCAGAAGAAAGCCTACCCTTGATAAGCTGGTAAACCAATAGAGAATGCCTGTGAGGTGGGATAGTCTTTGTAATGGTCGTAAGCCAGCGATCGTTAGGGGGTTTTCCTTAATAAAAAATGCTTGTAATGTCCCCTGCGCCCATCGTAGTCTTTGGGTTGCCTGCGATCCCATATCATCGGGGGCGGCTCCAGCACTGAGTTTTTCATCTAAATAAATGAGGCGATAGCCCTTGCCTGAAAGAGTAATAGCGGTAAAGTAATCTTCGCTGAGGGAACTGGTGACAAATTGCCCACCGTTACTTTGTAAAGCCGATCGCCGCATCACAAAAGAAGTGCCTGCACAAACCACACTATCGGTACCATCCCGTACAGGTTGAATCTGGCGATAAAATGCCTCCTGCTCTGGTACCAGAATATTCTCTAGTCCTAGATTCCGAGCAATGGGATCAACACTATAAAAGCTTTGGGGAGTTTGAACTAGGGCGGTATTTTGATCTTGAAAAAAGCCGACGGTGCGAGTCAGAAAGTTACGGGTGGGAATAAAATCTGCATCAAAACACACGATTAATTCGCCATCAGTGCGGGCGATCGCATGGTTGAGATTTCCCGCTTTAGCATGGTTATGATCAGGTCGAGCAATATAATTACAGCCTAATTCCAGAGCTAGGGCTTTAATTTCGGTTCGGTGAGTATCATCAAGGACATAGATGTTTTTATGCTCATAGTCCAAAGCTTGACAGCCAATAATGGTGCGGCGGAGGATAAATTCAGGCTCGTTATAGGTGGGGATTAAAATATCGACACTTGGTACAAACTCTTTACTCTCAACCGCGATCGCCATGAGACTGGCTTGATTACGACGATCTTTAGTTCGCACCATTAAAAATAGTTGAAGGACTCCATTAAAAATAGTTAGCATTTCTAAGCCAAATAGTCCCACGCTAAATAAGCCGTTAGTAAAATCTGCGGTATTAATTGTAAAGAGCGATCGCCAAATTACATAGCGAAAAATCAAAATTAGGAGCATTGCCACGACCATAAACCTTGACCAAACTTGAGGTTGAGGCTAAATTTTTGTAATCCCAAAGGCAATGATAAATGTGATCAAAGGTAAAGCAACGACTGGCTTAGCTAGGGTTTGAATTGTAGTCATTGGCAACTCTAGCCAAGTCGGGCGCATAATTGGCAGTAACTGCACCTGCTCCATAATGCTATGCATTGAACCTTTGCTAGTGAACCAAGCTGCCACTACGCCGCCACACACCACCACAACCGCTAACATTAATATGCTGGACATAGGTGGACGAAACGATAATCTAGGATCGATTGCAACCACTTTTGGTCGGGTAGAACTTATATTGATCTGTTTCATAATCTTGATGGGTTTTAAGTATGGCAATTTAGATTAAGAGTGATCAATGGCGATCGGGCGATCAAATCAATAGTTTGATGCTATCATGCCTGATCTTTCTGAGGATTATGTCGTATTTACAGGGGTGTAAGTTGCCTATTGGTTAAAACTTTAAGATCTAGGGTGATAGAGGCAGCTATTTATCTTTCCGCATTTTTACTAGGGAAAACCCTAAAAATATTCGAAATAAAGTAAGTAAGACTTAAAACGAATCAATTGTGATGGCAATATGGCACACTGTTAGAACCATAATAAAACTCGAATATGACTGCGCCTCACCTGAAAGCTAAAGCCTTAACTAATGTTAAACATCGTCCTGCCAAAGAACTATGTAGTGAATGCGGACTTTGTGATACCTACTATATCCACTACGTTAAGGAGTCTTGTGCTTTTATTACGCAGCATATTGGTGAATTAGAAGTGCAGACCCATCAACGCGATCGCAATTTAGACGACGAACAAGAACTATATTTTGGTGTGCATCAAGAGATGATGGCAGCCCGTAAAACCGAGCCGATCGCTGGAGCGCAATGGACAGGAATTGTCTCTAGTATTGCCATTGAGATGCTGACTTCGGGCAAGGTAGAAGGTGTAGTTTGTGTCCAAGCGAGTACCGACGATCGCTTTACACCTAGACCAATTATTGCCACGACCCCCGCAGAAATTTTAGCCGCTAGAGTTAATAAACCCACCCTTTCCCCCAATTTATCTGTATTAGAACAAGTGGAGCGATCGGGGATGAAAAGACTGCTCGTAATCGGTGTAGGCTGTCAGATTCAAGCACTGCGGACTGTAGAAAAGCAATTGGGACTAGAGAAACTCTACGTTCTAGGTACGCCCTGTGTGGACAATGTCAATCGGGCAGGATTACAAAAATTTCTCGATACCACCAGCCGATCGCCTAGTACCGTAGTTAGCTATGAATTTATGCAGGATTTTAATGTGCATTTTAAGCACTCGGACGGCTCGACGGAAATGGTGCCATTTTTTGGCTTAAATACCAAAGAACTCAAGGATGTATTTGCGCCCTCTTGCATGACTTGTTTTGATTATGTTAATTCCTTAGCAGATTTAGTTGTTGGCTATATGGGTGCGCCCTTTGGCTGGCAGTGGATTGTAGTTAGAAATGATACGGGGAAAGAGATGCTCGATGCAGTCAAGTCGCAATTAGAAACTCAACCTGTGATGTCCAAAGGCGATCGCAAACCCGCCGTCCAACAGGGCATAGCTGCCTACGATAATGCCACGACTCTGCCCATGTGGTTTGCATACATTATCAACTTTGTTGTCAATAAAATTGGTCCTAAAGGTCTAGAATACGGACGCTTTTCCATAGATTCCCACTTCATCCGTAATTATCTTTACACCAAGCGCAATTATCCGAAAAAGCTAGAAGCCCATGTGCCTGAATTTGCCAAGCGCATCGTGGCTCAGTATAAACTCCCAAAAAATTAAAAAATTAAAAACCAGTGAAAACTATCTATCGGATTTTAGATGCAAATCTCGATCGCGCCCGTGAAGGAATGCGGGTAATTGAAGAATGGTGTCGATTTGGACTAGAAAGCGCAACTCTGGCTGCCCAATGTAAAGATCTCCGTCAGGGATTAGCGACTTGGCACAAAGACGAATTTAAATCGGCAAGAAATACCGTTACAGATGTAGGTACCCATCTTAGCCACGCTCAAGAATCCCAACGGCGGGATATTCAGGCAGTATTAGGCGCAAATTTGGCAAGGGTGCAAGAGGCGTTGCGGGTGTTGGAGGAATATAGCAAAATAGATTTTCCTGAGATGGGGCAGGCTATGAAGCAAATGCGTTATCAGGTTTACGTTCTGGAAAGTGCCTTGGTAAGTAAAAGGCAAAGGAACCTGCAAAAGTTAGATCAGGCTTTGCTGTATTTGGTAACAATGCCCAGTCCAAATTTACTAGAAACCGTTGAGAGTTGTTTAAAAGGTGGCTTATCTTTAGTTCAATACCGAGATAAGGATATTAATGATGGGGAAAGAATAGCGATCGCTGCTAAATTATGTGAGCTTTGCCATAGATATAATGCTCTATTTTTAGTTAATGATCGCGTAGATATTGCCCTAGCTGTGGGAGCCGATGGTGTGCATTTAGGACAGCAGGATTTTCCGATTCATGAGGCACGAAAATTATTAGGTGCAGATGCCATTATTGGGCAATCCACAACTAGCCCTGAAGAATTAGAAATTGCCTTGAATAATCATGTTGACTATGTGGGCGTTGGACCAGTATTTGCTACTCCGACTAAGCCTGGCAAAGCAGCATCAGGTTTTGAATATGTGGAGTATGCTAATCAAAAACTATCAATGCCTTGGTATGCGATCGGCGGGATTGATGCAGAGAATTTAGGGGATGTGATGAAGGCTGGAGCAAAAAGAGTGGCGGTAGTGCGATCGCTGATGTCCGCAGCTAACCCAGAATTAATTACCCAAAATCTGCTTAAGCAATTAACTTAGGCTAAGAATTAGGAAAAAATATAAGGGTAATTGGGGCGATCGCTATTTAACTTTCCACCCCAAAATCTTAAATTAACCCAACTTAGGATTTAGTAGCCCGTTGGTAGTAAACAGTTTTTTGATTGTCTGGAACATGGTGACAGTTATTATAGGCACGCCAGAAAACTGTAAAAATAGATTCCTCGGACTTGCGATAATAGCTACCCAAGACAGGTTTAACCGCCTCAGTTGCTTTTAAGAGATTGTAGTGAGGAATGCTGAGAAATATGTGATGGGCGACATGGGTACCAATATTGTGGTGGATA
>Ga0105047_10014780_pt1 | contig 12351 bp, 7 predicted proteins | sample MAT04_FD_78384 | JGI IMG/M metagenome (GOLD analysis project Ga0105047, IMG submission 78384) | Freshwater microbial communities from Lake Fryxell liftoff mats and glacier meltwater in Antarctica - MAT-04 (megahit assembly) | ecosystem: Environmental > Aquatic > Freshwater > Ice > Liftoff... | reverse complement strand
GACGTGTGATGCCTTGGGACCAAGCACGAGCGCACGATCGCACAAACCAATCGTACTTTTTCCGTCGATGTAATTTTCTCCATGCAGTTGGAAAACGTCGTCCAGCGGCCAGAGGCCGATGCCTCCGCTGGCACTGCCCATGAATGACGTGGGGTTGTTCGATTGATGATAGCCAGGCAACTGCGCGGGCCGTTTCAGGCCATTAAGGTAAAAGTCCTTTGGCGCGTCAGGCGCGGTGATCTCATGCCGCTGCATGATTGCCAGAGGTTGATCGCCAAGATTCTTGAAGGAGTCCTCGACGACAATGACACCATCTTTTTGGAGAACTTTACGCGAATGAGAAAAATACTTGTTACCGCTATGTACCCACTGCCCACCAGGAGTCGAAAAGAAGCTGCGGCATTGATACGCCGATTTCCCGACGTTGACGGTTATTTCCGCATTCTGCAATTCGCGGAGTGAAACGTCGGCTGTGGGTTGCTGCGGCGTGAAATATTCGGTCGCCGGTATCACTTCCCGTTTGGCTGCCAACGGACGCGGCTCCACTTGCCGAAGCTCTGCCTCAAGATGCATGGGACGCTCAACCGTCGCATCGGAACTGACCAGCCGCAGCGTGTTTTTTCCGTTTTTCACCAGACCGGAAAGGTCGATTAGAAAATCGGTTCGAGGTTCAGTCGAATCAAATCGCGCGTATTGATTGCCCTCGGCAAACGAGAGGTTGGCCTCTTGGTAGGTGGAAGCATAAGGAATGCGGAAGCCAAAGCTGCCGCCAGAGAATATCTGGATCGATCCGCCATCGAGCAGCTTCATCTCGACAGGCTTGTTTAGAATCCGTGCGCCATCAATCCGTTGATCGTTTACATAGACATGTAGCGCGAAAGTGTCGCCGTCGTTCTTCGTTGAATCCAGCCGAGCGCGGAGAAACAGCGCTGGTGCCAGACCGCCGTTGCGCGACGTATACTCGAACTCTTTGGTGATCTCACCCTTCGGCGGAATGACCGTGTCTTTCAACAATACAACAGGCTTTTCCGCCTCAAGCGCGACATATTTTCCGTTGGCGTCGGCGAGAAAGGCGTCAATGAGTCGGCCGCGGCTTTGATGCGCCCACGTGCGAGCGGAAAGAGTCATCATCTTTTCCTGCCGGCTTGCGGATGAATCGCAATCCGACAGTGCTACTTCCAGGCGAAACTTCTGCCCTTTCTGAGGTTCTTTGACGCCCAGTTCCTCCCATGGAATAAAACATTCAAGCGTCCAGCCCGTATCTGTCTTGATGGCGGCGATCGGTGCTTCTGCGATGCTTTTGCTATCCGGATGGGCTCGAAACACCTCCGCATTGACGCGCCCGAACTCTCCCGGCTTGCGATCATCCGCCAGATTGCCGGGACTCAATATCAGATGCGTCTGTCCGGCGGCAAAGTCATCACGCGACGTCTCCCTTGATGGCGTGGCGTCAAAATACAGTTCCAGGTGGTCGCCACGAAAGGCATCTGCACCAGAACCGCTGTTGGAAAAAGCATCGTCGTGAACTTCAGCGCCAATGAGTAATCCCTCCCGTCGCCAGCTGAAACGGATACGCGCGCTGAGGTCCTCCGGGGATTTCCAGTTCTCCGGCTGAAAGATCACTTGTTCCTTTCGATTGATCTCATGGACCGAAGGCACGGTCGCCCAATCATCCAGCTTACCATCCACGGTAATGGGAGGATCGGGTCGCAAAGGAATGGCGATGGGAGCATCCGCCGCGAACGCACCAGCCGCAAAACTGCTCATCAATATGATTACGGCGATCAGGCATTTCAGATTCATAGTTGTTTTCTCCGGCTACATTCGGCAGGAATTGCGGATGATCCTACGCTGCCTTCAATCGAAGGCGTTGTGCGAAACGAACTCTCCATCTATCCACATTGCCAATTGTTGACATATGTTAGCTGACACCCGTTTACAGGTTATGACATGTCTTAATTTATCAAAATGCCATACAGAAGGCAAAATAATCGTCAAAAAATGCGCGCTAAATTGATGCTGAGGCAATTGCGAGCCCCGACACCTGATCGCTTGTGTCATGATTGAAACGACGGTAATCTGCAGTGCATTATCATGCATTAGGGGATTCTTCAAAGCGTTCAGGCGAGAAGGATCGCATCAACGTTGGTGAAACAGGACCGCCGATGACACACAGCAATGAATCGCCGCAGACGTTTGTTCCATGGTCGGTGCGCCCGCGTCGCCCGGTCCTGCTGGGCCTTTGCCCGATTGGTAAGTTCGTCTTCTCGCACCAAGGTGCGATGGAAGAGAAGCGGCGGGTGGTGGATGTCTTACGCCGTCTGGGCGTGAACTTCGTGGACTTGGAAGCAGTTCTGCCCGATGGCATGGTGCGGGATCAAAGCCACGTTGAAGCGGCCGTGAAGCACTTTCGTCAGCAGGGGATTGACGCCTTATTCATCCCGCACTGCAACTTTGGCACCGAGGGCGCTGCGGCGATGATCGCCAGACAATGCGGCGTTCCGACGCTGTTGTGGGGCTCGCGCGACGAAGCGCCGCTGCCTGACGGCTCGCGAAGGCGCGACGTGCTGTGCGGACTACTTGCCACCAGCAAGGTGCTGCACACGCTGGGCGTCCCCTTCAGTTACATCAACAACTGTTATGCGCATGAGCCGCAGTTCGAGCAGGGTATCCGGCGATTCATCGCCGCGGCGCGCGTAGCGAGGAAACTGCGCCACATGCGAATCGCCCAGATCGGGCAGCGGATTGATTTTTTCTTCTCCACGATCGTCAGTGAATCAGACCTGCTGCAGCGTTTCGGCATCGAGGTTCGGCCAGTGGAGATGGCGATGTTCCTGCGCGACCTTCGCACTCGCGTGGAAAAGAATCGCGCCGCTTACGAGCAGGAGATGCGTCAACTGGAAACCTGGATCGACACCGCCGTCTGCAAGGATCGCGATTCGCTGCTGCATAACCTTGCCCTTCGCGATGCGGTGATGGAACTGGTGCAGACGCACGATCTCGACGCAGTGTGCCTCCAGACCTTCTCAGCGGTTCAAGAGTTCACCGGAGCGTCGCTATGTCTGGGTGTGGCGCTGCTCAATGATCTTGGTGTGGTCGTGGGCTGTGAGTCCGACATCCACGGCACGATCAGCTCTGTACTCGCCGAGGCGGCGACGGAGGACAGCGGCAAGTCGTTTTTGGCAGACATCACCGTGCGACATCCGACGGATGACAATACGGTCCTTCTCTGGCATTTCGAGGCGCCGCTGTCGCTGCGTCACCCGCAGGCGAAAGTCAAACTTGGCGAGCCGTGGATCCTCAAGGGTCTGCCGCCGGGGTTGCTGCACTTTCAACTGAAGGACGGCCCGCTCACGCTGGTGCGCTTCGATGGCAACAGCACCGGTTATCGCCTGGCACTTGGTCACGGCCGCACTGTCGAGGGCCCGTACACGCAAGAATATTATGCTTGGATGCAGGTGAACGACTGGCCAGCCTGGGAGCGGAAGTTGATCTTCGGCCCTTACATGCACCACTACTCCTTCGTCTACGGCCACGTCGCCGACACCCTCGAAGAGGCCGCACGATTTGTGCCCGGCTTGGCGGTTGACAGGTTGGACGGATTGAAGCCGTAACGACGCCCCCTTTGACCTTCGACTTGCATAATGACCGACGCTTCAAGAAAACATCCTGAAGATCATCCGCTTCGAAATCAGCGGCGATGGATTGATCGGGAAGGATGCTGTACGTTCTGGGACTGGCTCGGCGTTGAGCGTGTGTGGAAAAAGGGATAAGTTCAAGAAACCGAACCGCCGTATACGGACCCGTACGTACGGTGGTGTGGAAGGGGAGCGGTCGCAAGACCGCCCCTTATCCCGATATTCCGATGTGCAGAGGCATCTGCAATAATGCGGGGTATTCGAGTATTCAACTGACCGCAGCGTTTGCAGCGCAAAGAGACACTGTGGCAACGGAGCATTCTTGTAGTGGCTACCATCCTCGGCGGCACTTCATAGCGCGAGCCGTCGGCGACGGCGACCACCACAACATTTGTTTCTCGTCGCTAGTCCGCCGCTGGAATGGGGACGGTTTCCTCGATATCTCCGGCGTCTCTTGATCCTTCAAAATCCATCAGGAAGAGAATCCGCTTCATCGCCTCATCCCCGATTTTCCTGCGGAGAATTCCCCGCGCGCGGCGGATGCCTGTGCGTCGGGAAACGTGCGTGAGGACGATAAATTCGTTCTTCAGTTTTGGCAATTGCTCGATGAGGTGATCAACATGCAGATGCTTACCGGCTTTTGCCTTGGTTTTGTGATCGGCGTCGAAGAAGGTGCATTCGGTGATCAGCACCTGGGCGTTCTGAACGTCCGGATGATCAAAGACAGGCCCGGCGGTGGTATCGCCGAGGAATGCGACGGTGGGGACCTCAATGCGGTATTGAATCTCCACACCATCCGTCTTCATCTGCGCCAGCTCCGGACCCGATTTTCCCATGTATTCGGGCTTCAATTTTTCGCGGATGCTGATGAGCGCATATGCAAGGCTCGCGCCGCCGTGATGGGTCGCCACGGCGCGAATGCCGAAATCACGTCGGATCTCAAAGAGCTGATCGTGCATCATCGGCACAAGGTTGAACGGCGTGCCTTGCCGCTCGACATCGCGCCAGCAGCGCAGGAGTGCATCCACCGGGCGCTCCAATTCGCGCGGGATAAACGCGGTTCCTGCCTTCATCCCCTGGAAGCATCGCTGTGAGAGGTAATACCCAAGTCCCGCGATGTGATCCATGTGAGAATGGGTGATGCAGACAAAGTCGCTGGTCAGGGAAAAGAACGGCGCTCTGCCGATGTCAAAGCAGACGTTCATCTCCGGAATCTGGATGACGGTTTCTTCTCCCGCGACGGAATATCCCACGACATGAAACGCGCCGAAGCGAATTTTCGCGAATTTCTGAACGAGGAACGATTTGTCTGGGACGATCTTCTCCGGCATCGTGGGGCGAGTGTAAGAAAAGGCTGTTTGTTCGCAACCGGTTGCGAGGGTAATTATCGTGGCCGCTGAGCCAGTTTCCACAGGCCAAGCAAAGTCGCTTGCTCGACATAATGATAGTGCAGACGGCGGGGCAGGTCGGCGTGAAAAAGCGGAGCGAGAATCTTTGCCCCGCCGCCAGAAACCAAGACATTCCGCTTAACCTTTCTGTTCTTCATCAGCAATGGGAATCGTTGTGCACTGGCACGCGCCAATGCGGCGAGAATGCTCCGCAATATCATGTTGCGATCAGTCCGCAACGACAAGCCCGCGAGCGCCGCCGTGCGCTGCTCGATGTTCGTGCGTTCGCCAGCGAGATATGGTTCGAAGATCACTGCTGGATCATCAGGAATTCGTGAAACGTGCCTGACAAGCCGCAGAAACTGTGTGTCATCGAAATCGGCAAAGAAAGTCGCTTTTGCCCAGTCAAGCGTCGAACCCGCCGACGCCAGGGTGGCGGCAATGAGGAACTTGCCGCCCAGACCAAGACCACGTGTCAACAGCCTTGGATGCGGGTGCGGCTGGTTCGTGCAGAGGGCAAGCACGTCGGTTGTCCCGCAAATGTGCAGCAATCTGCCTTCATCCGCACCGGCAAGCAACATTGCCGCACTGGTGTCGATCACACCGGTGGTCATGGGAAGTCCTTCGAGCAAACCAAAGGTGTCGGCTGCCGCATGCGTAATTCTCCCGGCAATGGCATCGCCTTCAAGCACGTCAGGAAGGATCGATTCAGTCCCGCCGCACGCGGAGAGCATCAAGGGTGACCAGCCCTTGAGTTTCAGCGTTTGAAATAGACCCATGAATGACGCGTTGCCGGGGTCCGTCACACAGGCCCCGGTCAGGACACGATGCAGGAAGGTGTTCAAGGGGCCAACCAGCGCGGCTTTGCGTTTCAGCTGTTTCAGATTGCGAAACATCCATCGATGTGTTGTTGAGCTGATCCCGCCGGGAAACGGCAGACTGCCGGTGATCTTCAGTAACGATTTCTCGCCTATCTCGCGTAACAATGCCCGAGCGTCATCGATGCTTCGACGGTCCTGATGCGTAATGATCGGCGTGAGTGTCTTTCCCCTGGAGTCCATCGCCACCCACGCAGATGACATGACGGAAAGGGCAAGGATGTCTGCTTTCTTCGCAGCCGGAATGGATGCGATGGCTTTGCTGATTGCCTGAAGCAACGCGTTCGGATCCACTTCCGCGCGAGTGTCTTTGCGAACAGTTGGATATGCCGCGTGGGAAATCGTACCCACAGGCTTGCCGTTGCGCAAGATAGCGGCTTTGATGGATGACGATCCGATATCCAGCGCAAGAACACGCATAGTTCGGCAAGCCGTGGCTCGCTATTGTCCTCTTGCTAAAGGCGACGGAATGAGTTTTCGTTCTGTGCCCGGCTTGTAGTCCAGAATGTCCTCCACATATGCCCGAAGCACTTCGCCCACCGCCGCCACGGATGCAGTGGCACCGCCCGGGCGGTGCGGGGCGTCACCATCAAACAGCTCGCACAGTTGTCCAACGCCTTCGGACTGCATGTATCGAATGACGCCCGACAGAACATCGCGGGACTGTCGCAGGACAGAATCGCTCGTACCGTAAGTTCGCACCAGCGCCGTCACGTAAGGCCCCAGCAGCCAGGTGAACGCCGATCCCTGATGGTATGCGCGGTCGCGCGAAACGGGGTCGCCGATATATCGTCCCTGATAGCTCGGATCTTCCGGCGACAGCGTTCGCACACCAAGCGGCGTGAGGAGCGACTGCCGAATCCGCTCCAACACCGTCGCATGCCGCTCCGGTGCCAAGACAGGATAGGTCAGCGACATTGCCAGCAGTTGATTCGGACGAACGGATTGATCTGCGCCTTTTTCCAGTACAACATCGAAAAGGCATCGAGCATCAACATTCCAGAATCGTTCGTTGAACGCTGCTTTCACACGCATGGCAAGCCGGGCGAAATCGCTGCAGCGCTTGCCGTCGCCCATGCGTTCGCACCAGCTTGCGAGGATTCGTAGCGCGTTGTACCAAAGCGCCTGCACTTCAACCGCCCGTCCGTGGCGAGGGGTGATGACCCAATCGCCGCACTTGGCGTCCATCCATGTTGTCGGAATGCCGGGCGCACGTGCCACGATCAGTCCGTCGATATCGCAGGTGATTCCAAGACCTGCGCCAGCCTGATAATTCGCGACGATTTTGGTGACCGGTTCATACCAATGTTGGAGTGACAAGTGATCTGCGCTATACCGCAAATACTGATCTGCTGCATGAATCAGCCAGAGCGAGGTGTCGGCGGCGGTGTAAATAGGCGCGCTTCCATCTTCGGGGAACGAGCTTGGCAGCAGTCCGTCCTTTACCGTGGCAAACATGGTGTCAAGAAATTGCTTTGCCTCCACAAATCGCCGCGGCACGAGCAGCGTTCCTGGCAATCCGATCAATGCATCACGGGTGAGAAGCGGCGACCACGGATATCGCGCCAGCATCGCCGTGCGATGATTTGCATCTTTTGCCACAAATGCCTGTGTCGCGGAGAAGAGGATCTGGATTTCTTCGTTTGATTTCTTCACTTCCTCTGTCAGCCCGCTATCGGGCGCGGAAATGACAAGGGTGCGGGGGGATGGATTGGACGTCTGAAGGCGATAGAGCAGATCCTCCAGATCAATTGCACCGGTGGAGCAGGCAAAATGAACAGCCTTGCCCGGCTCGAGCTTCCAGCGCACGGCACCGGGCGTCCACACATCTTCAAGCCCGGAATATCCCCGCTCGATCTCCCTGCGGTAAATGGTCGCGAGATACCAGTTCGGTTCTGCGCGATAGATCCCATCATGCGCAAAATACGCTTCAGGTGTGCGCGCCGTTGCCGGAATGACCAGGTTATGCTGCCCGCGGTCCAATGCCTGCGCATGCATCCGGCTGTTCCACTGATAAGTCAGATCGTGAATGCCACGCAAGGCGAACAACGGTTTCATCTCCACTTCAACCGGACCATCCGATGCCAGCAGGGTGTAGGAAATGAGCACCGTGTTTTCACCGTGAACCAGTTGCAAGTTTTTCTCGATGGTCCAGCCTTCGCCCTGGTAAGCCCATCGCGGAAATGGCTGCGCGGAGAATGCGCGGATCAATTGATAGCCATTCGGGTGAATTGCACCGGGATATTCGCAGGCGCTTAAAGGTAACGTCCGCGAGCCCATCTGCACGATATCCTCCACCCGGGAGAGAATGACCGTCCGTTTCACCGGCGGCTGCATCGAAGCGACCAGCAGGCCATGATATTTGCGCGTGTTAATCGAGGGAATGCTTGACGATGCATATCCCCCGAGACGGTTTGTCACGAGCCATTCCCGTTCCATCAGGTCGTGGACTCGCATTGAAGAGAGATCCTGGCTACTCATTTAACGAACCTCCGTGTGCCGAAGGCATTGTATGGGATGGCAGCAGGCAAGCCAACGCGACGGATCAAAAGCAACGGCAAGCGGCACTAAGAAACTTCGTCAAGCACGTGCTCGGCAACGAAAATCGGCACGTTTGAGGCAATTCCCAAGGCAATTGCATCACTTGGACGCGAGTCGATTTCGATGGATTCTCCTGCACGCTTGATGTGAATCTGGGCGAAAAAGGTGTGATTCTCAAGATTGTTGATGACGATGCGATCAATGGTGCCGCCGAGCTCCTCAATCACGTTCGCCAACAGATCATGCGTCAGCGGGCGCGGAGTGGCGATGCCCTTCAGGCGGCGATCGATGGCATAAGCTTCTCCGGAGCCGATGACGATGGGGAATTTACGCTCGCCGTCAACTTCCTTGAGGACGATGATTTGCTGGTCAGCCATCTCAGAGATGATGATCTTGTGCAACTCCATCGGGACGGCCATAACAACTCCTCGCAAATGCTTTCGCGACAGTAAGTAGCAACAGGAGTCTCGTCAAGCGACATTTGCCTTGATGCCCGCCCGCACGAACGTCAGCCGCAATCGTAGTAAGAGTGGCGTGCGCTAGAAATTGTGAAGTTTTCCACGAAGTCGCTCGTGGACACTATAGTTAGATACTTGATGATTATCCGAAACGGGCAGTTCAAACGGCTTTTGATCACAGTTGCTGTTATCGCAGCCGTGGGGATCGGTGCATTTGTTTTATACCGCAAATTTGCCGGCGTTGCGGTGTCGGTGACGACCGCAGAGCAAGGTCCTGTTGTTCAGGCGTTCTATTCCACCGGCACGGTTCAGCCGGAACGGGAATATCCGATCAAATCCAACACTGCGGGGATCCTGACCGAAGTGAAGGTTGACAAAGGCGTCCGCGTAAAGAAGGGCGATGTGTTGGCGGTTGTCTCTGATCCCGCACTTCAATTCGCCGTCGACAAAGCCAAAGCAGAGTTGAACGAAAAGGTGCAACGGGCGGATGAGAAAACATCGCCAGTCCTGATGGAATATGCTTCCAAGATCACCACTGCGCAGGAACTGCTGGTGATCGCCGAGCGGGAGACCAAGCGGGTGCAGGACACCATCGCGATGAATGCTTCGTCGCAGTCGGATCTCGATGTGGCATTGGATCGATTGAAACGGGTTTGGATGGAAAGTGAATCGCTTAAGAGCCAGAAGGACGCGAAAAAACTCGAGTTGCAGCGCGAGGTGGATGTAGCGAAAGCTGCGCTTTCAACTGCGCAGTGGAATCTGGATCAGCAGACGCTGCATGCACCGATTGATGCCGTGGTGCTGGATCGTCCCACCGCCGTCGGAACGCGGGTGGCGATCAACGAGCAGATGATGCGTGTGGCGGATGTCACGCCAGAAAAACTGGTGATGCGGGCAGCGGTGGATGAGGAAGATGTCACCAAGGTCCGGGTGGGTCAGACCGTCCGCATGTCGCTTTACGCCTTCGAAGGTGAAATCCTCAGCGGCAAGGTGTCGCAAATTTACGATCAAGCCGACGCGGAACGCAGGACATTTGAAGTGGAAGTCACTTTGGACGAACCGAAACAGTCGCTCCAGCCGGGCATGACGGGCGAGTTGGTCTTTGTACTAAGTCAGAAGGAGATTGCGACTGTGCTTCCCTCGCAGGCGCTGCAGAAATCGCAGGACAAGGAATGGATCTATATCGTAAAAGGTGGTTCGCTAAAGCGCGTCGAACCAAAAGTCGGTCTGCGCAGTATCGAGCGCATCGAGATCCTCGACGGGGTGAGTCAGGGCGATTGGGTGATCCTCACGCCCATGGGAAACCCCAGTGACGGTCAGCGTGTGAGAATCACCGAACGCATGGACCCCAAAATCGCCGCTGGTTTAAACAAGCCCCCGCCGGCGTCGGATACGTTCAAGGGCTTTCAATAGAAGGGGGCAAGGGGCAAGGGCGACAGCGGAGTCACGCTCCTTCGCTCTTGATGGAATTCACGTGAATTAGGAGTCGGCAAAGTGTGTTGAGTAGCTGGAGCAAACTCTTGCTCTTGCTCCGTGTCACTTGCCCCTCGAGCCAACATGACCTGGTTCATCGCCCTGCGATATCTTCTCTCTCATCTGCGGCAGACAACCGTCTGCATTGCGGGTGTCACCATTTCGGTCGTCATGTATGTCGCAATGAGCGCGATGATGCAGGGCTTTTCGGACAAATTCATCATCGAGACCGTCGAGTCGTCCGGGCATGTGACAATTTATGATGAGTTCCGCGAAACCCGCACGCAAATTCTTGAAAAATATTACAAGGATACGAATCCAGTGGTGGAAGTGGTCGGGGTGAAGCCCAAGGACAAGATTCGCCAGATCAAAAACCCCGGCGGATTGATTGCGGCGATCCGGCGCATGCCGGGCGTAGTCGAAGCGGCGCCGCTGGTGCAGGGCGACATTACCGCAACTTATGGCACGAAGACATATTCAATGCTTGTGCATGGCGTTGACCCGGAACGGGAAGTGCGCGTGACGACAATTGGCACGAAAGTGACTAAAGGCGCGTTCGATCGCCTGAAGAAGACGGCGGATGGAATCGTGCTGGGGCGCGGGGTGGCGAGGACTTTGGGCATCAACATTGACGACAGCATTACGCTCACCTCGCCTTCCGGCGGGAAGACGGTTGGCAAGGTGGTGGGCATCTTCGACACCGGCGTGACGCCTGTAGACTATGGTCGCGGATATATGCTCATCAATCACGCCCAGACGCTGCTGAATAAGAAGAACATCATCAACGAAATCGTGATTCGGCTGGACGATTATCAAAAGGCCAGGGAAGTCGCGACTCAGATTGAAGCGATGTGCGGTTACAAGACGTATTCCTGGCAGGAAGCCAATGAGAACTTCCTGAAGATCTTTAAGGTGCAGGCGGTGATCACCAACGTGATCACCGGCGCCCTGCTGATTGTCGCGGCGTTTGGCGTGCTGAACATCCTGATCATGGCGGTGCTGGAACGCGTGAACGACATTGCGATTTTGAAGAGCTTTGGATTCTCACGCGGCGATATTACGCTGATCTATGTCCTTCAAGGGATGGTGATCGGATTGATCGGCGCGACGACCGGATTGGTCATCGGCAAGATCACCGTTGAACTGCTCCGCGCCCTGCCGATCCAGGTGGAGGGGCTGGTGCGGTCGGAGGGACTCTTGATGAGCGAATCTCGCGAGATGTATCTCTCTGCGTTCATCGCAGCGCTGGTGGTGACCATCGGTGCATCGGTTTATCCTGCGCGTCGCGCCGCGCGGTACGATCCTGTGGAGGTCATCCGCGGTGCACACTGAACTAAGGGAACATTTGCTCCAAGAGCGAGAGCCCCACAACTTGGTCCCGGCTGCTTCACAGATCGCGCTGCTCCGAGCCCAGAACGTCCACCGAGTCCTCGGTGAAGGCGAAGCGGCCACCCAGATTCTCCGCGGCGTGAACGTATCCATTCAGCGCCGTGAATATGTCTCCATTGTCGGTCCATCGGGATCGGGAAAAAGCACGCTCCTTTATCTGCTTGGCGGGTTGGATCGACCAAGCCCGCGCGATGTCACCGGTCAGCTTGTCGAGAATCCGCCCAGCCGGATCTTTATCGATGGGGCGGATACGACATCGCTCAGCGAAACCGAACTGGCACTGATGCGGAATGAAAAGATCGGTTTCGTCTTCCAGTTTCACTATCTCCTGAAAGAATTCTCGGCGGCTGAGAATATCGCACTGCCGATGCTGCGGCTGGGAAAGCTTTCCCGCGATGCCTGCATGGATCGCGCGGTGATGCTGCTGAAGCAGTTCAATCTCGACACCAAAGCCAAACGCCGCGCCAACCGCCTTTCCGGCGGCGAGCAGCAGCGCGTCGCCATCGCCCGCGCCCTGGCAAACGAACCGCTGGTTTTGCTGGCGGATGAACCCACCGGCAATCTCGACAAGAAGAACAGCGAGATT
>Ga0105047_10014775_pt1 | contig 12354 bp, 13 predicted proteins | sample MAT04_FD_78384 | JGI IMG/M metagenome (GOLD analysis project Ga0105047, IMG submission 78384) | Freshwater microbial communities from Lake Fryxell liftoff mats and glacier meltwater in Antarctica - MAT-04 (megahit assembly) | ecosystem: Environmental > Aquatic > Freshwater > Ice > Liftoff... | reverse complement strand
GCAGAAACAAACTGGCGCCGGCCCAACGGGGCTGCGGATCCAAACCGTCGATCACTTGCGCCAGTAGCGGACGCAGTTCTTCGACAGAGATGTTGTAGATCGTCAGCCGCGGCCGCGCCATCAGAATGACGAGCGAAACCAGCAGCGCGTAAAAGGCGACCGAGAGAACCCAGATATACATGCCGAGGATATTGACGGCGGCGTAAGGATGCAGCAATTCAATCGGTCCGACCAAAAACATGCCGGAGAGACCAAAGCCGAGCGCAGCCCATTCCCAGGCCCCGCTCAGCATGGCCGGGCGGCGACGCAGATTCAGACTGGCAATGAATGCCAGGTAAAGCGCCAGAGGGCCTAACGCCACGCAAATACGCACGCCGTCCATGAAACAATCCCGTGCCCCAGAAGAAGATCGCATTCCGATCCAGAGGGACCGGCAAAACTCAGCCGGTCCAATGGGACCGGTAAAATCCGGTCGGTTCCTGGGGCGGACCGACCAGTCTTAATGTAGAACCGGTCTGTTACTCCGTCAATTCTACGCCAAATGGCGGAGTGGGCAGCTCGAATCCGATTTTCGCAACACGGACGGGATAATCGCCGGCGGGGATGGCTATTCAATCTGCTGGGCGAAGCTACGAGCTGATCCGGTCCGTCAAGCCATCGCGGTCATCGGCCTGTTCGATCAACGTGATGTCCCCGGTATTGAAAAACCTTGCCTCATACGTCTCGTCCGCCGGAATTCCAAGTATCGCCAACATGGTAGTTATGATTGCGTTCTGCTTTTCCCAGGCGTGGTAATCGGCTGGGAGACTACAGATTAATTGCGTCTTGATATGGTCGTAGCAGGGATGATGGACTTCGATCCATCCGAGCACCTTAAAGTTCCGAGCGCTGATCGTGAAGCCATCGTCGAGAACCAATTCATCTGAGTATTTCCCAAGGTAGAACGAAATACTCGCCCGGGTCTTGAATGTGAATGAGGCAATCAAATCTAAACCGGAAACTCGTCATCGCGTGAACTGACGTTGGTCGTGTCCATCCCCCGATGATACCCGGTCTGGTTATGGAATAAACAAGAAACTCTCACTCAGAGGCGATTCGCGGGGCAGCATGTTAAAGTTGATTGACACTACTTCCTGCTTTGAGCGGCGATTTTTAAGCTGGGCCGCAGCCATAGGGCGGGCCCTCTACCTTAGAAGCCATCGAAGTATGCGCCACAGGTCGCCGACCAATCGCGCGTAAGCCCTATCGCCGCCGTGAGATTCGGCTGAAATAGCGGCCCGTTTCAATGGCGTCGAACATGGCCAGGCCGATCATCCAGAGTGTGATCAGCATTACGCCCAGCCAGATGGCGCCAAAGACGCGCGGGTGGGCCCTCGGTTCGACCCAGTAGCCGACGAACATGCAAATCCCAATCAGCGCCAACAGTGTGGCGGTCTGCGTCCGTCGGCGGAATTGGCTGACGCGGTAATCGCGCTCGGCGGCGTCCATCGGCCGCCCGGCCGTCAACCGCCAGCGCCGCTGATGGTTCCAAAGCATGGCGATCGCCAACAGCACCAGCATGGCCGACAAATACGGCAGCAGGCGCAACAGTGGGCTGTCAAAGAAAAGTTGCGGCACGGTGTCAGTCCGAAAAGCAGGTCATTGCAACGTTTTTGTGTATACCGCCATGGCCGTCATTTGCCGCTTCCCATCATTTGCCCGTCGTCTTCAACCACTCCTGGATCACCCAGCCGACCTTCGCCAGGCTGAGGGCCGAGCAGCGTTCGGCCGTGTCCCCTTCGGTATGCCAGGCGGGGTAGTCAAAGTCGATGACGTCGCAGACCGGGATCTTGGCCTTTGTGCAGAGTGGGACGTGGTCGTCGTTGACCGTGGCGCCGACTCGGGGGATGAACTCGCGCACGCCTAACTTGCGTGCAGTCGCCCAGATGGATTCTGTCACGTTGCGCGAAGGTCCCCAGGCCATACTGTTCCCTTCTTGGAAAATTTGCAGATCCTTGTCCGCCACCATGTCCAGCACGGCGCCCATGCGGTACTTGTACCCCGGCGGCCGAGCGACGTACTGCTCGGCAAAATGGGTGGAGCCTAAGAAATAGGGATCGCGATCGCCGAAGACGAATTCTTCACCGTCGAAGAAAACAAAATCGACGCCGAGCGTCCCTTTGTAATCCTTCATCACCGCGCCCAATTGCATCAATAGCGCCACGCCGCTTGCGCCATCGTTGGCGCCGATGAATCGGCCGCGAGGATTGCGCGGGTCCTGGTCGGGATAAGGGCGGGTGTCAAAGTGGACGCCCAGCAGGATGCGTTCCTTGGCCTCCGGCCGCCACTCGACGATCAGATTCTCCATCTCGACGCCGGCGCCATTCTGCGGATGCCGCACGCGGAAAGATTGCGCTGTGACCTTAGCGCCCAGCTTCTCAAAATAGGGTTGCAGCAGCTCTCGCTGCTTGATCATGGCGGCCGAGCCACTGGGGCGTGGGCCAAGATCGCAGATTTGCTTGAGGTAGGTGTAGGCCTGCTGGCCGTCGAATGGGATGTCTTTAAGCGTCAGCTTGGAGTTCATCGCCGCGGCGGCCGCGCTGACGCCGTCGCGCCGGCGGGGCGCGTCGACCAAGACGATGTAGGCGACCACCAGGCAGCTAGCACCCACCACGCCCCCCAGAAACCAGGTCTGGCCCGACACCTTGTGGCCTGCGGTTTTATGCGATCCAACTTTATGAGCCGCTGTCATCTGGACCACCTTCGTCGCCTCGATTGGGTGTTACGAGCCATGGGACGATTGCCCCCGCGCCGAGTTGATTCTACCCGAAACCCTCCATTTCGCCTTGCCCAACTTCCCTTGGTCCCCCGCGACAATGCGCCTATAATCCCGCCCTCAAATCGGCCGGACCCGCGGCGCGCCGCCTTGTTTCTGGTAGGCGCATGCGGCGCCGCATCGCCACGCAAGACAACTCATCGCACTGCATGATTACGGAAGGATTCCCGTCATGATTCACGTTCAAGAGGTACTCGAACTTCACGCCAGCACCACCCGGCTGTGGCACCACCAGGCGATTTGCAACACGTACCACGACCTGTTGCAGGTAGTGTGCGAACAGCACAAATTCAACTTCCTGCTTTGGCACGAGGAAGACATCGCCCGCAGCCCCGACGTCAACGACACGAAGATTGCCGAGGTCAAGCGCGCCATCGACCGCTACAACCAGCAGCGCAATGATTGGATTGAGCGGATCGACATGTTCCTGATCGAAACGCTCGAACGCAATAACGTCGTTCCTTGGGTCGACGCTCGCCAGAATACAGAGACCCCCGGCAGCGCGATGGACCGACTATCGATCATGTGCCTGCGGATCTATCATCTGCAAGAACAGTTGGAACGCACGGACGCCACGGTCGAGCACGTGGAAAAGGTGACCGCGCGGCTCGCCATCTGCGAGCAACAGCGCGCTGACCTGGCCAATGGCTTGTCTGAATTGCTGGCCGACATCGCCTGCGGTCGCAAGCGGCTGAAGGTTTATCGTCAGATGAAGATGTATAACGACCCGACGATGAACCCGTACCTGTACGGTGCAAAAAAGGTCGCGTAGCCGTCGGCGTCGCGCGCGGCGGATTTAATTACGTGTTAGTCGATCACCATGGAACAGGCGCTTACCGTTGAGGGCCGGCAGCGGGGTTATCTGTTGCATGTTCCGGCAAAATCGGCATCGCCTGCGCCGCTGTTGCTGGCCCTACATGGCGGTGGCGGCGACGCGGAGTTCATGCAGCGGCTCGCGCAGTTCGACCCGTTGGCGGATCGCGAAGGTTTTATCGTCGCGTATCCGGCCGGCGTCGAAGGTCGGTGGAACGACGGTCGAGAAGAAGCCGTGACCGCGGCGGAAGATCGCGTCGACGATGTTGGTTTTCTCCGCGCGGTGGTCGATGACGTGGTGGCGCGCTACGCCGTCGATCTTGGTCGAGTCTTCATTGCAGGCATCTCCAACGGCGGCTTCATGGCCCACCGCATGGCGGCCGAGGCAGCCGACGTTGTGGCGGGCGCGGCCAGTGTCGTGGGCGGCATGGCAACCTCGATCGGGCGCGCGTTCGCCCCGGCGTATCCGGTTTCGATCCTGATCATTCAATCCGACGCGGACCCGATCATTCCGATCGCCGGCGGCGCAGTTGGCATGGTGCGCGGAAAAAAACGGGGCGAGATGCTTTCGACCCAGGAGACGCTAGAACTCTATCTGGAGCGCAACCGTATTCAGGGTCCGCCAGCGGTTACGACGATCGATCAGGACGCGGCCGACAATATCTCGGTCGAACGTTTCCAATACCCCGTTGGCCCCGGCGGCGTGAAGGCGGAATACTATCTGGTGCGCGGCGGAGGGCATAACTGGCCCGGCCCGACTCCCCTCCCCCGCAACGTGACCAAGTCAAAAATCGCGCGCGATATTTCGGCGACCGAAGTGATTTGGGAGTTCTTCAGAACCTGTCCCGCCCGCACGCTTAAGGGATCGTAAGCGGCTCGCTGGCAGCCGCGCGGTGAAGTTGTTCCGATGGGCCGGAATGATTAGCGTAAACCACCCAAAACTGGACCTAATTTTCACCGCCGGAAACGACAAACATCTGGCGTTTGGTCCGCCGAGTGGTAGCCTGATAAATAGATTGCCGCGGCATCCCATTCGGGCTGGCCGCGACTGTCAGGGGGCCGACACTGCCGGACGATTTGCAATGCTTCGACCGCTGATCGAGCGCTAAACTTCGACCGCGCCCCATTTGTCCCAACCGTTTCACTAGTTCAATTCTCGGCGAGCGTAACGGCAATGACCGCGCCTTCTACGGAACGAATCCGAGCACTGATCGTCGACGACAATCAGGACAGCGTGCGCGTCTTAACTCGGCTACTGGACTTGCTTGGCTGCGAAGCCATTGGCTGCGTCAACCCGGCCGACTGCGCCAAGATCGCCATTCGGACCCGGCCACACCTGATCCTGATGGACATCGGCATGCCTGGCATGGATGGTTTTGCCGCGGCCGAAGAAGTCCGACGCAATGGGCTGGCCCTGGGGCTACTCGTTGCGCTGACCAGCTACGGCGACGAAGATTGCCGCGAGCGCTGCAAGGCCGCCGGCTTTGACGAGTTTGTGCTGAAGCCCGCCACGCTCGACCAACTCCGCGGCCTGATCCAATCCGCCGCGGATCGCGTCGCCAGCAAACAACGCCCGGCTGCTGTGAAAACGGCAAGGGACGAATCGCCGGCGTAAGACGCGTTACTTAATCGCGCGCTCAGCCGCCTGGTGGCTGTACCGCCACGACGCGGAATCCAATGTGATCATAGCGCCGCTCCGGCTCAAAGCGCAATCGAAAGGCGCTCCGGCAGGGCCAGCCTTCGTCCGTCCAGGCGCCACCGCGGCGCGACCGTGACTTATCGCCATTTTCGCTCTTGGTCGCCGTGTCCTTAGCGTCGTGCAGATCCGGATCCGCGCCGCCGGGCAACCGGAGGTGATACCAATCGCGGCACCATTCAAAGATGTTGCCGTGCATGTCGTGCAGCCCCCAGGCGTTGGCCGGATAGCTGCCAACCTTGGCCGCGCGACCAAGCGACGGCCCCGGCTCGCCGCCGTTGTATGGCTTGCCTTGGAAGTTCGCCTGCTTACTGCTGAGCGAATCCCCAAACGAAGTCGCCGTCGTCGTCCCTGCTCGGGAGGCGTACTCCCACTGGGCCTCTGTCGGGAGTCGAAACTCCCAATCCTTGGGCAAGTCGCCCCGCTCGCGCGCAAGCTCCGTCAGCTTTTTGCAATACGCCTCGCACTCCGCAAAGTTGACGTTGCCAACGGGCAAGTCCTCCCCGGCCGGCAGCTCATCGGTCAACTCACCGGGTAGCTCGCCCAGCATGCGTTTCCAATCCCCCTGCGTCGCCTCGTACTTGGCCATCCAAAAACCGCGGGTTAGCGTGACCAACTTTTGATCTTCGCCCGGCCGCCGCTCCGGTTCGCCTCGAGGGCTCCCCATCGTGAACCGCCCCGGCGGACACCAGCAAAGCGGCACGCCGGCAACTTCACGCTCGGCGCCTGGCTTGTCACCATCGAACGCCGAAGGGTTGGCAGCCTCGATCGTGACATTCACTGGCGGCGGTGCGTGGGTGCAGCCCGTTGCAAATTGCGCGAGCAACAGAAGCGAAGAGGTCTTGATCGCCACTGTGATGCATATTCGCGTGCGACTCTTCACTCTCTTGGCCCCTGACGTTTCTGGGTGTCGATATCCACTAGTTCGTAACTCCACGAGCAGTTGCCATTATAGAATAATAGCGGATTCTGGCGGTTAAGAATGGAAAGCAACGGAGGAAACGGTACGATCGACTACATCAGGCGGCCGCGATCAGGCGCGTATTTTTGAGAACGGACTGGAGAAACACTGAATGCTCGAAGGTCTATGGCTGGTCCATCCTGATGAAGCGATGTGTGTAGCGTTTCAGAAGCAGTTTGCAGGGCTGCCGAACGTTCGGATTGTGCAAGGTCAATTCGAAGATCTGGATCCGCACGACTGCTTCGTCACCGCTGGGAACGCTTACGGAATCATGACCGCTGGTATCGACGCTGCTGTTGTGCGCAGATTCGGCGAAACAATCATGCAACGCGTGCAGCACGAGATCATGGATAAGTATCTCGGAGAACAGCCCATCGGCACGGCGTTCATTGTTCCGACCGATGACCCGAGTCTGCCATTCGTTGCTCACTCACCCACAATGCGGGTTCCTGGCAGCATCGAAGGCACCGATAAAATCTATGCCGCCACGTGGGGCGCATTACTGGCGATTCAGTCGCATAACCAAACTGCCAAAGCGCGAATTGAAATAGCGGCTTTCCCGGCGATGGGAACTGGGTTCGGCGGAGTTCCTTTCGGCGAAGCCGCACGACAGATGGCGGCGGCCTATCGACATTTCCTGGAGCCACCGCACCGACTGGATTGGGATCATGTGATCGCGCGACAGTTGGCGATCTGCTACGACGGTAAACAACAGGTAGTGCGATAGCGGTGCACGTATCTCGGTCCGCCCCAGACTATACTTGGAAATCCAGCCATCTTCCGGCTGCATGGCACGCAATCCAGTTTGAGGGAATCGCGATGATGGTCCGTTCGGCGTCCGTTTTACTTGCCGCTTCACTTGCCGCGGTTCGTAGCCTATTTGCCGTCGGTTTATTCAGCGCGATTTTCGTCGGTACCTCGGCCTGTGCCGTTGGCTCGGAACCGTTCATCGAGAAGGTTGATCTCTTTCAGTCCGGCGAGGGGGGCCACAATCTCTATCACATACCCGGCATTGTGGTTACGGCCAAAGGGACCGTGCTGGCCTGGTGCGAGGCTCGCAAGCAAGGGGGCGACTGGGACGACATCCGCATTCTTTTGAGGCGTTCCGCCGACGAAGGCAAAACCTGGAGCGATCCGCAGAGCATTGCGGAAGTTGCCGGACCGATCACCAGAAACCCTTCCGCGAGGGCACTAAAAAACTTCAACGCGGAGAATGTCACCTACAACAACCCCGTGCTGATTGCCGATCGGAACGGCGCCGTGCATTTTGTCTTTTGTCTGGAATACATGCGCTGCTTTTATCAGCGCAGCGTGAACGACGGCGTTAGTTGGAGCAAGCCTGTCGAAATCACGGAGACATTCGAAAAATTCCGGCCTGCGTACGATTGGAAAGTTCTCGCCACGGGTCCGAACCACGGCATTCAGTTGGGTAACGGGCGACTCATCGTGCCGATCTGGCTTTCGACAGGCGAAGGTGGAAACGCGCATCGCCCGTCGGTTACGGCCACGATCTTTAGCGACGACGGCGGCAGCACGTGGCACGCAGGTGAGATTGCCGTTCCGAACACCACAGAGTGGGTGAACCCCAACGAGACCGTGGCGATCGAACTCGCCGATGGCCTTGTCATGCTGAACGTTCGCAACGAATCCAAGACGCACCGTCGGCTGGTCACCGTGAGCAAGGATGGGGCCAGTGGTTGGAGCACGCCGAAATTCGACGATGCGCTATTTGAGCCCATTTGCATGGGAGCTCTAGTGCGTTATTCGACGGAAAAAGAAGGCGGCAAGAATCGGATGCTGTTTTCCAATCCGCACAATCTTTCGCGCGCCGCCGGAAAAGAAAATCCTGGGGTGAAGCGCGATCGCAAAAACCTGTCGGTCAAGCTAAGCGAAGACGACGGCCAGACGTGGGCGGTCAACAAATCGGTGGAACCTGGCCCCAGTGGCTACAGCGACCTCGCCGTCACCAAGTCAGGCGTGATACTGTGCTTTTACGGTCGCGGCAAAAAGACGAACTTCGCCGGCGACCGCCTGACTGTCGCGCGATTCAATCTGCCGTGGCTGATGGATGGGCGCGAGGAGACGGGATCCGACCGCTGAAAGGCGCCCCTTCGTCAACGATGTCAAAAGCAATAACCCTAGGTACGCAGCGGGCCGTTTTCGTCGCTAGCGGACTTGTCTGGCATCGCATCTTCAGCGGAAATCCACGCGACGCGGCCATCTCGCCACACCACCAGCGGCGCGCCCGCCTGCCGATGCCGCTCCACCGCCTGGCGAGCTGCTTCATTCATCGCCTCGTCGATCGGCGTGCCGCGCTCAAAGGCGTCCGCAATATCCACATTGTTGGTTGTGCTCATCGGTCTCTCTCCTCCTCGAATTTTCGCCAGGCGACCGGATCGGGCGCGTACTTCACTTGCGGGCCGCATCCCCGCGCCACCAGTCGCATGACGCTACCCTCTGAATTATTATACACCCGCCAATCCGTTGCTATTGGCCGGTAGAGACGGTTGAAATTGGCGATGCCCGCCCGAAAGCGCCGGCGAATTGTCTCCTCCGGCACGTTGTGTCCCCCAAGTCGCACGCGGTCGGCCACGCGGGCGACGGCAGCCAGAGAAACACCAGATGAAACTGGTAGCCACCGGCCACGAGGGCGCGAAGCCAAGGCGCGAACGAGCGGCTGGCAAGCGTTGTTTCAAAAGCAAAGTTTGCACGGCTACGTTCCAGTTCCTTCAGCCGCGCCAGCATGATCCGCCCGGCGGGAAGCGCGGCGGTCTCGGGCGCAAAGCCCGCCAGTCCGCGCGCAATTTCATCCGCGTTTACGAACTGTGTGACGGCCAAGCGACCATGGAGCAAGGCCGGCGCAGAAGTCGACTTGCCCGCGCCATTCGGCCCGGCGAGCACCACGACAGTTGGAGCCTTTTGTGTGTCTTCGGACATGACAATCCGATTTAAAGCATTCGAACAAGTACCGCATGGACTAACCAATAGACAAAGCCGACCGCTATCGTGGCGCCAGTTGCGACTAAAAGGTAGGAGAACAGCCGGCTGAAAAGACCCGCCCATCGTGTGCGTGAATTCAAAACCGGCACACCGCGACCATAGAGGCCCAATAGCCCTAGATGCGAAAATTTTCCAGCGAAGAACAGTAGGATCAACCAAATAAACGCCATCTCAAGCGGGAGGCGATTTAGGAGATCGTAAATCAGGGATGGCGCCTCGCTCATGCCCTGATTCTAACCGCCCCCCAATACTGCCTCAAACAGCTCGTCGAACGAGCCGATGTGCACAGTCTGTTTCGCCATTATGAAGCCATTCCGCGCTCCTGAGCGGACTCGTCCGGCTTGTAGGTCTGCCACAAAAAATGGTCGCACACGGCGAACATGGCTAAAGCTCCAGCCCCAACCCCCGCCCGCGGCGCCCCTTTGCCAATCCTCTCCAGGCGGCAATAATACGGGACTATTCTGACCTGCCCGCCGTCATGAGGGTCTGCCGCCATGGACGACAAGCTCCGGTACACCGGCATCACGTTTGACGACGTCCTGCTCGAGCCCAGCTACAGCGAGGTGGTGCCTGCCGATTGCGATGTCGGCACGCAGCTCACCAAACGCATCCGGCTGAACATTCCCCTGCTCAGCTCGCCGATGGACACAGTCACCGAGGCCGATATGGCCATCGCCCTGGCGCAAGAAGGGGGCCTGGGCGTGATCCATAAGAATATGTCGATCGACGATCAGACCAAAGAGGTCGACAAGGTCAAACGGAGCGCCAACGGAATCATCTTTGACCCCATCACGCTGACGCCCGATGCCACGGTCGGAAAAGCGCGCGAGATCATGGCCCGCTTCAACGTCTCCGGCCTCCCCATCACCGATGGCGCGGGCCACCTGGCAGGCATCCTCACCCGGCGGGACTTGCGTTTTCTCGAAGCGCAAGACATCCGCATTGCCGAAGTTATGACCAAAGAGCACCTCGTAACGGCCACGGGGAATGTATCGCTTGAGGAAGCTGAAAAGGTCTTGATGGTAAATAAGGTCGAGAAACTTCTGCTGGTTGACGAAAATAATAGACTGACCGGCCTAATTACGATCAAAGACATTGACAAGATGCGGCGTTTCCCCAATGCCTGTAAAGATAGGCAGGGTAGGCTGAGAGTTGGCGCCGCTGTGGGAGTTCACGAGTACGATCGGGTTGAAAGCCTGCTCAACAAAGGGGTCGACGTGGTGGTGGTGGATAGTGCCCATGGGCATTCCTCCAACGTCATCGAGACCGTGCGTGAGATCAAAAAGCGTTTTGACATCGACGTTGTGGCAGGCAACGTCGCTACCAAGGAGGGTTGCCAGGACCTGATCGCCGCGGGAGCGGACGCCGTGAAGGTGGGAATTGGACCAGGGTCCATTTGCACCACGCGGATCATCTCGGGCGTGGGGGTTCCACAGGTTACCGCAATTTACCAGGCCGCGTTGGTCGCCGCGAAAGCCGGAGTTCCGCTCGTCGCAGACGGCGGGATCCGCTACTCGGGCGACCTGACCAAGGCAATCGCCGCTGGCGCCCACTCCGTCATGATTGGCGGGTTGTTCGCCGGACTGGCCGAAAGCCCTGGCGAGCAGATCTTGTTTCAAGGAAGAACATTCAAAATTTACCGCGGAATGGGTTCGCTCGGCGCCATGGTCAAAGGCTCCAGCGAACGCTATCGCCAAGGTGGCGAACGCGGGACGGATAAATTTGTGCCGGAGGGAGTCGAAGGGCGCGTCCCCTTCAAAGGAAATCTCAGTTCGTTCGTCTACCAGCTCATTGGCGGGTTGCGAGCGGGCATGGGGTACTGCGGCACGCGATCGATCGAGGCGTTGCGGAAGGATTCGCGATTCATCCAGGTCACACCGGCGAGCGTCCGGGAGAGTCATCCACATGACATTGCTATTACGCAGGAAGCACCAAACTACAGCGGTCACTACGCCCAGGGCGAAGGGGGCTGACGCGCTTTGGCGTCGCATTCCCCTCTGGGGAACGACCGCTTCGATCGCGATTGCCGCTATCGCCTTGGCCAATCGGCCATTGGCGGCGGATCCGATTCAGAACGCCTATCGAGCGAGTACGAAGCTCAATTGGCAAACACCCAAAAATGCCGCCGACCCAGCGCCGGTCAAAGCAGTTAAAGCTGCCAAGATCGACGGATCGACTGGGAACCATCAGGCTGAGCGCGACACCACCAGCGAGTTCGATCGCAACGTGGTGAAGACGTCCCACAACGCCATGCGTGAGAGCGCCGCCAGTGAGACGCGTGACTTCAACACCAGCGCCTCGACCAGTTCAGCCGGCTCTGTGGGGAGTTCGATGACGGTCAAGGTCTCCGGACAGAACGTCAACTCGGCGATCGGCTCCACCAACTTCGCCAAGAGCGGCTCCGGGTCCACCCTCCGCTTGCGTGACGAAGAGTCCGCCACGGTAGCGGCATCGGAGCCGACCGACACGGCGCGAGCAGAAACGATCGTGGACCGCATCCCAGCGGCTCAACCGATCGCCGATCGCGACCGCCCTACTTCGCAAACCAGCCGCTTGGAACGGGCCGCTCGCCCCTACTCGCGCAAAGCCGTCGCCAGCAAGTCCGCCGTCCAACGCTTGGGAGACGCGGATGCTTCGCCCTTCTCCAGCGGAGCGGTCGATACGGACAACAGTTCGCTCGCGATCGTACAGGTAGCGGCCGTGGAATCGGTCGGCCCTGCGATCGAGCTTCCGGAAGCAGAAGTCCAAGCGATCAGCGCTCGCGAACGTGAGCTGATCGAACAGGCCGGCCTGCAAGAAGGCGAAGCCGCGGCGCAACCAAGCCCGTTTGGCAACGAGCAACCAGGCATCGCTCCCAATCCGTTCAATCAATCGCCGAACGGTCAGTTGGCGCAAGGTCCGATCGGTGGACGCTGCCCAACACCGCGCGATCTAAAGCCGCTGGATCAGATCAGCACGAACATCGCCGCCGAGCCAGGCCCTTTCCCGGCCGAATGCGGGCTGGGCGACGAGCAATACTCGCCACGCAACTGGGAAGCCAGCACCATGGCCTGGAAGGCTTCGGCCCTG
>Ga0105047_10014774_pt1 | contig 12355 bp, 11 predicted proteins | sample MAT04_FD_78384 | JGI IMG/M metagenome (GOLD analysis project Ga0105047, IMG submission 78384) | Freshwater microbial communities from Lake Fryxell liftoff mats and glacier meltwater in Antarctica - MAT-04 (megahit assembly) | ecosystem: Environmental > Aquatic > Freshwater > Ice > Liftoff... | reverse complement strand
CTAGAAGCGGAGCTGGCCATCAAATACGCCCGGCGGCTGCTCGAAGCCGGCGTCCCCGCGTCGGCCATCGGCATCATCACGCCGTACCGAGCCCAAGTACGGTTGATTCGCGAGAAGCTCGCCGACGTGCCGGAATTGGAAGTCGACAGCGTCGACGGTTTCCAAGGCCAAGAAAAGGAAGCGATTCTGTTCTCTTTCGTCCGCTCCAACCCCGAAGGCGAGATCGGCTTCCTCGCCGACACCCGGCGGACCAACGTAGCCTTCACCCGGGCGAGGCGTTCGTTGCTTGTCATCGGCGACAGCGCGACCCTGTCGATCCATCCTTTTTACCAACGCATGATCGCGTACTTCGAAACCATCGGGGCGTACACCAGCGTCTGGGAAGAGATGTAAGAACGTTTTATGGGGCAAGTGGGAAGTTGATGCTCGACCCGCCGGCAGGCGTCGCAAGTCAGGCTTGGCCGATTTCGAGCCCACTGTCCAACGTCCGATAATGTCAATTATGTTTACTTTCGTGGTCCGATTTCACCTGAATTCTCAGGCTTTCACGCCGATAGCTGAAATCGGCCGCGATGGTGGGTTCCAATCGACAGACGCCCCGGTATAGTCGCATTATGGCACACGGCGACCGCCCGCGAACCCTCTGCGCCGGCATGGTCGGCCTCGGGATGATCTTCGACGAAACCTACCGGCCGTTCTTCGAACGCGTCGCGACCGAGGGCCTGTATCGCCACGCCACCGGGCCCGTCGCAGTCGAGTTGGCGGCCGTCGCGACGCGCACCGGCGTCCGAGCCGAGCGCTACCGGGCGACCGCCCCGCCCGGCCAGCGGGCGTTCGCCAGTTTCACCGGCGCGAACGCCGCGGCCGAACTCGCCGCATCCGATGTCGACACCGTCTGCGTGGCCACGCCCGACGATCGCCACTTCGACGTGGCCTTTGCGGCACTCGGGGCTGGCAAACATGTCCTCATCGAAAAACCGTCGGTGCTGACGCTGGGCGAACTCGACCGCTTAGTGGAAGTCGCGCGGGCGAACGGCGTCCTCGCGAAGGTCGTTTACCACAAGCTCCTCGATCCGGACCACAAGAAGCTGCGGACGCACGTCATCGACGGCGCGCTGCGGCACGTCAACAACGGCTATTGCTCGCTGTTGGAACCGAAGTCGATCGCCGGTGGGCAATTCGCCGAGTGGATCGCGGGCCGCAATCCGGGCACGTACGTCGCCGTACATTACTTGAAATTGATCGATTTAACGTTCGGCCCCGAAATGCGGCTGAACCGGATCGCGGCGACGGGCCAGCGCGGGATCGTCGGTCTCGCCGAGGGCACCACGTGGGACTCGGTTCAATTGCAGGTCACCTATGCTTACTCCGACGGCCGCGAGGCGACGTTCGATATCCACACGAGTTGGGTGACGCCCGACAACTTCCCCGGCTACGTCGATCAGGAAGTGCAATTCCGCTTCGACAACGGCATCTGGATCGCCCACCAACGCAAACGCGGCGTAGAACTTTGCATCGAAGGTCGCACGCCGCACGAATTGAAGAATACGCCGAACCACCATTACAACGGCTCATTTTTGGAGCCGTGGGGCGAGCGGAGTCAGCGCGGCTACGGCATCGAAACCATCGGGCGATTCTTCGAGGAAGTTGCATTCGTCGAATTCGGCGGGCCCGCCGCGGAGCGCCCTGAGCGACTGGCGCGGATGCGAGCCCTGGCCTACAACGACCTTGCGGCCGACCGGAACTGCGTCGCCATCGTGCAGGCGATGGAAGCGATTTTGCAGGAGCACGCAGCCGGGCGACCAGGGTGTTCGGTGGCGGTAAATTCCGCAGCCGGCGGCTTGGTGTTGCAGCGGCCCGGTGAAGCCGTGCGGACGATCCTTTATACCCCTCCCGTTTGAAGTCCCGCCCGCGCCGGCTAAGATCACCTCATGATTCTCCCGATCGAACATCCCGGCGAAGAGTCGTCGAATCGAATCCGTCGCGATGCGGGGCGAGTCGAACCGCGTTCGCTGCGCACATTCACGCCGACCCAAGCCGTGATCGCGCGGAGCGCCGGAATTTACCACTGGACGCCCGAAGGGAAGCGCCTGTTCGATTTCACCTCCGGGGTCCTCGTGGCGAACCTCGGGCACAACCCAATCCGCTGGATGGAACGATTTCGGGACTATATGGGCTGGGACGGCGACAAAGCGGTATCATCGGCGCCCGAGGGGTACTTTTCCGCCGTCGCCTTTTCCGCTTACAACGCGTTGACCCCGTTGGAAGTGACCGCGAGCGATCGCCTGGCTTATTTTTTGCACACTCGCCCGACCGGTAAGCGGATGGAACAAGTCCTGTGGGCCGCGTCGGGCTCGGAGGCGATTCAGAAAGCGCTCTGGGCGGCGATGGCCAAAGACCGCGGCCGGCCGATGATTCTGGCCACGCGATACGGTTTCCACGGGAAGAAAGGCCTATCGAACGCTATCACCGGGTCGGAAACCGACACCGAACGCGACCCGCGCGTGAAGTTCATCTCGTTCCCCATGGCCGAGTGCCGGGATCTGAGCCAACGCGACGATCCGTTCGACACGGCTCCGTACGAAGCCGAGCTCGATGCGCTGGTCCACCAATACGGTCGGAAGATCGGTACGCTGGTCACGGAACCGTATCTCGGCGGCGGCGGATCGTTCCACCCACCCAAGGCGTACCTGCAATTGCTCCAGCGCTTCTGCCGGGAGCACGACATCATTTTCATCCTCGACGAAGTGCAATCGAACTTCGGCCGCACCGGCGATCTGTTCGCCTTCGAAACCTATGGCCTCGAACCGGATCTCGTCGTACTCGGCAAAGGCCTCGGTAACGGCGTCCCCGTCGCAGCGGTCGTGGGCCGGCGCGATATTTTCGACGCGCTCGAATACGGCGAAGGCTCGGATACCTGGAGCGCGAACCCGCTGCAGTGCGCCGCCGTGATGGCAACGCTCGATGAATTCGAGGGGATCGACCTGATGGATCCCGGCCTTGAATCGTCCCCCGTGATCGAAGCCGGGCTTGTGGAGTTGAAACGATTCCCATTCGTCGCCCACGTCCGCGGCGAGCACTGCGGTATGGTCTGGGGAGTTGAGTTCCAAACCCCCGAATCGGCGAACCGGTTCATCCTCGAATCGTACCTCGGCGCTGGCGGGACGAACGACGGCGTTCACCTGCTCGGGCCGCTCGCTAAGAAAGTCGTGCGCATCGCCCCGCCGCTCGTGACGACCGTCGCAGAAGCCCGTTCAGCATTGGCCGTCCTTCACGCCGCCGCGGCGCGCATGTCCGATAAGGTTGCAAGCTGATGGAAGACTGGTTGAAGACCGTCGTCGAAGCGATCGCGGCCGCGCTCAGTTCCCCGGGGAGCCGGGTCTATCCGCTCGAAGTCCGCGCTGTACTTGCGGTGCTGCTTGTCAGCCTGACGTGCGGCATCGTCGGGTCGCTGGTCATCGGCCACCGCATGGCCTTCTTCAGCGACGCCATGGCTCACACCGCGTTCGCCGGGGTGTCGCTCGCGCTGCTCGGCATCATCCTCGCCACCGGGGCGACCTCGGGCAAAGAGGTCGAGCCGTACTTTTGGATCATCCCGCTGACTATGTGCGCCGTCGGGGCTATTTCCGGCATCCTCATCGCCTTCGTCCGCGAGAAAACTAACTTGGCGAACGACACCGTCATCGGCGTCTTCTTCGCCTTTGCATTGGGCCTCGCCGCCCTGCTCCTCCGGCCGCTGCGAAAAATCGTGACGTTCGACCTCGAGGGCTACCTCTTCGGCGACCTCACGAGCATCACCGAAATGGACCTGCTGATCTTAGCGTTCCTCGCCGCGTCGACGGCCCTCGTCGTCGGCGGGCGCTACAACAGTTTCGTCTTCGGCGGGTTCAACCCGAGCTTGGCCCGGTCGCGCGGATTGGCCGTGCGGCTGAACAACTACCTGTTCATCGTGCTGCTGGCGATGGTCGTGAATTTGTCGATCCGGGCCGTCGGCATCTTGCTCATCAACGCACTGCTCGTGGTCCCGGCGGCGGCGGCGGCGAACGTATCGCGCAATCTCCGGCGGATGTTCTGGTTCACCGTGCTGGGCAGCGTCCTCGCCGGCCTCATCGGCTACAACCTCAGCACGAAAATGGGGATCTCGCTGAACGGATCGGAGGCGTTACCCGTTGGCCCGGCTGGGGCCATCGTGTTGGTCGTCGTCGGCTGGTTCGCTGTCAGCCTCGGTTTGAAAGCCGTCCGGCAGAAGTTTTTCGGGGCCGCGGTCGGCCGCACGGCTTGTACCGCCGACCACGGCGACGGACAATATCCACACGCCCATTGAACCGGGGCTTCCCGCCAACCGTAGTATGGACAGAAGCCCCGCGACCATTTCGGAAAGGCCACTGTGGACGCCGAAGTCATCCAGAATTTCGTATTCAACTTCTCCGCCGTGATTTGGGAAGCCCTCCCGTTCATTTTGCTCGGGGCTCTCATCGCCGGCATCCTCGAAGAACTGCTGCCGCAAAACGCCATCACCAAGTTCCTACCCAAGCATTTCATCCCGGCCGTACTCATCGGCGGTGCGCTCGGCTTGATCTTCCCGATGTGTGAGTGCGGCATCGTCGTGGTCATGAGGCGATTGTTGCGGAAGGGTTTGCCGCTGTCGTGTTGCGTCGCTTATATGCTCGCGGGACCCATCGTCAACGTGGTCGTGCTGATGAGTACGTGGTACGCTTTTGAGAATTTCCAAGTCGGGCCCAATGGCGATTCGCTCGGTCCACCGATGGTACTCCTGCGGGCGGGGCTCGGGTACCTCGTCGCCTGCCTCACGGGGTTCGCCATCCACTTTCTCGAGAAGCACAGTAAGACGCGTTTGCTGACCGACGCCGCCATGCCCCCCGTCCGGGCCAAGCCGAAGCTGTCGTTGAACATGGTCGAACCCGATCCTGATCCCGCGCCGAAAAAGACTTTCTCTCAGCGCTTGAACAACATCACGGCCGTGGCTCTTCACGATTTCATGGACATCATGGTTTTTCTGATCCTCGGCTCGGCGCTCGCCGCGCTCATGCGAACCAACGCCGAATGGGTCACGGCCTTCGAGAACATGTCGACGTCCCAACCGTTGCTGGCGATCCCCGCGATGATGCTGTTGGCGGTCTTGCTCTGCCTGTGCAGCGAGGCCGACGCGTTCTTGGCGGCGAGTTTTTCGGAGGCCAGCGTCTCCGCGAAGATCGCCTTCCTTGTCCTCGGGCCGATGCTCGACATCAAACTGCTGCTCATGTACACGCGGGTCTTCCGCTGGAAATTGATTGCTTCGATCGTGACCTGCGTCGTCATCCAAGTGTTTGTCTACAGTGTCATCGTCCATCAATTATACGACCCGCGCCCGACCTTTTCGGCCGGCAGGAACTCGGCTTCCGCTGAATAACACCACCTCGCATCGGAGGATTTCGCGATGGATCACGTCATCGACCCCGCCGCACCGCAAGGCGCCGGCCACGACCATTCTCACGACCACGGAATGGGCGACTACTACCTCGAACAACTGTTGACCGTGTTCATCTGCGGGGCCTTCGGCGTCGTCGCGGTGCTCATGTATAACTTTGACATGTTGAAGCACATTCTCGTTGAGAAATTCCGATTCTCGGTGCTCCTCGGCGGTATCACCCTGTTGGTGGTCACCGCTCTCCGCGGTTTCAGCCTGTGGCGTTCGGTAGGCGGCGAGCACGCACACGACCATTCCCACGATCACGCGGGCCACGACCACGCTCCGGGCGAAGCGTGCGATCAACCGAGCCCAGCCGGAGCCGAAGCCGATCATAGTGCCGAAGATCACGAGCACGGCAACATCTATTGGCGAATCGTCGTGCTCGCCTTCCCGCTCGTGCTCTTCATGATGGGCCTGCCCAACAAAGGTTTGAGCAAGGGCTACCTCGAAGCCAAGCTCGGCAAGGACGGAGCGTTGAGCGAACTCAAAGACGTCGCCGAGCGCGGTGGCGAAGCGACTTACGACTTCAGCAGTTTGAACATCGCCTCAGCTGACGAAGACAAGCGTCGGGCGCTCGAAGGCACCCCGGCGAAGATCAAAGGCCAACTTCGGCACATCGCGGGGAGTCCCGACGAATTCAGCCTCTTTTATATGAAGATGAACTGTTGCGGGCCGGACGCCGTCGCGCTGAAAGCGCGTATCAAAGTGGCCCGGCCGAGCCTCGCCGATTCGTTCAAGAAGGCTTTCCCTGCGGACGCCAAAGATCACCAGTGGGTCGAAGTGAGCGGGATCATCCAATTCGCCAAGACTGAGAAAGGCGAATACATCACGGTGCTTCGGATCAAAGACGGCAACGGGATCATCGCGACAAACCCGGTTTATTGAAATCTCGCCGAGGGACGTATTTCCACGCCAACGCACCGAGCAAAATTCCGCCGCCCGCGATCGTCCAGATCGTGGGCGTCTCCAATTCCGGGGCAACCAGATACGCCCAGATCGGGTTCAACACCGGTTCCAACAGCGTAATGATCCCGGCTTCCTGTGGAGTGACGCTGCGCAAGCTCCGGGAGAAGAGCCAGTACGGCAACGCCATCTGGAAGACGCCGAAGACCGCGAGGACGAGCAGTTGCCACGGGCTCGGCGCGAGGAACCAAATCTCGAAGGCGTCCCAACCGAAGCGGATTAGCACGACGCCTGCGATGCCAACTGCGCTGCCGAGGAGGTTCAAGACCATCAGGCCCGCCGAGCATTCGCCCTTCAAATGGCCCAAGAACAGTACGACTCCGGCATAGGTCAACCCGCTGCCGGCGCCCATCAGAAGCACGGGGATATCGCGGGCTTGTTCGTCCGGGGGGCGATTCCAAGGCCAGTTGCCGAGGACGATGACGAGCGCCCCAACCATCGCAAACGCGGTCGCCTCCCCTGCCCCGCTTTCGGCGCGATGACCGAGGACGTAAACGCCGATCAGGAAGACCCAAACCGGGGCGGTGTTCTGCAAAAGGATCGCGTTCGCGGCGTTCCCGTAGCCGAGGGCCGAGAGGTACAGCCCGCTCATCACGCCGAAGCAGACGACCATGCCGAGCATCGACGCGCGGAAGCGGAACCGGCTCCGGCGGACGAGTGGGATCAAAATCAACCCGGCGAACAGGGCGCGCCAAAATGCGATCTGGATCGGCGTGAGCGCGGGTTCGTCGAAATGGAACGCCGTCGGCGCGGTGAGGACGCGCGTGAAAAAACTGCCCGCGCTCCACAGGACGGCGGCGAGAGTCAGCGTGAACCGGGCGAACGTGGGCGAATCGGTCGGCATCGGTGCGAACTTCCTATACTGTACACCGTGTCACTCGTCGCAATCAGAGGATTCCTGTGCGTCCGATATTGTCGGCCTTCGCACTGCTCGCCGCGCTCGGTTGCACCGATGCCACGACCGCGTTCAGTACCGTCGAGTCGAAAGCTTCGGATGCTTCGGATGCTTCGGTTCCCATTCGTCCGGGGTGAGGACGGCAAACATTACACGGCCGGGCGAAAGGCCCGCTGTTCGTCATGTTCCAAATCGACAAGAAAGACTTCCGCGCCGACACCGGCTGACTCTACGGGACGACGGCCCCGGATGGGAAGACGATCATCGGCATCGGACGATTGGCGAATTGCATGGGCTGCCATGAAAAAGCCACGCACGGGAGGCTGTTCGGCTTGTCCAGCGATTGAGCCGCGAGTCTAACGCAACCATTTCGCGCGGGCTTCGCGGAACCACCCGAGGGCCGGATGGTCGACCGAGGCCGGATAAAGCGATGCCCCCAGTGGTGCGGAGTGTGCCTGCCGGTCGGACCATGCATCCCAATATAGAGCCCGCACGGACGGCGCGGCGATGAGCGTTTCCACCGTCGCGAGCGCCGTTTGCGAATTCCCGATCAGCGGGGCCGAGAAGGTGATGTCGAGCGGACAATTCAAAGGCTCGAACATTTCGAGCAGCTGCAGCACGTCGAGCGGATCGCGCGGCAACCCCCCGCGCGGCCCGGTTCCGGGGTTGAGGTCGAGTTCGAGTGCAGAGACTTCCAAACCCGTCCGGAGGAGCGCGTCGGCGAATGCGAACGGCGCGTACCGAAGGTTCGGATCGACGCGGTAATCGCCCCACGGTTGTTGCAGGCCGAAGGTCCATTGCGCTTGAGGATCGATTTCCTTAGCGGTCTCCAACAATCGCTCCGCCAAGCGCAGACGGTCGTCTTCGCCGAGTTCGAGGCCATCGGATTGGTTGAAACCGGAGAAAAGTTCCCAGTGGCGGCATTGATCGCGATATCGCGACACGAGCGTGCCGACGAAATCGCAGAAGAAAGCGGCCAGATTCGGGAAGTCGCCGGCCGAGGGGAGAATCCAATCGGGGATGTTGTCGCCGGAAAGATCGACGAGCGGCCCCATCGAAATGCTTAATCCGGCAACGCTCGCCCAGCGGATCAAGGGGTCGAGTTGACCCCAGTTGAAATCGGCTTCGTCCTTTTCGATCCGCTTCCAATTCGGCACGATTCGCACGGCGTTGAAACAGCGGGCGTACTCCTCCGACTCGGCCGGCTCGAGCGGGTCCGAAAGTCGACAACCGAGCAGCGTGGGCAGGGGCTTCTTTTGCTTCAAGCGGGCGTCGAGGCGGTACTCGGTCAAGGCGCCGGTCATCCGATCCGCCAACAGCGAAGCCGCTTCGATCACCACATACGCGTGGGCATCGCGGGTCGCCGGATCATCGGCGAGCACCGCGCGGCCGAAAGCTTTCGAGATGTCCGCGAGATCGGCGTGTAAGAACGGCGGCAAGGGAATCTCGGCCGATTGCAGTGCGAAGAGCAAATTGCGGGCGCGATTGACGCAACCGCGGGCGAGTTCGACGGCGAGGAGATACGGCTCGGGCCGCACCCGGAGGGTCGACGTGGAGACGATGCGCGTTTCGCCCCGAACCGGCCACGGGAGCGATAGGCTGCCGCTTTCGTTTTCTTCCCGCAGCAGTGCAAGCGTTCGATCATCGATGCGCCGGCGCACCGGAACGGGGACGTTCTCGTAGCCCGCAATCCAAGCCCGTTCCAAGATCGGGCGCGAATCGACGGGCCACGTCGCCGGCAAATCGAATGAAAACAAAGCCATAAAGAGGACCGGGGGTCGGGTGTTGCGGATGCTGCACCCATCGGCAATTTATCAATTCCGACCCGGGGCGAGCATCGGAATATGGAAACCGTCAAGCCGGCGGGGTTTCGCGACGGGCCACGATGGCCATGCGGTAGCCGTCCGCCAAGGCGATCGTCTCGGCCTCGTCGATGAGAATCGTACGGCCCGCTTCAATGGCCAGCGCCGTTGCGCCGGCGGCCCGCATCGATTCGATAGTCGCGGGGCCGACCGTCGGGACGTCGAAGCGCATATCTTGGTTCGGCTTGGCCACCTTCACCACGACGAAGCCGGCTCGGCCACAGAGTTCCCCGGCCCGCCGGATACAGGCGTCGGTTCCCTCGATGGCTTCAACGGCGATGCAGGCGCGATCCCTCACCATCACACTTTGACCGATGTCGAGGCGGCCCATTTCGCGAGCCAACGACCAGCCGAATTCGATGTCGCGCAGTTCGCGTTCCGTCGGTTCGCGGCGGGTCAAGCGGCCTTCCTTCACGAGTAACTCCGGGCAAAGTTCCAACGCCGAAACGCAGATTAACCCGTCCCGCGCGAAGTCGGCGATTAACCCCAACAGCATGGTGTCGTCGGCGTTGTCGCGGCGTACCCGCGACAGGATGAACCGCGCCGCCCGCCAATCCGGGAGCAACCGCAACCACTTCCAAGGTTGGAAAAGCAGCTTTTTGTGGTACTTCCCCGCCATCGTCCAGCGGACGACCCCATTGCGGCGGAACTTGCGGACGACGAAGCCGAGCGACATACGCCGGAGCCAAAAGAATTCGGCGCACAAGGAAACCAGGGCCGGGTCGGCCATGTCGGCGAGGCCGACACAGACGACCGGGATGCCGAGCTCGCGGGCTTTGATCGCGAAGAGGACCGGGAAGCGCCCGGCCCCAGCGATCAACCCGATGGGTACAGGGCCCGTCACAGCACGTCGCCGGGCGGGGACAATTTCTTTTCGAGTTCGGCGACTTTGCGAGCCAGCTCCGGCAAGTGGCGGAAGTACTTCGCCGCGCGGAGGAACTCGAGTATCGGAAGCGGCGGAGACCCCACGATCTTGGCGCGGGCGTCCACGTCTTGGGCGACGCCGCTCTGCGCGCCGATCAGGGCGAAATCTCCGATATGGATGTGGTCGGCGATGCCGGCTTGCCCGCCCATCGCCACGTATTCCCCCGTCGTCGACGAGCCCGCGATGCCGACTTGGCTGACGATGAGATTCCGACGGCCGATTTGGACGTTGTGGGCGATCATCACGAGGTTGTCGATTTTCGTCCCCTCACCGATGCGCGTCGGCCCGATCGTCCCGCGGTCGATGGTAGCCGAGGCGCCGATTTCGACATCGTCGCCGATTTCGACGTACCCGAGTTGGGAGATTTTCTCGTGAACCCCGGCTTCCGTTCTATATCCGAATCCATCGGCGCCGATGACGCTGTTGGCGTGGATCACCACGCGGTCGCCAAGGATCGTATCGTCATAGAGCACGACGCCGGGATGGAGTTCCACTGACCGGCCCAAGACGCAGTGGGCGCCGAGGGTCACCCCGGCGTGCAGCGTGCAATCGTCGCCGATGACTGTGTTCGGGCCGATCACGCTATGCGGACCGATGCTAGCATTCGCGCCGAGGGTGGCGCTCGGATCGATTATGGAAGTCGGATGGATCGAGCGGGCGATCAACCTTTCGCCGCGGAGTCGTTGGATCAATGCCAGATAGGCTTTCAGCGGCTCAGTGACCCGGATGAGCGGCCTAGTCCCGGCCGGGAAATTCACCGGCACAACGGCGGCCACGGCCGGACTTTTCGCCCAAGCGTCGAGCTGCTTCTTCCCGTCGACCAAAACCAGATCCCCGGCGCGAGCGTCGAGTAGCGACGCGGCCCGGTTCCAAGTCGCGGTGCCGTCGCCATCGACTGTACCGTTCATCCACGCGGCTGCGTTATGCAGAGTGTGTGCCAAAGTTCGATTCCGGTTGCGGGTGATTGCGGATTCAAAACGACTTCTTTACGGAGCGTCGAATGCCCGCGCCCGAAATTCCTCGGCGGAGAAGGACTCGCCGCCCTCGAGACTCACCCTCCCCTGCCCCGCCGCCGCGATGGCCCAGCAAGCCGAATGCCACGATCGTATGAGCGCCGGGTCGGCGTTGCCCCAGATCACACAATCCCAACCTGCGGGAGTAGCCCGGATCGTTACCATGCCGCCCGACAAACCGATTCGGAGTTCGATCCAACCCGGTTCGGGGATCTCGTCCGGGAACGCGGGGAGATTATCGACCATCCGAACGATGGGGACTTCGGCGAGTATTACAAATGCCGACCGAACCGATTCCCACGTCGGGCGGGAATCGGTCGGAAAATGAATCGTCCGTTGCAAGCCCACGTCGTCCGCCCCCGGCGTTATTTGTCCGTACCGCTTTTCGACTTCAGGATTTCTTCGAGCCGCTTTTTCTGCTCGGGCGTCAAGATTTCGCTGCGTTCTTTGGACATCTTCGCCTTGAAGTCTTTGATCTGCGCTTCGAGCTTGTCAATATCTTCATTGTACTTGGCTTGGACTTTGTACACATCTTGGATTTGCTTGTCGGTGAGGCCGAGTTGTTTCCAATTCTGGGGAAGCTGGCCTTTCGCTTTCGGTTCGACCCCTTTGACGTCCCCGACTTTGGCCTTCGGATCGACTTTGGTGTCGCCGGTTTTGGCTGCCTTCGTGTCCCCCGGTTTTGGCTCTTGGCCGACCAACGCCCCGACGATGACGAACGCCGCCAAGAAACTCAGACTCATACCCAGGATGTGCATCGGACTCTCCCTTGCCATAGATTGGTTGCGAGACTCCGGGACGAATTTCCCCCGGTTGAATAGTCTTATCGCAGTTGAACCTCCCGTGCCAGAAAAAGTTTCGCGCCGCCCCGAAAAGATCCGCATGTTGTTGGTGGCCGTTCATATTTCGGATGGCGTGCTCGACCCGGCGTGGTGGATCGGCGGCTTCGCCGTCCTCGCGCTCGGATTGGCCTTGTCGCTCTGGAAGCTCGATGAGCGCGACATCCCGCGCCTCGGCGTCCTCACGGCCGCGTTCTTCGTCGCTTCGCAGATCCACATCCCCATCGGCGTCATCAGTGTGCATCTCTTGCTCAACGGCCTCGTCGGCGTTATCCTCCGGCGCCGGGCGGCCATCGCCATCGCCGTCGGCCTCGCGATGCAGGCTTTGCTCTTCGGCCACGGCGGGCTCACGACCATCGGCATCAACTTTTGCGTCTTGGCGATCCCG
>Ga0105047_10014773_pt1 | contig 12356 bp, 14 predicted proteins | sample MAT04_FD_78384 | JGI IMG/M metagenome (GOLD analysis project Ga0105047, IMG submission 78384) | Freshwater microbial communities from Lake Fryxell liftoff mats and glacier meltwater in Antarctica - MAT-04 (megahit assembly) | ecosystem: Environmental > Aquatic > Freshwater > Ice > Liftoff... | reverse complement strand
CGAACACCCCGGGCCGGCCTTCACGCCAGAACACAAACGCCTGGGGCACGACCACGACGCCGGAGGCGTGGCCGGTTTCGATGAAGACCTCCGCGCGCTGGCCCAACGTCCAGCGCGCAGGCAGTTCGTTCACACGGACATCCACCACGAACTCGCGCGTCTCGCGATCCGTCTCGCGGCCGAGTCGGGCGACCTTGCCGGCGTAGGCTTTCGCGGGTTCAGAGCGGAATACGACTCGGGCCGGTTGGCCCTCCTTCAAGGCTGTGATGCCGGTCTCATCCACCCAGGCGGAGACCCAGATATCGTTGGCCACCAGTTGAAGGATGGACGACCCCGGCACGACCACTCCGCCGGGATCGCGGTCGCGGCGGGTGATCAGGCCGTCGTAAGGACTGAGCATCTCGGTGAACGCGAACTGTTCCCGTCGATACAGCAATGTCTTCTCGGCAGTGAAGACCTGGCTCTCCGCTTCCCGATTGGCGGACTGGGCCCGTTTGAGATCGGCTTCCGCCACGTGCAGGGCTTCCGAGGCTTTGTCGAAATCGGCTTGAGAAGAAATCCTGCCGGCCAGGAGTTCGGTGGTGCGTTGGTGTTCCTGCTGTGCTTGCTTGAGCACCGCCTGTGCGCGGGCTTCATCGGCGAACACGCGTTCGACCGTGGCTTTCGCGGCCACCAGAGTGGCCTCGGCGATGGCCACCTGCTGCCGGATTTCGCCGTCATCCAAGCGCGCCAGGCGCTGGCCGGTCTTCACGATATCGCCCTGGTCCACCAGCACTTCGGCGAGGCGTTCCTGAATGCGCGGACTGATGGTGGTCTTGACGCGCGCTTCGAGCGTGCCCGTGCCCATCACCTCACCGCGGACTTCGCCGGCGACGGCGATGTGAGAGGTCACGGGTTGAGGACTGAACTTCAGACGGTAGAGCGCGAACACGACGATCCCGGCCACCACCAGCCACGGCAGGGATCGGCCCACCGACATGCGCCTTCGGACGGGAAGGGGGGCCTCGGTGATTTCGCTGGAGCGTCCGGAGGCATTCGTGGGGGCACTCATGCTAAGGCGTGTTCGAGGGTGGACGCTGCCAGTCGGGCCAGGGAGTCAGGGCCGACCGGTTCTTCGGGCTGCCACGGTAGCCACGCGGTGCGGGTGGCTTGTTTCTCCACGACTTCGCGCAGGTAGCAATACTCCGCTTCCTCGCGGCGTTGGAGCAACGGATCGCACGAGCCGCTGTGGAGCAGGCTTTGATTGATGACCCAGGCGAAGGGCTCGGTGTGCGCGCGGCGCAAATCCTCCTGCAGCGCCGAGGCTTCATGCATGGGCGTTGCCTCCGGCAGGGTGACGAGCAGGATTCGGGTGAAGGCAGGATCGCGGAGTCGCTCCAGCAGGCGCAGCACCGCTTCGGGCTGGGTGCTGCGCGACTGGCGCTGCAGTTCCCGGTTGTACGCCTCGCTGGCGTCGAGGAGGAGCAGCGTGTGACCGGTCGGCGCGGTGTCAAAGATGATGTGGTCGTAGGCTGTGACGGTTTCCGGATTGCCGATCAGGTCCGAGAACTCGTCGAAGGCCGCGATCTCAACCGTGCAGGAGCCGGAGAGTTGCTCCTCCATGCTGCGCAGGGCCGCCTCCGGCAGCAGGCCGCGCATAGGATCGATCCAACGCGCGCGGTACGCCGCCGCCGCCTCGACCGGGTTGATGTTCATCGCCTCCAACCCTGGCGTGCCGGCGGTGGGAGCGGGGTGGTTGGTGAGTCTGGTCTCCAGCACCTCGTCCAGGTTCGAGGCTGGGTCGGTGCTCACCAAGAGCACGCGCTGGCCGGATTCGGCGAGCTTCAAAGCGGTCGCGCAGGAGAGCGACGTTTTGCCCACGCCCCCCTTTCCGGTGAAAAACAGGTAGCGTGTCGTGTTCGACGAATCAGGGCGGTAGAGGGGCAGTTTCATGCCGACACCTCGGGACAGTTCATCGACGATCTAGAGGCGACCCGGATGTCCGAGGGCTTTGAAGACCTGGGCCTGGGGTTTGAAGTGAGCGGGCTTGATCTGGGTTTTGGCCATGGCGATCTGCTGGCCAAAGCTTATTAGCTATTTCGCGAACTGTTCAACGGTTTGGTGCCGGCTACAGGTCAAGGGTTGGCCCCGGCGTTCGGCGTCGGCTAGAGGATGGCCGCCAACCAGTGGCCTGCGGTCGGGGCAGTGAAGGGGAGCCTTGCGCTGCGAGTGCGCAACAGACCGTCAGATGCCTGGCTTCCGAGCCGTGATGTTCGCGGAAGCGACGTAGTCACCTGCCTGCTTGCCGGGGAGCCAGTCGTTGATGAATCTCCGACTTCCCTCCTTCACCTCCACCTTCACCTCCGTGAATCCGGCTGAGATCAACATCGATTCCAAGTCGACTTGGGACGCAGCTCCGGCAACGCATCCGGTGTACGCGGCGAAGTCCGCCTTGAGGGCGGCTGGAATCGGCTGGAGCGCCACGATGTCCGAGATGGCCAGACGCCCGCCGGCCTTGAGCACGCGAAACGCCTCCCGATAGACGCGCGGCTTGTCGGGCGAAAGATTGATCACGCAGTTTGACAGGATGAGGTCCGCGGCGTTGTCGGCCACCGGGAGCGCCTCGATCTCGCCCAGGCGAAATTCGACGTTCGGGTAGCCGCCGCGAGCGGCGTTGCCGCGGGCCTTGGTAATCATGTCCGGCGTCATGTCGACGCCAATCACTCGCCCCAGGTCCCCAACCCGGCGCGCGGCTACGAAGCAGTCGAAGCCCCCACCGCTGCCCAGGTCGACGACGGTCTCGCCCGTTCGAATGGAGGCAATGGCGGTCGGATTGCCGCAGCCGAGGCCGAGTTCCGCGCCTTCCGGGGCGTCGGCCAGGTCGCTTGTGGAATACCCAAGCGTGAGGGCGTTCGTGCCGCCCACGGTTGCGGCTTCGGTGGAACAGCAGGAAGGGCCGCATTCGCGCTGATCCTCACGGGCGATTTCGCCGTAACGCGCGCGAACCTGCTGCCGAATGTTGTCCTGCTGGATCTCTTTGTTTTCGAAGGGCGAGTTCATATTCATTTCTCCAGTTTCAACGGTTCACAGGAGGAGACGAGCGTCCCGGAAAAAGGACGCAGACTATTTGTCGCACCCACCGGCATCGCCCTCCTCAAGGGTGGTCGGCTCCGGGACGAAGGATGGGGGGAGGACATGGCGAAGGTCGGCAGGCCGTGGTCTAGACGGCCAGAGGCTTGGTGTACCAGGCCCGCGAGTTGTTGCACATCCGGCAAACCGAGAGCATGACGGGCACCTCGACAAGGACACCTACCACGGTCGCCAGGGCGGCGGGGGAACCGGGACCGAAAAGGGTGATGGCCACCGCCACGGCGAGTTCGAAGAAGTTGCTGGCACCGATCAGCGCTCCCGGAGTGGCGACGTTATGGGGCACCCGGAACCAACGCATTAGCAGGTAGGTGAGGCCCGAGTTGAAGTACACCTGCACGAGGATCGGCACGGCCAGGAGGAGAACCGCGAGCGGTTTGGTGGTCAGGTTTTCCGCCTGGAAGGCGAAGATCAGGACCAGCGTCGCCAAGAGGGCAACGATCGTCACGGGCTGGAACCGGGGGAGAAAGGCTTTTTCGAACCAGTCGGGCCCATGAGCATTGAGGAGCGCCGTCCGAGTCAGCCAGCCGGCTGCAAGCGGGATCACGATAAATACGATGACCGAAGTGATGAGCACCTTGGAAGGAACGACCACCTGCGCCACGCCGCAGAGGAACATCACGATGGGTGCGAAGGCGACCAGCATGATGAGATCGTTCACTGCCACCTGGACCAGGGTGTAGGCGGGATCGCCATCGGTCAGATAGCTCCACACGAAGACCATGGCCGTGCAGGGCGCAGCCGCCAGGATGATGAGTCCGGCGGTGTAGTTTCGCGCCGTCTCTGCATCGATCCAGGCTGAGAACAAGGTCTGGATGAACAGCCAGGCGAACAGCGCCATGCTGAAGGGCTTCACCAGCCAGTTCACGAAAAGCGTGACGAGGAGCCCCTTCGGCCGGCGGGCGATTCCGCCGATGGCGCCGAAGTCCACCTTCAGCATCATCGGGTAGATCATCAGCCAGATGAGCACAGCGATTGGGACATTGACCTGCGAACCCTGGCCGAACTCCATCCGGCTGAGGCTTGCGGTGAGGGCGGGCGCCAGCTTACCCAGCAGGATCCCGACGATCATGCAGAGGAACACCCAAACGGTCAGGTAGCGCTCGAAGAACGCGAGGCGCTTCGGAGAAGGAGGCGGCGTTCCGGTGGAGGAAGTCATGAATGAGTTGATTTCAGGGCATCCGGAAGGGTCTCCACAAAGCGGCGAATCTCATCGCGCACGCGTCGGTAGACCGCGAGCTTCTCTTCCCCATCGGGCAGGTGCTTGGTCAGCTTGGGCGGATCCTCGAAGCCCACGTGGACGACGCGCGTCTTGGCCGAGAAAGTTGGGCAATGCTCATCCGCATGACCGCAGACGGTGACCACGTAGTCGAATTCGACGGGACCCATATCGGCGGGCGCCTTGGAATACTGCTTCGAGATGTCGACCCCGGCCTCGCCCATCACCTGGACCGCATGGGGGTTCATGCCGTGCTTTTCGATGCCGGCAGAGAATGGCTCCAAGACATCGTTCCTGAGGTGGCGGGCCCAACCTTCTGCCATCTGGCTGCGGCAAGAGTTTCCGGTGCAGAGGAACAACACTTTCATCTTTTGCATTGGCGTCGGCATAGTTCTACAGGGTCGAGTTTGAGAATCTTTTTCAGGGTTTGGGCATCTTCGGTGATGCGCGGTTGCTTGCCTGCCGACTGAAAGACCCATTTCAAAGCGGATCGCACCGTGGGGGGTGCACCGGCGTCGGGGAGGGAATAGTAGACCCAACGCCCCTCCTTCCGCAGGGTCACCAATCCAGCCTGATACAGGATCGAGAGGTGCTTGGAAATGGTCGATCCGGCCAGCGCCAGGAACTCGACGATCTGGCAGGCGCAAAGCTCACCATCGCGGAGCGCGAAGAGCACTCGGATGCGGCTTTCATCCGAAAGCGCCTTGGTGATGTTCATGAATTCGCGCATGCCGGCCTTATGTTTCGTTATAACGCGAAATATAGAAACACACGGACAGCTGGGCGTCAATGACGGGCTTGAGCGAGGAATCATTGGCGTTGCCCTGGCGCAGACGGTACTCCTGAGTTCGATCCCGAGAGGTTCGTTTGCGTAGAGCTCCTGGCCTGAGAGATGAGCCCTTGGGCGAGACTCTTCGGTAGGTGCAACGGTTGCCAGAAACGGGGCTGGGGGTGGCAATCGGCGCAATTGAGGTGCGTTGGATTGGGAAGAGCGCGAACCCGGAGGGAGGCCCCTCAATCGAGGGTTAACTGAGGTATCGAAGTGGTGCGCGGGATGAGGGTTGAACTCATAACCTTCGGCTCCGGAGGCCGACGCTCTAGCCAATTGAGCTACCCGCGCAACCAGGTAACCGGCCGCGAACTTAGGCTCCAGGCGACGGGCCCGGCAAGCAGTTTGGCGGTGGTGTGTCGGCGCGAGTGTTCGTGCGTCGTAGGGAGTGGGGTTCGCGGCGGCGCGTGCCACCGCCTGCACCACGGGGCGGAGCACGGATTCGGGCTCCGCCTGATGGCCAGGCCGCCACGGCGCCCGCGGGACAGGCTTCGAGGCGGGTTTTATGCGGTCCAACGCTTCGTCCGGCCCCTTTGACTTGGGCGATATCGCCCCTTAGGGTCGAGGAAATGGAGCACCTCCACGCGCCGTGGCGCATCGAGTACATCCTGGCACCCAAGGGGCCTTTGGAAGGTGGCGCTTCGGTTTTTAGGACGATTGCGGAGTCGGAGGACGATGTTGCGAATCTGGTCATCGCCCGGGGGCGGCAGTGTTTTGCCCTGCTCAACCGGCACCCGTACAATGGCGGGCATTTGATGGTCCTCCCGTACCGGCAGGTGTCCGGTCTGGACGAGTTGACCGACGACGAGATGCTGGAGTTGATGCAATGGGCGCGCCGGTGCATGGCAGCTCTGAAGGAGACGATGAAGCCTGATGGATTCAACGTGGGCATTAATCTGGGGAAGGTAGCCGGGGCGGGGATCGTCGAGCACTTGCACCTTCACATTGTTCCCCGGTGGAATGGGGACACCAATTTCATGCCGGTGTTGGCCGGCACCACCGTTTTACCTCAGGCGCTCGAGGAAGTGGCTGCGCGGTTGAGGGAGGTGTTGACCCGGATTAGTGGTGCCGGTCCGGCTTGAGATTGCGGTTGAATTCCGTTGAACCCCATTCGAATTCGCATTCGTGAGCCCAACCATTGAGGAGATTCTGCATTTCGAGAGCGCGCGCCAGGCGCAGTCGCTCTTCAACAACGACCCCAAGAACCTGCAGGCGGTGGAACGTGCCCTGGGGGTGAAGGCGACGTCGCGCGAGGGTTGGATCAAACTGGAGGGTGCGAGCGACGCCGTGGGGAAGACCCGGAAGATGTTTGAGCTCCTGGACGCATCGGTGAAGTCCGGGCAGACCGTGCGCGGGAAGGAATTCGCCTACGCCCTGAACGTGGTTCAGCACGAGGGGGCGGAAGCGTTGCAGGCGCTGTTTGACACGCGGATCACCACGTCGACACGGAAGGCGCAGGTGACGCCGAAGACGTCGGGGCAGAAGCGCTATGTGGAGGCGATCAAGCAATTTGATCTGACGCTGGGCATCGGGCCCGCTGGAACGGGCAAGACCTACCTGGCGATGGCGATGGCGGTGGCGGCGTTGCGGGAGGAGAAGGTGGCCCGGATCGTTTTGACCCGGCCGGCGGTCGAGGCGGGCGAGGCGCTGGGGTTTCTCCCGGGGGACCTGTATGAGAAGATCGCCCCGTACCTGAGGCCGCTGCACGACGCCTTGCACGACATGATGCCGTCGGAGGAAATCCAGAAGTGCACGGAACGGGGAGTGATCGAGATCGCGCCGCTGGCGTACATGCGGGGAAGAACGCTGAACAATGCGTTCGTGATTCTGGATGAGGCACAAAACGCGACAGCGGAGCAGATGTTCATGTTCCTCACCCGGTTGGGGTTCAATTCGCGGGCGGTGGTGACCGGCGATCCGACCCAAGTGGATCTTCCCAAGAATCGTCCCTCGGGATTGATCGAGGCCATGCGGACCCTGCGCGGGATTGAAGGGATTGAGATCTGCGAGTTTTCGTGGCGGGACGTGGTCCGGCATCCGCTGGTGCAGCGCATCATTTCCGCCTACGAGGATCACCGAGGCCGTCGCAAGGCGGCGGAGGCTGAATGAGTGTGGAGGTGGAGATTCGGAACCGCCAAAGAACGCGGCGGCTCGATGTCGATCGGTTGCGCGTCCTGACGGAGGGACTGTTGGGTCGCGAGTTGGGGTTGTCCGCGGCAAGCCTTGGAATCCATATGATTGGCGCCAAGGCGATGGCGTCGATGAACTGGCGCTGGCTCCGGCATAAAGGCTCGACGGATATTCTGACGTTCGATCATCGGGCGGATCCGGTCGAGGCGATGCATGGGGAACTGTTCATCAGCCTCGACGACGCGGTGGCGCAGTCGGCGCAGTTCCAGACCACGGTGGATGAGGAACTGGTGCGTTACGTGATCCATGGGGTGCTGCATTTGCTCGGGCACAACGATCTGGAGCCGGAGGCCCGGCGCTTGATGAAGCGGGAGGAGAACCGGTTGGTGCGCCGGTTGACGGCGAGGGCAGGGGCGGCGGGCTTGGTGGGGCCGGCAGGGCGACGGAAGGTGGATCGAACGCGCGTTCAGCGGGAGCGTGGGGCCGGGGTGAAGCCGCGGGGAAGGCGTGTCACGTGAGGATGCCCGCGACGGAAGGGACCACCGGGGTGATACTTCGGACTCGTCCGTTGACGGAGACTTCGCTGATCGTGCAGTGGTTGACGGCGGATGCCGGGCGGGTGTCGACGGTGGCGAAGGGGGCGCGGCGGGCGAAATCGCCGTTTCGGGGCAAGCTGGATTTATTTCATGTGGCGGACCTGATGTTTCGGAGGAGTCGGAGTTCGGAATTGCACACGTTGACGGAAGTCGGATTGCGGGAGACCCATCCGGCGCTGCGCACGGATTGGAGGCGGCTGACGCGGGCGGCGTACGGTGCGGCTTTGATTGAGCAGACGACGGAGACGGACACGCCGGTGCCGGAGACCTACGTGCTGTTTCTGGGGTTTCTGGGGCACCTCAACGGGCCTGGGGCGACGCCGAGCAGCGTGTTGGCCCTCGAGTTGAAGTACCTGGCGGAGATGGGAATGGTTCCCGACCTGGATCGTGCGGGATTGTCGGTGGAATCCCGGCAATTGGCGGAAGCCCTGTTGAGCCTGGAATGGGGAGGCGTGAACGGGATGGAGGCACAGCTGGGTGCCGTGGCGGCGCTGGCGCGGTTTCTCCAGGGGTTTCTCGTGTTCCACCTGGGCAGATTACCACGAGGCCGGGCGGAAGCGCTGGGGGTCGGCTGCGCCTGAATGCGGGCTTGCCGGGCCCTCGCGGCGACGCAAGGATTTGTGCGCTTCACTCATCTCCACACGCCACCACTTTCCGCATATGGGACGCATCTATAACAACATTGTCGAAACTGTGGGGAACACGCCCCTGGTCCGTCTGAACCGGATTCCCGCATCCCTGGGGGTGGACCCGTCGACCTTGGTTCTTCTGAAGTGCGAGTTCTTCAATCCGTTGGGCAGCGTGAAGGACCGCATCGGGATGGCCATGATCGACGACGCGGAGCGTCGGGGCGTGTTGAAGCCTGAGACCACGATCATTGAGCCGACGTCGGGGAACACGGGGATTGCACTGGCTTTCGTGGCGGCGGCGCGGGGCTACAAGCTGATTCTGACGATGCCGGAAACGATGTCGGTGGAGCGCCGCACGCTGCTGGCAATGCTGGGTGCGAAACTGGTGCTCACGCCGGGCGCGGACGGCATGAAGGGTGCGATCCGTCGGGCGGAGGAACTCGCGAAGGAGACGCCGAACGCGTGGATTCCCCAGCAATTCGAGAACCCTGCAAATCCGGACGTGCACCGCCGGACGACGGCGGAGGAGATCTGGCGGGATACGGACGGCACGGTGGACATCCTGGTAGCCGCGGTGGGAACGGGTGGGACTCTCACGGGATGCTGCGAGGTCATCAAGTCGCGGAAGCCGTCGTTCACGGCAATCGCCGTCGAGCCGAAGGATTCTCCGGTGATCAGCCAAACGTTGAAAGGCGAGGCCGTGAAGCCGGGGCCGCATAAGATCCAGGGGACCGGAGCCGGGTTTGTTCCGGCCAATTTGCACCTGAAAGATTCGGCTGGGGCGACGCAGATTGCCGAATGCATCACGGTTTCCAACGACGACGCCTTTGCGATCGCGCGACGGTTGTCGAAAGAAGAGGGCATTCTGGCGGGCATCTCCTCGGGGGCGAACGTCTGGGCGGCGTGTGAGGTTGCGAAACGTCCGGAGAACAAGGGCAAGATCATCGTGACCATCGCCTGCTCGACCGGCGAACGCTATCTCAGCACGGCGCTGGCGGCCGAAGCCCGGGCAGAAGTGGGCGCCTGAGAGGCTGTCGGAGTATGCCGTGAGGTTCCTCTGGTTTTAGCGGATTCCTCCCGACACAGGCGGAGCGAAGGCCAGGGCGATGCTGTCGAGTTTTTGATTGGCATTGGTGCCGGCCTGGTAGGGGCCAGAGATGTGGGCGACAAGTCGACCGTCCTTGCTGATGGCAAAAATATTGGCGGCCTTCTTTTCATAGGGCAGTCCGCCTGTGACCCGACCTTCGAAATCGAGCAGGATAGGTTCGGGCCGGTTCTTGCGAATCGTTGCGGTCACCCGTGCCCGAAGGAACCGGGGAACGGCTTGCACGTCGGCGATCCCCTGGATGTCGGCGACATCTTTCCAACGCTGTTTCAGCGGTTCGATCCAGGCGTCGATTTGCTCGGAGCCCTGGCGGTCGCCAACCATTAGAAGGAGCGGCCGTGACCTGGGGAAATGGACGGCGAGATGGGTTCCGAATTGATCGGCGAGTTGGAACGGCTGGATCTGGAGGCTTTCAGGACGCGAATCGGCTCCATGAGATGCCACGAGCCCAAGCCATCCCAGCAATCCGAAAAAGACCAGGAGCGTGAATCGTCGGGTCAGGTTCTGAAGGCCGGTAGGTGGGTATGGGGAGGTCACGCCGAGGGATGAGAGTTCGCCTGGATGCTGGCCGGCTGAGCATACTGGCGTCCACGCCATTCCATGGGGCGGCCGCGCCAGCGGCGGACGAGGGCTTCCCACTGGATAAGGACGAGGGTGGTGATTCCGACGGGGTGATGGAGCGCACCGAAAAGACTTTGCCGGAACCTCCATGAGGCGGCGAGGCGGGAGACAATGCCGAGCCCGGCGGCTAGGGCGGCGATGGCGGTGGACTGGAGGTCCGACCGGGTGACAAGGCCGGGAATGACGAGCATCCAGGGCAGGACGTGACCGCCGAGGAGCAGGAAGGACCAGGGCAGGATCGCTGCGGGATGGGCCATGCCTTCCGTGGCGTTCTTGCCCAGGCCGCGCCAGACCGTGCCGGCCGACGAGTACATCCGGCAGTGCGCGAGGTCCGTGGCGTCAAAGAGGCCGGTCTGAAGACCGTGTCGGCGAAACGAGCGTGGCAATTGAACACCGTCGTGGAGGGACGACCGGATGCTTTGGTGGCCACCCGCGGTGAAGTAGGCTTTCCGCCGGGCCACGAACAACTGGCCGCACCCGGCGGCGAAGGCGCTCCACCGGGTAAACTGGGCGGCAACCATCGGTAGATACCCGAGAAGAATGGTGTGAATCAGCGGGATCAGGAGCTTTTCGAGAAAGGTCCCGGTGATCTGGCGGGGAACGCCACTGGCAAGGTGCACGTTGGGATGGCCTTTGAAGTATTCGGTGATGCGGGTGAGCGCCTCGGGAGCGAGTCGAACGTCCGCGTCGATGAACACGAGCAGATCGCCGTGGGCGGCCCGGGCGAGTTGCCAGCACGCGTGTTGTTTGCCGCACCAGCCCTCGGGAAGCCGCCGACCTCGGACCAGCCGGACGCGTGAATCCTCGGCAGCCACCCGAAGGACTTGGGCGGCGGTGGTGTCGGTGGAATGGTCGTCGAGCACGAGCACTTCGAGGCGCGGATGGGGATCGGCCAGGATGGATCGCAACGCGGGGACGATGGCGTCCTCCTCGTTGCGTGCAGGGATGAGGACGGAGATGGCGGGGGCGGAGAAGAGTTCCCGAGTCAGAATGGAACCGGGAACGGCCGATGAGCCGGGGAGGTACTCGCCTGGCTGGTTGCCTGACGTTACGGACCGACGGGTCATGGGGAGGCGCCGATAGAACGGCAGGTTGGCGACAAAGAGGCAGGCGGGCAGGGTGGCGAGGGCGAGGGCGAGCCAGGCCAGGAGGCGGGGGAGATGCTCGAGGTCGAAGGAAAGGGCGCTCATAGACGTCCGTGATGGGGATCGAAACGTTTGCCGCGGATCAGAGCGCGGAAGCGCCTCCACGAATCGTAGATGAATCCGACTCCGGCGCGGCCTTGGAGCAGCGATAGAAACTCGTCGGGTTGGCGCCGAAGAGCTTCATCGGCGAGCGATTGCATGGTCGCGTCGAGGCGTTGCTCGAGCATGCGGGTCCACTGCTCGGGTTCCCGTGGGTGGGCGGACGTGGCGTGGACGTCGAGGGGTTGGCCGAACCGGAGAAGGATCTCCGGGAGGCGCTCATGCCAGAAGGTGTATTCGATGGCGAGGGGCACGAACTGGATGCGTTTGGGCTGGGCTTGGAGGAGGGAGGTTGCGCGACCGAAGCGTGAGGCGACGTGGCCGAGGCCGTGTTTGAACTGGACGGGGCGTTGGCGCACATCGGCGAAGTGGCCTTGGGGGGTGACCCAGAGGATGTTCCACGGTTGGCCGAGGATCTGGTTGGCAATTCGGAAGAAACGCGCTGCGCCGCGGGGCGAGTCGGTTTCGACGCCGAAGAAGCCAAGGCGCCTGAAGAAGGCGTACTTTTCGACGGCCTTGGCGTCGATGGGAGCATAGGCCGTGTGTCGCGCGAAGAGCTGGCGTTGCAGGTGGAGGCAGACCAGCGGGTCCCACCAGGAGGCGTGATTGAGGAAGATGACCTTGGGGACACTGTTCTCGTTGTCGGGAAGCCACCCTGACGTGCTGACGCGGATGCCGTGGAAATGGCGGCGCAGGTACCAGCGTGTGTAGAGGCCGAAGGTCCTTAGAAGAAAACCCGAAACCGGCAGCTGCTCCATGGAGTCCGGAGCCTTGGGTGAGCGGGTGCCGATGTCGGGCATGGGGAGCGGGGAGCTTAGGCAGCGGCGACGAGGTCGTCCGCGCGCCGCGCACGGTGG
>Ga0105047_10014772_pt1 | contig 12357 bp, 12 predicted proteins | sample MAT04_FD_78384 | JGI IMG/M metagenome (GOLD analysis project Ga0105047, IMG submission 78384) | Freshwater microbial communities from Lake Fryxell liftoff mats and glacier meltwater in Antarctica - MAT-04 (megahit assembly) | ecosystem: Environmental > Aquatic > Freshwater > Ice > Liftoff... | reverse complement strand
CCCGTTCGTCGCCGTCGTCAGGACACCCATCACGGTCTTGTAGTGCTTGAAGTCCTCGAACGCCCGGTCCTCGGAGCTCGACCGGTGAAGGCGGTCTCGTCACACACGGTGGCGGCCGCCAGGCGCGCGAGAGCGATATGAGAGCGCGGCTGAACGGCCCTTTGAGGGCACCCCTTCGCCGCCTGTCGCCCAGGGGTTGTGGGATAGCACCACGAAGCTCATCCTGATTGCACGGCACTCGATGAGGCTTGCTGCGTTGCGATCTTTCGCGTGCTCCTTGACACAGATTCGACCTTCCGAGCTTGTATTACCTGTGGGCGTGCTCGTGACAGAAGACTCCGGTGATGCTCCCCGCCCTTCAGGGCAGGCCGTGGGCGCTGAGTGGGACGCGGTCTACCGAGAGTCGTACCAGCGGCTCGTCGCGTAAGATGACCGCCGCCACACGCGCCGACACCTCGACGCCGGCGGCGCCCAGGTCGATCAGGTGCATCGACGAACACTCGCGCACGCTCCCACAAGGCGGTAGGGCCCAATGGCATCTCTCGAGCCCCTGGGCAGGACGAACACGACCCGATCGAGGGATCTCGGGCTGCTCGAGCGCAGGGATGATCAGGGATGCGGGGGCTCGGCGTCGGCAGGGGAGGCGGCGGCCCGGCGTCGGGCCCACCCGACGAGGCCGCCGTCGATCAGCGCGCGTGCACGTGCCACGGCGGGGGCGACGCTGCCCTCGAGAAGATCACGACGGTGCTCCTCGTCCGGTCTTGCGTTTTCGTCGTCCACTGCTCGTCTCGTGGTCCGGTGATCGGCCGCTGGGGAACTCAGCCATGATACGGGCGTGCAACGAACGCTAGCGGAGGGTCCCCTCGTCACCGTCTTCACCGCGGCCCACCAGATCGGGTCCGGCATCGCAACCGCGTTCCGCTCGCTCGTGCACCAGACGCACCGTCACTGGGAGTGGGTCGTGGTCGACGACTCCACGACGGATGCGACGTCCGCCCACCTGGAGGAGCTGATCGGTTCGGCCGACGCCGACGGGCGCGTGCGCCTGTACCGCCAGCACCCCCACACGGGCTCGATCGGTGCGAACAAGGCAGCCGCCGCCGCGCTCGGGCGGGGCGACTTCCTCGTCGAGCTGGATCACGACGACGAGCTGACGCCGGAGGCGCTGGAGATCGTGGCCGCCACCTTCGTCGCCCATCCCGACGTCGACTTCCTCTACAGCGACTGGCTCGACTGGCTCGGCGCCGAGCGCGCCGACATGGAGGCGACCGCAGCCGGCTTCGCCGACGGCTGGGCGTTCGGGTACGGCGCCTACGGCTCCGAGATCGTCGCGGGCCGACGGGTCCCCGTCGGGCAGGCGCCACCGCTCACCTGGCGGACCATCCGCCACATCGTCGCCGCACCCAACCACCTGCGGGCCTGGCGGCGCGACGCCTACCAGCGGGTGGGCGGCCACGACCACCGCCTGGACGTCGCCGACGACTACGAGCTCGTCGTGCGCACGTTCCTGGACACCGTCAGCGCACGCGTGCCGCGACCCCTGTACGTGCAGCACCACAGCCGCGACTTGTCCAACACGTCGCGCGTGCGCAACGCCCGGATCCAGGACCTCGTCGCCATCGTCTCGTCGCGGACCGCTTCGGCGCTCGACCACCGGCTCACCGTGCTCGGATGCCGGCCCGACGACGATCGCCCCGATCCCCTCACCGACCACCTCCCGCTGCCTGCGGCCAACGCCACCATCGATGTCGTTGCCGAAGCCTCGGCCGACGCCGGGGAGCCGCTCGTCAGCGTCGTGATCCCGACGTACCAACGCCCCGAGCTGCTCCGAGCGGCCATCCGCAGCGTGCTCGACCAGAGCTACGACCACCTCGAGGTCCTCGTGGTCGGTGATCGGTGCCCGGACGTCGGTGCCGTGATCGGCGACATCCATGATCACCGGGTGCGCCACGGCAACCTCTCGCGCCACCACGCCGACAACGGGGCCGCCCCCCGGAACTTCGCGCTGAAGGTGCTCGCCCGGGGCACCCTCGTCGCCTACCTCGACGACGACAACACGTGGGAGCCGAGCCACCTCGATTCGATGGTCGACCTGCTCGACGACCCGATCGTGTCGTTCGCGTTCAGCTCGTTCACCATCGACGGCGAGCCGGTGGTGTGCCGCCGGCCCGTCCGGTTCCAGATCGACACGAGCACGATCGTGCACCGCCGCGGGCTCCTGGACCACTACGGCTACTGGCGCTCACCCGCACAGGTCGGGTATGCCCACGACTTCGAACTGGTGTCGCGCTGGGACGGTGAGCCGTGGGCGGCGTCAGAGCGCGCGACGGTGAGGTACTCGTTCTCGACGTCCGGGCAGAGCGACCGGGACCTCGCCATGATCCGGTCCGTCGCGGCACGTGAGGCGCAGCTCGCCGACGCCGCCGGGACGAGCGCGTGACGGCACCGGCACGAACCGGTGGAGCGCCGCGCCGGCCGCGCATCGCGGTCTACGCCATCGCCCGCAATGAGGCGCCGCGGGTCGAGAGGTGGGCGACATCGGCACGCGACGCTGACCAGGTGGTGCTGGTCGACACAGGCTCGTCCGACGGGACGCCCGACGTGGCGCGGCGTCTCGACGTCGTCGTGCACGAGATCGAGGTCGAACCGTTTCGCTTCGACGACGCGCGCAACCTGGCCTTGGGTCTCGTCCCAGCGGACGTCGACCTGTGCATCCCCCTGGATCTCGACGAGGTCCTCGCGCCGGGTTGGCGCCGCTGCATCGAGGAGATCTGGCGCCCCGACGTCACCCGCGTCACCTTCGCGCGCACGTGGTCGTGGAGCCCGACCCAACCGGCCCACCACTACCGCGACGACCGCATCCACGGCCGCCAGGGCCATCGGTGGATCCGCCCGGTGCACGAGGTGCCTGTCGCGTCCACCGCAGAGGTAGTGGCGCACTCGGACGTGACAATCGAGCACCACCGCGACCCCGGCGCACCGCGACCGCAGTACCTCGACCTGCTGCGGTTGGCGATCGAGGAGGACCCGACCGACGGGCTCCTCGCGCACATGCTCGCCAACGAGCACCGGCTGCGGGGCGCGCCTGCGGAGGCGCGGGCGTGGGCGCGCCGCGCGCTCGAGCTGTCGCTGCCTGTCGACGAAACGGCCCATGCGCTGCTGATGCTGTCGTGGTTGGAGCCCGCCGAGCGTGAGGACCGGCTCGTGTCTGCGTGCCGTGTCGCGCCCGATCGACGGGAGCCGTGGTGCGAGCTGGCCCGACTGCACCTCGAACGCCGTCACGCCCGCGCTGCGCTCGGCGCGGTGCGCGCGGCGTTGGCCGTGGGCACCGCCGCCGAGCACTACCTCGAGAACCCGGCGGCGTGGGCGCACCTGCCGCACGTGCAGGGTGCGGCGGCCGCAGAGCAGCTGGGCGACCTGGATGCGGCGGTGCGCTTCGCTCGGGCCGCAGCACGCGCCGCGCCGTTGGACGGCGCGGTGCAGGCTTTGCTCCACCGGCTCGTGGGGCGGCTCGGATCTGCGGACGTTCCGTTGTCGGAGCCGCGTGCATCGGCGCTTCCGCCAGCGGCGAGACGAGGACTGCAGCCGTGATGGGCGCGGGGTGCACCGCGATCCCGAGGTCGTCGCGGGCATGACGGATGTAGACCTCGCGATCGTGGCGTATCTGGTGCACCACGTCCGGATCGGCCCACCGACCGGTCTGGCCGCCTCCGCCGATGTGCTCCAGGGGGACGTCGGTCGCCATGGCGTACCACCCACCGACGACGTCGATGCTGAGCGCCACGATGAGATCGTTGTTCAGGATCGCCACGTTCACCGTGCCACCCGAGGCGCACGCGAGCTCCGCGCCCGCGTTCCACATGCGATGGATGCCCCATCCCGCGGCGTCAATCACGCGGACCGCAGCATGGCCTGCTGCGAACGCCGTCGCGTGGGTGCGAGTCGACGCGCTGGATCCGTTGTCGAACAGGAGGACCGCGTCGGGTTCGCCATCCGGCTCGCCGGCGAGCAGCCCGCGCACGAGCGACTCGGTCATCTCCCACCGATCCTTGAACGGGATGACGGCGACGGTTCTCCCGGTCATCCTCGTGACGGTACCCGGCCGTGCTGATCCTCCTCACGCTCGTCGACGACGAGGCGCTGTTCGCCGAGCTCGAGGACAACCTCCGCGCCCGGTTGTCGACGCACCGCCTGATCAGCCGACGTGGCGCAGCCAGCATCGCGTCCGGCTACAACGAGCTCGTCGAGCGAGCCGAGGCGCGTCCGGATGACACCTTGTGCTTCGTGCACCAGGACGTCCGGTTCGGGTTCGACGCGGCTGCGCTGCTGCCTCGGGCCGTCGATGCCCTCGACGACGTCGGCGTGCTCGGCTTCGCGGGCAGCGCGGCACAGGTGCCCGGACGACCGTGGTACGACTGCCCGCCCCGCTACGGCGGTCTCGTGCAGGGCGCGTCCGGCGCCCCCCTGCGCTTCGGCGCCTGCTCCCCGCGTCCGGACGGCCTCGCGGTCGCCGAGGTGCACACCCTCGACGGGCTCGCGCTGGCGGTCCGCGCCGGCACGTTCGCCGCGATCGGCGGGTTCGACGAAGGGTGTCCGGGCTGGCACGGCTACGACCTCGACCTGTGCCTGCGAGCCCGGCGAGCCGGGCTGCGGAACTACGTGCTCGACCAGCCGGTGCACCACCTCGCCTCGGGGACCGAGGACCACGACCACCGTCGGTCACTCGAGTGGATGGCCGCACGCTGGTCCGAGGCAGCCATCGGCCCGATGCTCGTACCCGAGCCCGCACCCCCACCCGAGGCACCCGAACGCAAGGGTGCCGACGACGCCGACGACGCGCACGATCGGCTGCACCTCGGTCACGCAGCGGCGCTCGGCGGGGCGTGGGGCACGGCGATCCAGTGCCTCGTCCCACTCGTCGACGGCCCGCCGGAGGGGCGGGCCGGCCTGCGCGGCGCCGAGCGGGCGATGGCCGCGATCCTCCTCGCGCTCGCCCACGACGCGATCGGCAACGCGAATCCCGTCGTCGCTCCGGTCCAGGCGCTGCGCCGTCGACACTGGCTGCTGCGCGCCGCCGACGAATCCCCCCTTCTGCGCGGCCCGTGGATCGAGCTGGCGTCGCTGGCGTGGGAGCGCGGTGACGCAGTCGGGACGTGGGCGGCGACCGCCCACGGGCTCGCAGCCACCGAAGCGACCCCGCCGCCCTTCGGGGAGCCGGCCGACTGGAGCTGGATGGTGCACGACCTGCGTGCGCTGGCCGCCTGGGAGCTCGGCGATCGCGACGAGGCCCAGCGCCACGCGTACGCAGCGTTGTCGGCGAACCCTCGGCACGACCGGCTCGCGCGCAACCATCGCGCGCTGGCGCGCGCCGCAGCCAGGGGCGGAGAACCGCTGAGCTGGCGCGACCTCGAGCTGCTGGTTCCGGGTCCGATCGTGCGCGGCCGACGCGTCGCTCTCATCGGTGATGCACCTGAGGCCCACGGCTACCTCGCGTCCTGCGATCCCGCGTCGTTGGCGGTCTCGGCGACGGCCGACACCGGCCCGAAGTTGGACGGGCCCCTCGACCTCGTCCTGGTGGAGATGTCGGTGACCGCGTCACGGGCCGCCCCGACGCTGCGACACCTGCACCCATGGTGGGCGATGTTGGCGCCCGGGGGGTGGTTCTGCGGGCGCAACCACGATCCGGCGCGGGTGGCCCGCCTCGCTGCGGCCATGTTCCTGCGCCACGGGGTGCTCTCCGCGACCGACAGCGGCGGCGAGACCGGCCGCATCGACGCGTCGACGTGGGCGATGCGGGTCCCCGACCGAGCCGCCCGGCGGTGAACGCGCGCGACCTCAGGAGCCAGCTGGATCGACCGGTCCCATCAAGCCCTGGAAGCCCCCGGGACCCTGGAAGCCCTGGAAGCCTCCGATGACGAGGCTCGGCGGACCCGGGACACCCTGCGGGCCCTGCGGGCCGAGGAACCCGTACCCCCCTTGTGGCCCCTGCACTCCCTGCGCCGCGAACAGGTCACCGTACACATCGGCGTCTCCTGCGAAGACCCCTTGCGGGCCCGTCTGCGGGATCGGACCGGCCATGCCCTGGGGCCCCTGAGGACCCGTATCGCCGACGGAGCCGATGGGGCCTTGCGGACCCGAGGATGACGTCGCTGCGAGGGACGCATCGGATCCGGTCCACAGGTCGGCCAACGACACGTACCCCTCCGCCAGCATGACGCCCTGCGGGCCCGTCGGGCCGACGACAGCCTGAGGTCCCTGGAGGCCCTGCGGTCCTTGCGGGCCCAGGACCCCAATCATCCCCTGCGGTCCCTGCGGCCCGGGCGCGGTCGCTGCGGTCGCTGCGCTCTGGCTGATGATCTGCGGCGCCGTCCACGCGACGCCGCCCGCCACAGCGGCACGGCCCAGGAGGCTGCGGCGCCGGAGCAACCGCTCGTTGTCATCGGGACCGACCGGCCCGCCCTGTGCGTCGTCCAGATCGGCCGTCATGTAATTCCTCCTGTTGCGAACGCCCCACGTTACAGGTCAGCTCCTGGCCCGGGGCTGGAGGTCATCGGTCAACGACCGGCGCGGGCGACGCGCCCGACGTCGGTCGCCCCGTCAAGCGGTCGCACCAGGGCTGGAGTTGACCGCGCTGTCGTAGACACGTGTCCCAGAACGAGCGGCGAGGGCATCCCCGAAACTCGAACCACTTGCATCCCAGAACGCCGGCTCGATGGCCGTCTTCCGTGGCGGGTGAGACGGAAGCGGGTCTCCTGTGAATCGATGGCAGAATGCAGCCTATGGACCCGTCGATGATGATCACGGTGGACGAGCTGCGGGCGGCTGCCGACCTCCTTCTCGATGCGGTGGAGCGAAGGTTCGGCCCAACGATCGACCTCAGCGCCGACTACTACTGGGAGATTGGGGCTGCTGCCGCGTTTGATCTCGACGCCAATCCGAGCGACGCCATCACGGCGGGGCAGCTGACTGATGACGTCGTCTCGGTGCGCCAGTTCATCCGCCGGTCCCCAGCGGACCTCGAGGCCATCTGGCATGAGGCCAGCCACCTGACCGGCATTCTGCGCCGCATCGTGGCAATGGACCTGCCGCCTCCGTGAGCGGTATCCCCGCACGACGCTCTCAGCGACCCCGGGACAACGGGCCGCTGCTGTCACCTCCCTGCCGGCTTGGTGACGCGCCGACCAGATGGCTCGAGTCGGTCGGTTAGGCCTTCGACTCGGCGGCCTCGCGGAGGAAGTCGTTTCGCCGTTGGAGGATCTCGACCATGTACCGCTCGAGAAGCACTCCCACCGGGTAGAAGAACGTCTTCGACGCGTCAGCCAAGATCATCCCGAAAGCATGGCCCAGGCAACCGTCGTCGCGAGGGAGACGGGCGTCATGACGCCGCCGCCGGGACTGTCCCCGATCGTGGATTCGTGACGTTCAGCGCCCTCCGCTAGATGCTCCTCGGGTGTCCCGGCGACCTGTCGGGCTGTCCTTGGCTGTGCGGGCTGCCCACAGGCAGTTCGAGATGGGCGACCCCCGCGAGGAAACGACCACCGAAAGTAGCCTTGGCTCTGTGACCGTTCTGCCCCTCACCTTGGCTCGCCTGCTGCTCAGGACCGCCGACGAGTCTCGCCGCGAGCTCTTGCTCGCTGAGTTCATGGAGGGGTACACGTACGCGGCGGTGACGACACAAGACCACGAGGCGCTCTGTGTCGACGAGCCGTCGCTGATCGGTGATCTCCGCTGGGACGCGCTCGTCGCCGGGCTCGCCGACTACCTGGCCCAACGCGACGGATTCGCGGCGCCCGCTTGGGTGGACCAGCTGGATAGGTCCAGCGCAACGCTCTGGTACTTCCTGGATCTGCCCTCGGCCCGTGCCGCTGCCGACCGGGACACCCCAGATGCGTTTCGTCGGCGCGGCGTCATGATTCGCCCGCTCGAGTTCTCTCGGGCATGACCGAGCCGCTCGTCGAGCGCGCCGAACTCGATGTTGCGTTCACCGACCTGGCGCGTCGGCTCCACGCGCAAGGGCTCCATGGCGAGCTCTACGGCTTCGGTGGTACCGCCATGGTGTATCTCGGGGCCCGCGACGCCACCCACGACGTTGACAGCCGTATCGAAGGTGCCCACCACGCACTGCTTCACGCGCCCATGCCGTGGCGGACACCCGAAGGTGGCCACGGTCCTGGCTGAACGAACAAGGCACCGCCTACGTGCCCTCTGCGCACGAGCGCGAACCCGCCGTCGTGTTCTCCGCCGCGGGACTCGTCGTGCGCACCGCTGCGCCCACTGTCCTCCTGGCCATGAAGGCCTCATCGATGCGCAAGATCGACGTACGCGACGTCGTGTTCCTCGCCGAGTACCTCGATCTTCACACCGCCCCCGAGATCATCCAGATCCACGACGAGTGGTTCCCTGTGGACCCGCTGACCGAGGCCCAAGTCGCGCATCTCGACGACGTCGAGACCATCCTGACCGTGCGAGCCTCACCGACGATCCCCGGCCTCGATGGCCCGCTGCTACGAGCCCGCAGCCTGCGCGAAGCCAAGCCCAAAAGGCGAATGACTGTGGCGCCACCTTGGTGTCGGGTTGACCTGATCCCGTGGACTCGCCGTCGCAGAACGCGTGAGAGCGATATCCACACTCGATATTCGAGACCGGGCTGATCGAAGCTTCGGCTCTCCATCGCGAGCCTGAGGCGCGTCTCACTGATCGCCACGTCGCGCGGGCGGCCGTAGTTCAGCCCTGGTGATCGCCGCCGGATCGATCGCGCCGGCCGTCGACAGCCAATCCGGAAGTACTGCCGCCGGCCGCACCTCCGTCATCGGCCGTGCTCGCTCAGTGCCCGTCGATCGGCTGGAGTACCCGGTCCTTCGGGTCCGCTGATACCTCCAGCGATTCCCAGTCGACCACCTCGGCCAACGCATGCCGAGACGTCACGGCGTCGGTGTAGCCATCGTCGGCGCCACGGCGGCGGCGACCTCACGAACCCCTGCTCTCCAGTCGCGGAGCAACCGCCGGTGTCGCTCGCCAGTGGCATGGGACCACCGGTTCGCCAGTGGGATGGGACCGGGTTGGGGGTCGTGCGGTGTTGGCTTGGTGAGCATGGTGGTGGTCTGGCGTTGTGTCAAGGATGGGGTGGTTGGTCGGGGGCGAGGCGTCGTCCGCGGCCGCCGCGGTGTTGGAGTGGGGTGGTTTCTGCTATGCCGGCTTGTCGTCGTCGGTAGGCGGCTTGGCGGCAGCCCGGGGTGCAGAACCGGCGAGGGGAGCCGACGGCGGGGTTGGTGAAGACGCCCTCGATGGTGGTGGTGGTGAGTCGCCCGCATACGGGGCAGATGAACTCGGTGCGGTCGGGGCGTCCGAAGCGTCACGCATTCGGTTGCTCATCTGGGGACCTCAGGCTTTTGGCGGCGCCGGTAGGACTCGCCTTCGAGGACGAGTTCGTGGGCTGCGGATTGGAGCCGGTCGATAGCGGACTGGGCGAGGAGCGGGTCGGCCATCAGCGCCAGCCACTCAATCGGGTCCCTGTTGCTGGTCACGATCGTGGCTGCGTGGCGGTGGCGTTCGACGACGAGTTCGTAGATCTCGGCGGTGTCGATGGGGTCGAGGGCTTTGAGGGCGAAATCGTCGAGGATGAGCAGGTCGGCGCGGAGAAGCTTGCGGACCTCGGCGTCGTGGCTGTTGTCGAGCCGGCTGGCCTTGAGCCGGCGGAGCATGGTGTCGGCGCGTTCGAAGTGAACGCGGTAGCGGCGTCGCACGGCGGCGTGGCCGAGGGCGGTGGCCAGGAACGTCTTGCCGACTCCGACGGGTCCCATGATCACCACGTTGTGGGCGGCGTCAACGAAGCGCAGGGAGCCGAGCTCGGCCCAGGTCGCTTGGTCGTAGGTGACGGCGGTGCTGGGGTCCCAGCATTCCATGGTCATGGTCGGGTCAAGGCCGGCTGTGCGGGCCCGCAGCATCGCGCTGGTGGAGTCGCGTCGGGTGACCTCGTCAGCGAGGACGAGTTCGAGGAACTCGCTGTGGCCGAGCCGGTTGGTCTTGGCCAGGGCGAGACGTTCGGGGAGGGTGTCGAGGAGCTTGCCGAGCTTCACGCGGCGCAGCAGTGACCGCAGCTCGGGACTGATGGTCGGCGCGGGGGCGGTCATCGCAGGTCTCCTCCGGTGCCGGTCACCGGCCGGGGTGTGGCGAACTCGCCGGGGTCGCGGGCGAAGCGGGCAGCCACGACGGTCCCAGCAGGTGCCGGAGCCGTGGTGGTGTCGGTGTTCTCGGTGGCTCGTTCCAGCATCCGGCTGATGAGCCCGACGTTGATCGCTTCGTGCTCAAGAGCGCTGCTGCACGCCTTGTCGACTCGTTCGGGACCCCACTTCTTCACCAGACCCAGCAGGGCGTAGACCTGGCGCATCTTGGTCCACGGCAACGGGCGATCGAGCAGACCGTCGGTGAACGTGGCGATCGCCGGGCCGTGCCGGGCGGCGAGACGGCGCAGCGCATCGAGGTCACGCATGGCGTAGACGGTGCGTTCGGAGGGCAGGTCGTCGGGGTCGGTAACTCGACCGCCGGGGGTCTGGCGGGGGTGGACCTTCACGAGCTGGCCTCGGGCGTAGATTCGCACCAGGGACCGGTCGGCACGGACATCAACCTGGGAACCGATCAGGTTCCCAGGGACCGAGTAGAGGGCCTTGGCCACTTCGATGTGATGGTCGCGGTGGACCTTCGCGTTGGCGTAGACCGGCACGTCATAGGCCGTGGCCGGCACGGGGCGCAGCACCGGTAGTTCCTCGACCCGGAACACTTCGGCAGGGCGAGCCTGGATCGTGCCATGGACGCGCATCCCCGCCCGGACCCGGCACCACTGCTCGGCCCGACGCTGCGCGTCACCCAAATCGATGAAGGTCTCCCCGGCAAAGAACGAGCCCCGCACGAACGGGACGGTCCTCTCCACCCGCGGCTTGTCCTGCGGGGACCGCACCCGGGCCGGGTCGATCACGAACCCGCGGTCCTGCGCGTACTCGACGAACGCCTGGTTCAACCTCGGCTCGAGAGCGTCAGCCCGAACAACGATCGTCTTCATGTTGTCCGGGATCACCGTGGCGAACACGCCACCAAAGAACACCCACGCCGCCTCGAACCCGGCGATCACATCGTCGATCGTCTGACGATGCGTAAGCCACACAAAGCTGTAACGAGACACGACCGGCGTGAAGATCAACGCGTGGCAGTCCCGCAGACGGCCCACCTCAGGGTCCGCGATCCGGCCCATCTTCCCGAAATCGACCTGCAACTCGTCGCCCGGCTCACCGTCGTTCACACGCACCGTGGTGCCCCGCCGGCCCCGCCCTACATCGCACACCTCATCGGCATAGCGGTGCAACGTCCGCTCCGGGACCACGACCCCCTCACGCGTGAGCAGATCATGCACCTTCACCACCGTCAGACCGTCGGTCTTGAGCCACGCCTCGATCCGATCGTGACGCTCGGCCAGCAACCGCCACGCCTCACCATGACCGTCAACGCGATGCGGGCGCACCGCCTCGACCACCGAACCCATGAACCCGTCGCACAACTGGCTCTCGCCGTCATCGCGGCGCAGACCCAGACCCTCAGCAGCAGCGACATAGCGACGGACCGTCTTGCGGTCCACCCCCACCAAACGCTCCACCGACCGCAAGCTCTCGCCACGCAGCCACAACCGCAGAACCTCTCGAACCTCGAACACTGGAACCTCCCGGAACGTCATCGTCGCCCTCCTGGACCGCTAGATGATTGGTTCCAAGGGGTCAGTGGTCGTAGGCGGTGAGGCTGCGGGCGGGTCCGGGTTGTTGGGTGGTTTCGTTGTGCCAGATCGCTGCGGTGAGGGCGAGGAGTCGTTGGAGGACTCGGGCGCAGACGCCGGGTTTGGTGCGGCCGCCGTGGCGTTCGAGGTCGAGCTGTGCTTTGAGGGTCTGGTTGACGGACTCGATGATCTGGCGGAACGGACGCAGGAACCGTTGGTGTGGTCGCGGTTTCTCGGAGCCGAGTGTTGGACGGATGAGGGTGATGCCGGCTTGGGTGAGCTCGGTCTCGAAGGTGGCTCGCCGGTAGCCCTTGTCGGCCATGAGGATCTGGCTGGGTCGGTGTAGGGGGGGGTCGAGGGCGATCATGTCGAGGGCGGTGTCGCGTTCGTCGGTCTTGGCTCCGGCGAGCGCGAAGGCGACGGGAAGCCCGGAGGGTGTGGTGATGAGGTGCAGTCGGAGTCCCCAGAAGAACCGGGAGTGCGACGCGCAGTACCCGTAGGTCGCCCAGCCGGCGAGATCGGATCGTTTGACGGTCTCGCTGTCAGCCGTCACGGATATCCCTGGTTGAGGCGAAAGTCCGTCACGTAATTCCCTGATT
>Ga0105047_10014771_pt1 | contig 12357 bp, 7 predicted proteins | sample MAT04_FD_78384 | JGI IMG/M metagenome (GOLD analysis project Ga0105047, IMG submission 78384) | Freshwater microbial communities from Lake Fryxell liftoff mats and glacier meltwater in Antarctica - MAT-04 (megahit assembly) | ecosystem: Environmental > Aquatic > Freshwater > Ice > Liftoff... | reverse complement strand
CTGGCCAAGGACGTGAGCCACCTCCGGTCCGACCAGGAGGAGGCCATCGCCCGGATCGAAGCCGACTGGCGACGGCAGCAGGCCGACGCCGAGGTGGCCGAGGCCACGCTCCAGGCCCTGCTGACCGAAGGGCGCGAGGTCGCCCAGCGCAAGACGAAGGTCGACCTGCTGCAGCAGGGCCTGCGGGCGTCGATCGACCCGCGCAACGTCCGTGATCTGCCGAGCATCGTGACCGAGTTGCACGTCGAGCTACGGGCCGCGCAGGGCATCACCGGGGCCATCCGCATCGAGGCCATCGGTCGGTTGCTGCTGGAGGCCAACCTCCGGGTCGAGCTCATCAAGCTCTCAGCCGACAAGGCCCGAGAGGCGCTCATCGAGGTGACCGAGCGCGACCTCGTGAAGGAGAGCACGGAAGCCGGCGCCAGCTTCGACATCGGTCGGAGCCTGCTGGTGCGTGACCTCGACGTGCTGCGCGCCGGTCTGTCGGCTCCAGCTCGCCCGTGGGACGACGTGGCCTGGACGGAGTGGGCGCCACCCGAGCAGCCGCACGGGGTGGTCCGCGCCGGTTCGTTGCAGCGTGCAGGCATGGACGACCTGGCCCTGCCGTGGCTGCTGGAGATGCCCGGGATGGCCGGCGTCTCGTTCTCGCCGGGCACGCACCGCGACGAGGCCACGTCTGTGGCCCAGTCGATCGTGCTGCGCTCGCTCGCCGCGCTGCCCGCTGGGGCGCTTCGGTTGTCCCTCGTGGATCCGGTCGGCCTGGGGGCCAACTTCGCGCCGTTCCTGGCGCTGGCCGAGCACGACCCCCAGCTCGTCGACGGTGCCGTGGCCACCAGTGCCGAGGACGTCGGGGCCATGTTGGCCCGCCTCAGCTCCCACATCGAACGGGTCATCCGCCAGTACCTGCGCGGACGCTACGAGGACCTGGCCGAGTGCAACCGCGCCGCCGGCGAGGTGCTGGAGCCCTACCGCACGCTCGTCGTGGCCGATTATCCGTCGGCCTTCTCCGAGGACGACCAGGAGCTTCTCCGCCGCATCGTCGAGCACGGCCCTGCGGCGGGGGTGTCGCTGCTCATCCTGCGTGACCCGGCCTACAAGCCCCGCTTCGGCGGCGCCCGCCAAGGCTCGATCCCCGGTCTCGTCCCGGTCACCGCCAACGCCGATGGCCTCCTCGTGGACCTCGGGCTCGAAGGCTCGTGGACCCTGCTACCGGACGCCATGCCAGACACCGCCGACGGACCCGGCCTGGTGGAGCGCATCATCGTGGGGATCGGCGAAGGGTCGCGGGCGGCCCACCGCGGCGGCGTCACCGTGGACTCCGCCTGGCGTCTGTTGGCCGATGCCCGCGCCGACGGCATCCGATCCGACCTGCCGCGCAGCCGCCTCGACGTCGATCCCGCCGATTCGACCACGTGGTGGACGGGCGATCCGACGGCGCTGCTGGCCGCACCCATCGGTCGCGCCGGCGTCCGCGACGCCGCCGTGCTCCCGCTCGACAGCCGCGAGCGGGGCAGCGCGCTGGTCGTCGGGCAACCGGGATCGGGAGTGTCGACGGCGCTCACCACCCTCGTCGCCGGCTGGTGCATGCAGTACCCACCGAGCAGCGTGGAGCTGCACCTGGTGGCCATCGGCGAGCGGTCGACGTTCGCGCCGGCGGCCACCTCGGGGCTCCCGCACGCCAAGCTCGTGGCCGACCACGCCGAACGCGAGCTCGTCATCGCCCTGCTGGAGCGCCTCGTCCAGCGTCTGGAGCCGAGCGCCCAAGACGACGACGACGAGGACGAGGACGACGACGACGCACCCGGCCGGGCCCGCGTGGTCGTGGTGCTCGATGGTGTCGAGGAGCTGCTCGGCCCCGAGGACCAGATCTCGCGCCGCGCTCGGGGCCTGCTCGAGCAGGTGCTGCAGGATGGGCCCGAGGCCGGGATGCACCTGGTGCTGGGATTGCGCGCGGACGAGTCCACCGAGCGTCAGGTGAGTCGCCTCAACCGGACCCTCGACCGGTTGCCGTTGGACACGATCGGCACGCGCCTCGTGCTCACCTGTAGCGAGAGCCTGTTCAACCGCCTGGCGGCGACGACCACCGACGGCGCCGACGAGGACGAGCAGCCGTCGCGCCCGGGAGACGCGGTGATGGCCACCGGACCGGCCGGAGGGGCCCGGCCGCGACCGGTGCGCCTCACCCTGGTGACCGCCCGTGATCGCTACCGCCTCCTGCGGTCGCTGCGGGACCTGGCCACGAGCCGGAAGATCAACGCCCGCCCCCAGATCCACGACGGCACGGCCCCGGCCCGGCTCGAGCTCAGCCCGCTGCATCGCCTGCTGCAGAACGCCGATCAGCGCCAGCAGCGGCGCCAACCCCGGCTCTGGCTCGGTGAGCCGGCCACGCTCGGCGAGCCGGTCGAGGTGCTGCTCGGCCATCAGGAGGGCGCCAACCTGCTGATCGTGAGCCCGGACTCCGAAGCGGGCGTGGGCATGCTGCTCAGCGCTTTGACTTCGGCCATCCTCGTCCACGGGGCCAACCTCGACGCCCGCGTCCTCGATTTCACGCCGCTCGAGTCCGGCATGACCGAGGCCATCCAGGCCTTCGCCGGGCACTGGCCCGTGCAGGCTGAGCGCCGTCGGAACCTGGACAAGGTCCTCGACTCCGTGCACCTCGTCGTGCAGGATCGCCTCAGCGGAAGTGCAGGCGAGCACGGCCCCATGCTGCTGGTGCTCGCCGGACTCGACCGGGCCCGGGACCTCGATGCGTCGGATCCCGAGGGGGCGCGGATGATCGGCGTGCTCGACGCCATCCTCGGCGACGGCCCCGAGGTGGGCGTTCACGTGCTGGCGTGGACGTCGTCGGTCGAGGGCCTCGAGCGACGAGCCGGCCCCGGCGCCCTGCGCGAGTTCGCCCTGCGTGTGGCCACCTCGCTGACCGAAGAGGAGTCGACGGTGCTGTTCGACGGGCCGGTCGCCGCCGAGCTGCGTGATCACCAGGCCGTGCTCCACGACGAGGACTGGGGGCGTGTCACGAGGTTCCGCCCCTACATGCGGCCTCCGACGGCGTGGCTGCAAGGGCTGGCCCGCGCCGCGGCAGGTGTGGGAGCCGACGGCTGATCGTCAGCCGACGGAGAGCTCGAGGCGCCCGGTGGCGTCGAGCCAGTCCCGGGTCTGCGCCATGCCCGCGTCGAGGCTCACGGCCGGGCGGTAGCCGAGGGCCTTGACCTTCTCGCACGAGTAGGCGCCCCGGCGGGTCATGTACTTCACCGCCTCGGGATCGAGGCCGAGCGCGAGCGCGTCCGCCGCCGCCATGGTGCCGTTGTGGATGCCGAGCATGGCCGCGTAGCGGCTGAAGAACTCCCCGGTGGTGGTGCGCACGTCATCGGTGATGGCGTAGGCCTCGCCCGGTGTCCCCTCGGCCAGCACCAGCAGCACGCCGTCCACGAGGTTGTCGATGTAGACGTGGTTCTGCACCGGCGTGCCGTCGTCGAAGTCGGCCCACAGCCCGAGGCGCATGAGGTCGACGGGGCGGATGGTCCAGGGCACCGAGCCGGGGCCGTATACGTCGCCGGGACGGATGATGACGACATCGAACACGCCGGGCTCGTGCAGGGCGAGGACCACGGCCTCGGACGCGATCTTGGTCGTGCAGTACGGGTTGCCGGCGCCGTCGAAGGGCCCGTCCTCGGTGACGCCGTCGGGGAAGTCGAAGCCGTAGACCATCACTGACGAGAAGTGCACGAAGCGCGAGACGCCGGCCGCCTTGGCCGCCTCGGCCACGGTGCGGGCCCCTTCCACGTTGATCTGCTCGAACAGGTCCCAGTCACCCGACTCGGCCACCACCGCAGCAGTGTGGATCACCACGTCCAGGTCCTCGCAGAACGCGCTCATCGCTTCGGGATCGCAGATGTCGCCGAGCACGAGGTCGGCTCCGATCTCGGCGTAGGCCGCGGCACCGGCATCGGTGAGGTCGATGCCCCGGACCTGGTCGCCCTCGTTGCGGAGTCGGCGGGCGAGGGCGGTTCCGATGAACCCGCCGCCCCCGGTGATCCCGACGCGTTGGCCTGCCATCTCCTGCCCCCTCGTGTCCTCGTCGAGCGCCCCGCGGCGTTCGATCGGCCTCACCGTAGCCCTGGCACCCGCTCGGCGTCCGAGGCGTCAGATCGTGCCCGCCAGCAGCAGTCCCGCCACCACGGCGGCAACGACCAGCCGGTACCAGCCGAAGATGGCCAGGCCGTTTCGTTGCAGGTACTCGACCATCCATCGGACGGCGACGACGGCGGACACGAACGCCGCCACCAGACCGATGATGGGGTTGAGGTAGCCGTACGTGGCGAACAGGTCGCCGCCGTTGCGCAGGATCTCGTAGCTGGTGGCCGCGCCGAGGGTGGCAAGGCCGAGCAGGAAGCTGAACTCGACGGCCGCCTGGAGCGACAGCCCGACGGCCAGGGCCACGAGGATGGTGATCATGCTGCGGCTGGTCCCCGGCCACATGGCCAGGCACTGGGCCACACCGATCAGCAGCGCCTGCCGCAGGTCGAGGTCCTCGAGGGCGACGCCGCCGCCACGGCGCTCGAGGCGCACGCCGAGCGTCAGGATGACCACGCCGCCGATGGCCCAGGCGGCCACGATCGGCCAGGGCTCGAGGAGGTTGTCCTTGATGGCGCCCTCGAACAGGAGTCCGATCACGACGGCCGGGATGAACGCGATCAACACCCCGATGAGCGCCCGCCGGCCGCCCGGGTCGCGTCCGACGGCGCCGTTGGCCATCGACACCAGACGCTTTCGGTAGAGCACGAGCACGGCCAGGATGGCGCCGAGCTGGATGGCGATGGCGTAGGTCTCGGCCGCCGCCTCGGTCTCGGGGCTGGTACCGACGCCGAGCAGCTCTTGGGCGATGAGCAGGTGGCCGGTCGAGCTGATGGGCAGGTACTCGGTCACGCCCTCGACCACGCCGAGCACGAGCGCCTTCGCCACGGTCAGCTCATCGGATGCCGCGGGCTCGGTCGTGTCTGCGCCGACGCCACCCTGCTGGTCGACGACCAGAGCGGCGGCCCGGCCCAAGGGTACGGCGGCCACCAGGGCGACGAGCGCGAAGGCGAGCAGGAGGCGGGACGCGACGCGAGGCACCGGGGGATCTTGGCACCCGGAGCAGGGTCGTCCAGGCATCGCCGGCACGGTCGCGCACACCGACGACAAGACGCCCGCGGAAGGCGGTGTGACGAACCCGGGTCGACCAGCTTCGTCCGAGGGTGGCCCACGGGCCACCATGGCGGCGTGACCGAACTGCTGCTGGGTGACCGATCAGGCATCGAGCGAGCCGTCGACCTCCTCAGAAGCGGCGGGCTCGTGGCCGTCCCCACCGAGACCGTGTACGGCCTGGCCGCCGACGCGTCGTCGCCGGAGGCCGTCCGCCGCGTGTTCGCGGCCAAGGGCCGGCCGGTCGACCATCCCCTCATCGTGCACGTGGCCTCGGTCGACGACCTCGGTCGGTGGGTCGACGAGGTCCCGGCCGACGTGGCCGTGCTGGCGGCGGCGTTCTGGCCGGGGCCGTTGACGCTGGTGCTCCGTCGGTCGAGGGCCGTGGCCGACGAGGTCACCGGCGGTCGCGACACGGTTGCCGTGCGCGTGCCCGCCCACCCGTTGCTGCTGGCCGTGCTGGCCGAGCTCGGGCCGGGGGCCGGGTTGGCCGCGCCGTCGGCCAACCGCTTCGGCGGGGTGAGCCCGACGACGGCCGCCCACGTGGTGGCCGACCTCGATGGTCGCATCGACGCCGTGCTCGACGGCGGCCCGTGCCAGGTCGGCGTCGAGTCGACGATCCTCGACCTCGGGGTGTCGCCGCCCGAGGTGCTGCGGCCGGGCGCCGTCTCCGCCGTGGCTCTCGGCTCGGCCCTGGGCCGGTCCGTCGGGTCGTGGGCCGGTGACGGGCCGGCACGGGCCCCGGGCATGCTGGCTTCGCACTACTCGCCCGCGGCCCGTGTGGTGATGGTCGAGACGATCGACGGCCTCGCCGATGCAGTGCGGGCCGTCGGATCGTCGTCGCCCGGCGGGCGAGTCGGGTTGCTCGGTGGGTTGGCGCTCTCGAACACGACGGTCGATGCCCTCGAGTCGGCGCTCGGGTCGGCAGGGGGAACGGTCCTGGAGCTCGAGCCGGCCGGCGACGCCGAGGGCTTCGCCCGCGTGCTCTACGACCGACTCCGCCAGGCCGATCGCCTCGGGCTCGCGGTGCTCGTCGTCGTCCCGCCACCGGCCGTCGGCCTCGGCATCGCCGTCCGCGACCGCCTCGCCCGCGCTGCCACCCCCTGACCGAGCCCCACCCCCCACCCCCGCCCCCGACCCCGACCCCGACCCCAGGACTTGAACCGGTGGACGTTGATGCGCGGCTAGGCGCGACAACGTCCACCGGTTCGGTCAGTTTCGGAAGTTCGGCGACTTGGGCGGTTGGGCGTTTCAGGGGGGTCGAGGTGGGTGCTACCAGCCGCGGTAGGTGGGGTCGCGGCGGGCGATGAAGGCGGCGACGCCTTCTTGAGCGTCGGCGGTGCCCATGTTCAGCTCCTGCGCCCACGCTTCCTCGGCGAAAGCCGTGGTCCGATCGCTCTCCACGGCCCGGTTCACGAGGAACTTGGTGAGTGCCAGCGCCCGGGTTGGGCCGGTGGCCAGCCGGTCGGCCAGGGCGCCGGCCGTGGCTGCCACCTCGGCGTCGGGCACCACGCGGTTCACGAGCCCGAGGTCGGCGGCGTCGGCGGCCGACAGGGCATCGCCGAAGAAGAGCAGTTCCTTGGCCCGGTGGGTGCCGACCAGTCGAGGCAGGAGCCACGCGCCACCGCCGTCGGGGACCAGCCCGCGCCGGGCGAACACCTCGATGAAGCGAGCCGACTCGGCGGCCACCACCAGGTCGCAGGCGAACGCCAGGTGGGCGCCGATGCCGGCGGCCGTGCCGTTGACGGCGGCGATGACCGGCTTCTCGCAGTCCATGATCGAGGCGACCAGACGCTGGGCGCCGTCGCGGATGAGGCGAGCGATCTCGCCGGACGCCCGGTCCGGTGCGTCGTCGGGGCGCGGCGCCTTGGTCTGGCTGGCCCGGAGGTCGGCACCGGTGCAGAAGGCGTCGCCGGTGGCGGTGAGCACCACGGCCCGCACCCGCAGGTCGGCGCTGGCGGCATCGAGCAGGTCGATCATGCGATTGCGCTGGTCGGGGGAGATGGCGTTCTTCACGTCGGGTCGGTCGAGCGTGATCCACCCGACGCCGGTGTCGGTGACGTGCCAGCGGACCTGTTCGGTGACGTCGACGGGCTCGCTCATGTCCTCGGTCCCTCCAACGGGAGTGGTGCGTGGGCTGCGCCGTCCGCGGCCGCGAGGCGCAGCGTAGGTCGATCCTGACGTACCGTCAGATGTGCCGCACGCAGGCGGAGCCATCGAGTCGGGCCGGTTGCGTAAAGTCGGGGAGATCACACGGCTGCGGCCGTGGTCAGCGAACGGGAGACAGCATGCGTCGGAATCGGTGGATGGTCCTTGCCCTGGCCTCGGTGCTCCTGCTCGCCGCGTGCAGCAGTGGCTCAGACGAGGCGTCGGGTGAGGCCACCTCCGGCGAGTCGTCGGGCCAGCTCACGAGCGACGCCGAAGACCCCACGGTCGAGGATCAGCGCCCGGGCTTCGAGGTCGTGGCCTACGAGGACCTCATCCCGTCGGCGGTGGACAGCATCCAGTCGTTCTGGTCCGGCGAGCTCGACGACGTCTATGGCCAGGACTACCGGGAGATCCCCGCCAGCGACCTCTATCCCTACGACGAGGAGTCCCTGCCCCCTCCCTGCGGTGGCTACGAGTTCACCTACGAGGAGATGGCCGACAACGCCTTCTGGTGCACGGTCGATGACTACATGGCGTGGGACGACCAGGGCCTGTTTCCCGAGCTCTACACCGACTACGGCCCCTTCGCCGTGTCCATGGTCCTGGCCCACGAGTGGGGCCATGCCATCCAGGACCAGGTCGGCTACGAAGCCGACACCATCACCATGGAGCAGCAGGCCGATTGCTTCGCTGGTGCCTGGACCGCCCACGCGCTGGAGAACGACGACGCCGGCCTCGGGCTGCGCGTGGCCGACCTCGAGATCGCACTCGGTGGCATGTTGAAGTTCCGAGACGCGCCGGGCACGCCGTCGGACGATCCCCAGGCCCACGGCAGCGGCTTCGACCGGATCAACGCCTTCCAAGAGGGCTACGAGTCCGGTGCCGGACGCTGTGCCGAGTACGACACCAACCCGCCCGCGGTCGCTGCCCTCGAGTTCCTCAACGAGGACGACTTCACCAGCGGCGGCAACCTCGACTACGACACTTCGATCGAACTGGCCGGCACGGACCTCAACGCCTTCTGGACGACGATCAACAGCGGCTTCCAGCCCATCGAGACCTACGTCCCCTACGACCCGGTGACCGAGAAGGTGCCGGTGTGCGAGGGCGTGCGGATGAGCGAGGACGAGGGCACCTACATCATCCGGTTCTGCTTCGAGGAGAACACCATCATCTGGGACGACAACATGCTCCGCACCGTCCACGAGAACATCGGGGACTTCGGTGCGGCCACCCTGCTCGGCACCACCTGGGCCGAGGCGGCTCAGAAGCAGCTCGGCAGCGACGAGGCCTTCATCGGCTCCCGAGAAGGCATCTTGCAACAAGCCTGCTTCACCGGTGCCTGGGCCGGAGACTCGATGGGATCGGATCTGGAGGACGACCTGGTCCTCTCGCCCGGTGACCTGGACGAAGCCGTGCAGGCCTTCCTGTCGTTCAGCCAGACGCCCGACGATCTGGGCACGACCTCAACCGGCAGCGCCTTCGAGCGGTCGCAGGCGTTCCGCGTCGGGTTCTACGACGGCGCCGCCTCATGCGATGCCTTTGCGGCGTGACCGCGACCCGAGCTGATCGCTGTTCCTCCGGCTCGCTGGAGCTCAGGCGACGGTGAACCGACGGAGGTGCCATCCGGTGGCGCCGTCCGGCGCTGGCGTCGCTCGCTTCTCGGTCTGCGTCTCGCCCTCGTTGTCGGTGGCCCGCACCCGAACCTCGTGGTCGCCGGGTGTGGCGTCCCACGTGGCCACCCACTGGCGCCAGGTGTCGTTGCTGAGCACCGGTCCGAGTTGTGCTTCGCGCCACTCGCCGCCGTCGACCTGGACCTCGACCTTCGAGATGCCGCGCCCGGGCGCCCAGGCCACCCCGGCGATGGGCGTGGGGCCGGGGGTCACGTCCTGGCGATTGCGGGGCACGTCGATGCGGCTCTGGGTCTTGACGGGCGCTTCCTTCGACCAGCCCCGCGGGATCCAATAGGCGTCGAAGTCGTCCCAGCCGGTGAGCTCGATCTGGCCCAGCCACTTGGTGGCCGACACGTAGCCGTAGAGGCCAGCGACCACGAGCCGGGCTGGGAAGCCGTGGTCGACCGGCAGCGGCTCGCCGTTCATGCCCACCGCCACCATGGCCACGCGGCCATCGAGGGCGGCTTCGGTCGGGAAACCGACGGTGAAGCCGTCGACCGAGCGACCGACGAGCTGCTCGCCCCCCGGCTGCACGCCGGCGCGTTCGAGGATGGTGCTCAGCGGTACGCCCTGCCACACGGCATTGCCGACCAGGGTTCCGCCGACCTCGTTCGAGACGCAGCTCAGCGTGACCGGTGCCTCGATCATGGGCAGGTCCAGCAACTCGTCGAAGGTGAGCTCGAAGGGACGATCGACCTTGCCGATGACCTCGAGCTTCCACGACGCCGGGTCGATCTCTGGGGTGACGAGCGCGGTGTCGATCCGGTAGAAGCGGTCGTTGGGCGTGATGTACGGGCTCAGGTCGGCGACCTCGAACGTGGCCTGGGCCGTGGCCGACGGGTTGATGGCGGACGGCACGGCAGCGGCGCCATCGACCGCTGGCAGCTGCAGCGAGGCCCGGGCCTGCTCGGCGGCGGAGGGGCCTCGCAGCGATCGGGACGCCACCGCGGCGGTGGCGGCGAAGGCGCCGGCGGCACCAGCCCACAGGAAGAAGGCGCGCCGGTCGCCGGCCTGGGCACCCGGCACCGTGATCGGTTGCGTCACCGTGCGAGTGGTGGTCATGGGCAGCGTCCGCCCGGTGGCGGCCACGCCCAGCAGCAGCCACAGCGTGGCCGAGCCGGCCGTCGCCGCGCCGACGGCAGACGCCATGGCCCAGCCCGGGTCGGTGAGGTTGTCGGCCGCTCCGGCGGCGGCGCCGGCCAGCCCGAACGCGGCGAACGCGGCAGGCCCGATCCAAGGGCGGGCGACCGCAGCACGACCCACCCATCGGCCGAGCAGCAGGCTGACGATGACGATGCCGATGACCAGGGCGAGCTTGTCGTTGGTGCCGAACAGGGCGATGGCCGGCTTGGCCACCGATTGGCCAGGACCGTCGATGAAGGCGTCGCCCACGCCGCCGACCAGCGACTGCTCCTTCGGTGACAGGGTCGAGATGAGCTCGCCAACGGCCAGCGCCATGGCCGCCGCCACCATGCCGGCGATCCCAGCGAGGCGTCGACTGGGCGAGGCCGCCCTCGAAGGCGGGGGAGCGGTGACGGCGTCCATGTCCCTGCAAACGTAACGGGTAGGCCGATCGTTCCCTGCTGCGCATGCCGAGGTGACGCATGTCCGGTGGTCGGAGGGCGCAGCAACCGTTACACTCCCAACTGCAATGGTACGGTCCGTTGCCGCAGACCGCCCGGTTCCCGACGCTGCGCTCCTCGGTGGGGTCCGGTACCGTTCCGCCAGAATCCTCGTGCGCAAAGGACGGCATGACCGATCTCCTCGACCCCGCATCGACCGACGACCGCTTCGCCGCCACGGCCTACCGGCGGGCACCCGACGAGCGGGTCAACCGGGTCACGTCGATCCCGTTCATCCTCGTGCACTTCGTGCCCTTGCTGGCCGTGTTCACCGGTGTGAGCTGGACGGCCGTCGCCCTGCTGTTCGTCACCTACTGGGGCCGGATGTTCTGCATCACCGGTGGGTATCACCGGTACTTCGCCCACCGCGCCTACAAGGTCGGTCGCGTGCCCCAGTTCCTGTTGGCGTTCGGCGGGTTGACGGCGGCCCAGAAGGGCCCGCTCTGGTGGGCGGGCCACCACCGCGAACACCATCGCTCGTCCGACACCGAAGCCGACATCCACTCGCCGCTGCGCGGGTTCTGGTGGAGCCACGTGGGCTGGATCCTCTGCGACAAGTACGCGGCCACGCCCACGGATCGCATCAAGGACTTCGCCGACTACCCGGAGCTGCGCTTCCTCAACAAGTACGACTTCATCGGCCCGTGGGCCCTCGGCGTCGCCTGCTACCTCATCGGCGGCTGGAGCGGCCTGGTCATCGGGTTCTTCCTTTCGACCGTGCTGCTGTGGCACGCCACGTTCTTCGTCAACTCGTTGGCCCACGTGATGGGACGCCGCCGCTTCGCCACCGAGGACACCTCGAAGAACTCGGTGCTGATCGCCGTGCTCACCATGGGCGAGGGCTGGCACAACAACCACCACTACTACCAGGCGTCCGCTCGCCAGGGCTTCTTCTGGTGGGAGTGGGACCCTACCTTCTATGCCTTGAAGGCCATGTCGTGGGTCGGCATCACGAAGGACCTCAAGCGCCCACCAGCGTGGGCCGTGCGCTCGAACCGCGTCCGCGAAGGCGCCTTCGACGTCGGCATGTTCAAGTCGCACCTGGCCAAGGCCAGCCGAGCCGTGGTCAACACTCGCACCGAGCTCGGCGGGTCGCTGGCCGAGCGAAAGGTCCAGGCCGTCGAGGCGATGTCCGAGCGCCGGGAGCACCTGACCGAGCGCCGGGAGCACCTGACCGAGTCGATGCACGAGAAGCGCGACCACCTGGCCGAGTCCGTCACCGAGCGTCGCGAGTCGATGACCGAGGCCATGGCGGAGCGCAAGCAGGCGCTCGAGGGGTTCGTGCACTCGTCGCTCGAGACGGCAGAGGAGCTGGCCAAGGCGTCACGCCTCGGCCAGCGCGACCTCGGGCTGTCCGAGACCTGATCCGAGCGGAGCCGGGGGGCGACGATGGTGGTGCAAGACGAACGGGGCGAGGGACCCGTGCAAGCCATGCAGGCGGCGGGGATCGACCCGTTCGACCCGGCCCGCAAGCACGACCCGCATCCCGGCTACCACGAGCTGCGAGCCGTGGCTCCCGTGCTCCTCGTGCCCGACCTGCACGAGGCCGTGGTCACCGGCTACGACGTGGCCTTCGCTGTGCTGCGCGACCCGCGATTCTCGACGAACCCCGTCCATCGGGTCCTCGACGAGGGCCAGGATCCGACCGACTTCCGCACCGGCCTGTCCGACGACGGGGCGCGGGTCCTGCTCTTCCTCGACCCGCCCGACCACACCCGGCTGCGCAAGCT
>Ga0105047_10014770_pt1 | contig 12357 bp, 9 predicted proteins | sample MAT04_FD_78384 | JGI IMG/M metagenome (GOLD analysis project Ga0105047, IMG submission 78384) | Freshwater microbial communities from Lake Fryxell liftoff mats and glacier meltwater in Antarctica - MAT-04 (megahit assembly) | ecosystem: Environmental > Aquatic > Freshwater > Ice > Liftoff... | reverse complement strand
GCGATCTATCATTGGCTAGGCAGCTCCGTTGCGGGCGGCAACAATCTCATCGTCGAACAGATCCACCAGCCGGGCGGCGGCGTGCCCAGCCGCATGGCGCCGCTAGTGCTTTTCGGCACGCTGGTCACGCATCTGTTTGGCGGCTCAGCCGGACGCGAAGGCACGGCGATGCAGATGGGCGGCAGCATCGCCAGCACCTTCGCGCGGCGTCTTCCATTTTTGAAACAGCATCACCGCACACTTTTAATGGCCGGAATCGCCGCCGGCTTTGGCGCCGTCTTCGGCACGCCGCTGACCGGAGCCGTCTTCGCCATGGAAGTGCTGGCCATCGGCACGATGAACTATGCAGCGTTGATCCCCTGCCTGATCGCCAGCATCGTCGGAGACTGGACCTGTTCGGCGTGGGGTATCGGGCACACGCAGTACACGATCGCGCTGGTCGAAGTGCCGCATCTGAATTTGATTTTGCTGGCCAAAGTGGCTCTGGCCTCCGTCGTCTTCGGACTGGCCAGCCGTCTATTCGGCGAACTGGCGCACGGATTCCAGTTCATTTTCAAGAAAGCAATTCCTTATCCGGTGGCGCGTCCGGCGGTCGGCGGAGTGCTCGTGATCGCGCTCGTCTTCCTGCTCGGCACGCGCGACTTTCTCGGAATCGGAGTCACGTCGCCGGACCCGGCGGCGGTGACGATTCTATCGAGCTTCCGGGAGGGCGGGGCGCATTCGTGGAGCTGGTTCTGGAAGATTCTTTTTACATGTATCACGATCAGCAGCGGGTTTAAAGGCGGCGAAGTCACGCCGCTATTCTTCATCGGTGCCGCGCTTGGAAACACGCTCGCGCTGCTGATCGGCGCGCCGGTGGATTTATTTGCGGGTCTGGGCTTCATCGCCGTCTTCGCTGGCGCTGCCAACACGCCGCTGGCCTGCACGCTGATGGGCGTGGAACTCTTCGGCAGCACGTATGTCGTCTATTTCGCCGTGGCCTGCTTTCTCTCGTATTTGTTCAGCGGCCATTCGGGAATCTATCTCTCGCAGCAGATCGGAACCCCGAAGCTGGATTGGGCCGGGCTCCCGGAAAAAACATCGCTGCGTTCGGTGCGCGAAAAACAAGCCTCAGTAATTGGAAAGTTTTTCCGAAAAAAGCGGTCTGAAGGGAAGTAGTCAGGATAATAAAACGGGAGAGTCGACCATGAAGAAACGTTGCCTGATAAATATCGTGCTGTTCGCTGCGATGCCGTGTGCCTTTCAGAGTCACTGCGCTGAAGCGCCAGTGCTTGATGCGATGGAAGCTGTGCAGTTCAAGCAGCCAAAAGAGAAGGCGAAGCTTGAGCTTGTCGAAGGAAAAGATGGCAAGGCGCTAAAATTCTCGTTTGAAAATGCGTGCATGAACGCGTTCTCTTTTGGAAAAGTGAAGGGCGCGCCGGAATGGGACGCGGCGGCGGGCCTTTCATTCTGGGTCAAGGGCGACGGCTCCGATCGCCTCGGCGGCATCCAGTTTATTTGGAATGAAGATTACAGCGTGCGCTATGGATTCGCCTTCCGCATCGACGGCACCGAGTGGCGCAAAGTGGTGATGCCGTGGCGCGATCTGATTCCCGAAACATGCAATGCGAACGCAAAGCCGCTCGGCGCCGGCGGCAATGCGCCCTCCAAACTCGGCGCGCTAGGATTCGGGAAGTGGTGGTACTGGCGCGACTACGGCGCGCATTCGTACGTGATCGACGACATCCGCCTTGAGCCCGCGATTGCCGATGAACCCGTCAGCCCGCCGCCGGCTCAGCCGCTGCAGCGCCTTGCCGCAAAACTGAAAGCGAAGCAGCCGGTCACGATTGTGACCATGGGCGATTCGCTGACGGACTTCAATCACTGGGCCAACAAACCCATCAACTGGCCGACACTTCTGAAAGAGAAATTGAAGCAGAAGTACGGCAGCGAGGTGACGCTTATCAATCCCGCGATCGGGGGAACGGAGCTGCGCCAGAATCTAGTGATGATGCCGCGCTGGCTTAAGCAGGCGCCGGAGCCCGATCTGGTGACGGTCTGTTTCAGTTTCAACGACTGGGGTTCCGGCATGCGCGGCGAAATGTTCCAAGCGACGCTTCATGCCGGCGTGGACCGCATTCGGCGCGAAACCAAAGGAAAAAGCGACGTGCTGCTGATCGACAGTTGTCCGGCGGTCGAGAGTTGGGAGACGTTCGCGGAACTTGCGGAGGCAAGCCGAAAGACCGCCGTGGCAAAGAACACCGCTCTGGCCGATATTTACAACGCGTTTCACGAAGCGGGCAAGACGGATCGCGAGCGGCTCTACTGCAAAGACAAAGCTCACCTGGGACCGGCCGGCCACGAGCTTGTCGCCAAAACGATTTTCGATGCCATTGAGCAGGCCGCAAAATAAACCGGCCGCGTTGATTGGAGAAGTGTGCAATGCGAGCAAAACGATATTTTCATTTACTGAGTGTACTTCTGGCGATGCAATGCGTCGTGCTGCAAGCAGGGCGACAAGCAGTTGGGAAAACTGTTTGACCGTGATTGAGCAGGCTGCAGCCTCCGCGTTGAGGAGTTCAAAGGCATTCGCCTGAACGAACAATAGAAGCGGGTGGCCAGCGTCTCTGGCACCCCTGCCGGGGTGCGACGTTCGCGGAGACTTTTTTCCGGTGGTATCGGGCTTCGCCCTCGACCACCGGCTACCATCTGGCATCCGTCCGGGATGAACAACAAAAGGGCGCCGGTCGTTGCCACGATCTTGACTGAAACAAAAAGCTGAGAACTCGTTGCGCGCGAGTTAACTGGTTGGAAAGAAAGCCTCAAAGTCGCTCATTATTATTGCAGTTATTTTGAAACTCAAACGTCATAATAGGGTCTTGTTTGGATGGTGGGAAAGTGTTGGTGTGCACAAGTGCAAAAGTTTTTGAGTCGACAGCGTAGAATCGACAATCGTGGAAAAAGAAGTATAAAGTGCACCTAGTGCGGTCTTGAACAGCTTTTGCAGCGACTTTGACTTGAGACTGTCAGTTTTGCGTTAACCTATTGAGTTAAAAGACTTATGCTGAGCGCCATGAATCGCCGAAGCGGTCTCGCCTGTGTGCTTGCGCTCCTTATAGTGTGCGGCAGCTTGCGCGCGCGTGAGATTATTGACGTTTCCCCGGCTCAGGTCGATGCAGCGCTGAAGCGCGGTGTGCAGTCCTGCCTGAAAAACCTGGATCGCTACAAAGATAATTCAGGGCTGGGCTACACCATCATTTGCGTGATGGCGCTGCTGAATGCGGGCGTCTCGGCGGATCACCCGGATGTCGCGGCGGCGCTTGAGCGCATTTTTCGTGATGCGGATGCGGGGCTGGAAGCGTACGAAGGGTCCTATCGCGCCGGCACGGTCAATGTGTTGCTGGCGATGCTTAAGGACCCGGCGCACCGGCGGCTGGCCGAACGGATGTCGACCCGGCTTCAGCATTTTCAAGAAAAAAGCGGCGGCTGGGGAGACTACAGCCGCACTCAGTTTGCGCTGCTGGGTTTGAAGTCGGCTCAGGATATGGGCGTGCAGATTCCGGCCGACGTTTTCAAGCGCGCCAAGCGTTATCTGGAGGCGGGTCAATGCGGAGACGGAAGCTGGGGCTACACGCCCGGTTCGGGACAGGGTTACGGCAGCATGACGGCCGCCAGCATCTCGAGTTTGTTCATCGTTAATGAGCAGAGCTATAAGGAGACAAAAGTCTGCGGGATGGTGCCCAACGACGAGCGGCTGAAGAAGGCGATGAAATGGCTGGGCGAACATTTTTCGGTGCTGCAGAATCCGGCGGGCGGAGGGCATCATTTTTATTATCTGTACGCGCTGGAGCGCATCGGAGTGCTGACCGGGCAGCGCTACATCGGCGCGCACGACTGGTACCGCGAAGGCGCCGCATATCTGGTGACCACGCAGCGGCATGACGGCGGCTGGAATGGCGATGCGCTGGCGACGGAGTTCGCGCTGCTCTTCTTGGGCAAGGGGCGCGATCCGGTGGTGATGCAGAAGCTGGCCATCGGCACGGAATGGAATCCCGATCCGTACGACACCAAAGAACTGGTCGAGCAGGCCAGTAAAGATCTGCAGATTAAAATGAGCACGCAAGTGGTCGATGCCAGCGTCACGCTCGATGCGCTGGCATCGGCGCCGATCCTTTATATTCAAGGCCACGGCCCGTTCGAATTTACCAAGCCGCTGCGCGACAACGTGAAGGCCTTCATCGACAACGGCGGATTTCTGTATGCCTCGTGCTGCTGCGGAGACAAGCGCTTCGACCGCAGTTTTCGAGCGGAGATGGCGGCGATGTTTCCCGACGCCACGTTTGAACGGCTGCCCAGTTCGCACGATGTCTACAAGATCAAACACACGGTTACGCTGCAGAATGCGTTCATGATCGAGGGGCTGAATACCGGCTGCCGCACGGCGGTGCTGTATGCGCCCAACGATATCTGCTGCGGCTGGGGCGGCTGCAAAGGCTGCCTGGATAAACTCTCGGTGCACGCGAGCGAAGCGAAGAATCTGGGCGTCAATATGATCTGCTATGCGCTGAATTTTCAGAAGCTGAAGGACAAACTGGATAAATCCATCTCGGCGCAGAAGGCCGATTCCAAAGGCGAGCGCAACGCGCTGGTGATCGGGCAGCTTTATCACCAAGGCGATTGGAATCCCGATCCGGCCTCAATCCCCAATCTTGCAAAAACGCTGAAAGCGCAGACGGAGATGCGGGGCGATGTGGGTAAGCGGCAGGTCATTTTGGGTACAGACGAGCTTGGCGATTACCCAATGATGTACCTGACGGGGCACCGCAATTTTCAATACCTGCCCACGCAGATCGATGCGTTGCGCGCGTATCTGGACAAAGGCGGATTTCTGCTCGCCGATCCCTGTTGCGGAAAGATGGAATTTGACGCGGCCTTCCGGCGTTTCTGCAAACAGCTCTATCCGGACGGGGAACTGAGCGCCATTCCGGCGAAACATCCGGTGATGCTGGAGCCGTACTTGATCGAGGCGGTGCAGTATAAGCCGGCAGTGAAGGCGCTATTTGCAAATGTTGGGAACAGACCGCAACTGGAAGGAATCAGCGCGCCGGATGGCCGGCTGCAGATCATGTACAGCCGATTCAACTTAGGGTGCGCGTTGCAGGGGCACGGCTGTGCGACCTGCCTGGGCGTCGACGGCCCCGATGCGTACAAGATCGCGGTTAACGCGGTGCTCTATGCGTTATCGCATTAGTGCTAAGCGATCTGGCTCTGGCTTCCGGAATCTGGGGGGAATTCTCATCCGGAAACCAGAACCAAATCGGGTAAAACTGAGTGCAGCAGGCGCTTTTTATCGCACACGGTTATAGTCGGCCAGTCAACGCCATAATGACTAGGACGAGCACGATAATGCCGAGTGCGCCGCTCGGGAAATAACCCCAGCTTGCGCTGTACGGCCAGACGGGAACCGAACCGAGCAGAGCGAGAACGAGCAGAACAATTAGAATTGTGTACATGGGCTTCTCCTATAATGTTTCTCAGGTACTAGCGAACGGATCGGCATGCACCCTGTTCGCCAGAACCATTGTTAGAGTTAGCAATTAAAGCGCCGGATTGCGGGATATCATTTTGGTGGAGAGTCATACGGAACAAATTTCAATTGGGGAAACACAGGCGCTGGAGTCGCTGCGCCGCTGCAAGGACTGCCGCCGCATTGTGACGGAGAGCGCCGGTACGCTCTGTCCGTGGTGTGGCAGCGAAGCGTTGATCGCGATCACACTGCGGCAGGCCGACGCGTCGCGCCAATCGCAGGCGTTGTGTCACCCGGCGATTGTGGCGTTCTCGATGACGATCGTCAGCGCGCTGATGATCCTGCGCATCTTTTTGTACTTCTTTAAAGGCCAGCAGCTCACCGCCGCGCTCGTTTACAGCGAGATGCTCTGGCAGTTGCAAACGGTCACACTGGCCGCGACGGGTTTGCATCTGATGCTGCGCCGCAGCGAGGGCGATTTCCGGGCGCTCTTTATCGTCAGCCTGCTGACGTTTCTGGCGACCGAAGGACTCGCCGCGCTCTCGCGCAGCTACGGCATTACCACGCTGGCGCGGCTGCTCATCCCCTTCAATCTGGCCCTGTTTACGTATTCAGGTCTGGCACTGACCGCCGCCGTCGCCGATGGTTTCAGCGGAAATAAATTGCGCCGCGTGCTGCTTGCCGCGAGCGGCTGTTTTTTAACGATCTCCATCTTCAGAGCCGTGCTGGAAACGAAAAGTACACTGCCGGCCGAGTACATTTCGCTGCCGGCGACGTTGGTATTGGGCGCAGTCACGGCGTATGTAGCGTGGTTGCTGCTTCGGAAAAAGGCTCACGTTGAAACGGCGGAGGATCCGCGGCTGCGCTGATCACTCAGCGCGCGCGGGCCAGGTCGTCGCTGCTCCAGCGTTCGCCGCATTGTAGCACGTGAAAGGGCTGATTGAGTTCGCGGGATTTGGCGGCGAATGCTGCCGGCGATGGGGAATCGGATTCGAACATATCGTAATGGCAGGGAATGGCGATGCCCACGCCGACATCGCGGGCCAGTTCGGCGGCTTCAGGTCCGCTCAGATTTCGAGACGCATTTCGCGCGGGATCGGCGTTGCTCTGCCCGTTGATTGGCAGCAGCGCGACATCGATCTGCCATTTTCGCAGGATCGCGGCCATGTCCGGATAACGCGCGGTGTCGCCGCTGTAATAGAGCGTCCACGAGCCCATCTCGACGACATAGCCCAGGGATGTGCAGCGTCCTAATTCGTCTTTCTCGATGGAATTCTGCGCTGCGGCGACGGCATGAATTTTAAAGCCGGAGAGCTCGATGGAATCCCGCTGTGTCAGTGTCTTCAAGCGTGAAAAAAGCGGCGGGTTGTCGGTGCCGGTCACGCAGAGCATGTCCTTGGTTTCGAGCCGCTCAAGCGCCACGGCGCGATTGGCTTCGGGAATCACCAGCGGCATCTCGCGATTCACTTTTAAAAGCGGGAGCAGCGTTTCAGGATCGAAGTGATCGCCATCGAGATTTGAAGTGGCGACGACGTCAATAAAATTGAGCCTCTCGGGTTCGATCGGCCGGCGCGTAACGCGGACGCGCGGCGTGGCGAAGTTTTCGCTTTGCGCGGCGAGTGAATTGGAGAGGTAGGGATCTAGCAGCAGGTGGCGCCCATGCGACTGAATCAGGAATCCGCTCTGCCCGAGCCACCAGAGCCGGAAGCCGCGTTTGCGGCTGCGTGCTGCGGCCACATTGTCGAGAAAGGCGTCACCGGATAAGGCAGGTGCAATCATTAAACATCGTCTCCAGCCCGATCCAACTTTATTCGAAGGGGGAGCTCAAGACGATAAAAAAATGTAAGCGAAAAAAGGACGAGAGCTGTGGATCACAAGCCATGTTCAGTAAGGTAGCGCTCGACTTCCAATGCTGCTTTGCAACCCATGCCCGCAGCGGTGACGGCTTGCCGGTAGCGGCGGTCGTGGCAATCGCCCGCGGCAAAAACGCCCGCGGCGCTGGTGGCTTGAAAGTCGTTGACCTTGATGTAGCCGTCGGCGTCCATCTCAACTTGACCGGCCATGACGCTGGTCGTTGGAATGTGCCCGATGGCGACAAAGAGTCCGGCGATTTTCAGTTCCTTGGTGGATCCGTCCAGAGTGCTTTTGAGGCGCAAGCCCGTGACGGTCGCGAGTTTCTTGCTTGTGTCGCCCAATACTTCGTCGACGACCTGATTGAGCTCCCATTTGATCACGGGATTGGCGCGCGCGCGGTCGATCATGATCTTGGAAGCTCGAAAGGCGTCGCGCCGGTGAATCACCGTCACCGACCCGCAGAGCTTGGCGAGATAGTTGGCTTCTTCCATGGCGGTGTCGCCGCCGCCGACGACGGCTACCGGCATCTTGCGATAGAAACTGCCATCGCAGACGGCGCAGGACGTCACGCCGGCGCCCTTGGGCGGCATGAATGTGTCTTCGCCTTTGACGCCCAGCCAGCGCGGCGCGGCGCCGGTGGCGAAAATCAGCGTGTGCGTCTCAATCTTTTTATCGCCGTATGTGACGGTGATCGGCTTGGATTTGCAGTCGATCGCGCTCGCCGCTTCGTAGATCATCTCCGCGCCACAATGGCGGGCCTGCTCCATCATGTCTTCCATCAACTGCGGGCCGTCGATGCCTTTTCGGAAGCCCGGATAGTTTTCGACCTCGGAGGTCTTGGTGAGCTGTCCACCCGGAGTTGCTCCGGCCAGAATCAGCGGCTGGAGATTGGCGCGCGCCGCGTAAATGGCGGCGGTCAGACCGGCGGGGCCGGAACCGATGATGACTGTTTTTCGAATGTCAGAAGCCATGGAATGTCCTCGCGAGTACGTCGCGAAATTGTATCCACATGGCCTGAAAAATTCATGGCGAGTGCAAAAAATAAAGGCCATCCTTTCGGATGGCCCTTATTGTGGCGGTGCTCATATTCAGTGATAACAGTCCCCGGGCTTCGATACTTCATTCGTGCGATAGTCAACTGCATCGTTAATAACGGTCATTGCTTCCGATACAACCCCTACGCTCCATACTGCTCACTCCGCCGATTTTTAATCACTCTGATTCATTCGATAATCGTTTCATTTTTTGACCAGCGCTATTGGCGCGCTGTACTGCATTTCCAACGAACTCTCTTGGAGCAAGCACCAAACCAATCGCGGCCGGTTTCGAATATTGTCGATCACGCATGAGTTTTCTGGCGGAAGCTCTGGCCGCGCCACTAAACGCCCTGATCGATGTTCACATTAAGATGAAATCACGCACGAAAGTGGATCGCAGCGGATGCAGCGTTTTCAGAAGCGAAGACAATGACGATTTTGTGAAGCGTGGACAGCCGCACTTCTGAAAACAACTGTAAAAAAAGCGCGGGCTCACATACACCTTCTTCACGCATGGATACACAATCAACAACACGGCCCGCACCGGCAAAAATGTTTGCAATTCCGATGTTGATTTTCTGTTGCATCTGCTGGGGTTACTCTTTTCCGGCAATGAAAGAAACGATCGACGCATTCGAGCAGAAGACGCTGCCTACGGGCGGCGCGTCGCCAATCGCGATGAAACTCGCGATCAATGCCACCTTCAATGGCTGGCGCTTTGGCATGGCCGCGCTGCTCTACTGGATTTTAATCCGCGCTCGACCGCGTGAATTTTCGGCGGCCGATGTAAAGGGCGGGGCGGCGGTGGGGCTTTTTTTTGCCGCTGGCATGTTCGCCCAGATCGCCGGATTGCGTTATACGCTTCCGTCCATCTCTAGTTTCCTGACGGCGCTGGTCGTCGTCTTCGCGCCGTTTGCTCAGGCCTTTTTTTTTCGCCGGCCGGTGAGCGGGCGGACGTGGGCGGCGGTCGCCGTGGCGGTGGCCGGCACGGTGCTCCTCGCCCAGCCCAGCAATGCAACGGCGCTGGTTGCAGTGACCGAAATTTCGCGCGCGCCCTTTCCTTATATGGGCGAGATTTTGACGATCGTCGGCGCTCTATTTTTCACCGGCCAATTGCTGGCGCTCGATCATTATGGAAAGAGCAGCGACACCAGCCGTCTGACCCTGGTGATGTTCAGCGTCACTGCTGCGTTCAGCTTGCTGTTGGGCCTGGCGCTGGGTGGCGCCGCTTTATATGAAACGCAGATCCTGCAAGCCGTAAGTTCCGATAGAAAAATCGCGCTTGGGCTTCTTAATCTGATCGTCTTCAGTTCGGTGCTGGCGCTGCATCTCATGAATAAGTATCAGCCGCTGATCAGTCCCGCCGTGGCCAGCGTGATTTATTGTCTCGAGCCGCTCTTCGCGACAGCGTTCTCGGTGGCTCTCTCCGCCGAAGCGCTCACCGCACAGACTCTCGGCGGCGGTGCTTTGATTCTGCTGGCGGTCTTGATTGTGGTCACTCAACAACGCGCGCCGAACACGCAAGCGGCGGCTGGCTAGAGCGCTTTTCGCAGAATCTCGATGGCTCCGGAAATATCCGCGGCGAGCGGGGCTTCGAAGCTCATTTCCGCGTGGGTGCCTGGATGCTTCACTGAAAGACGCTGTGCGTGAAGCGCGTGGCGCTGCAATCCGTACTCGGGCAGGCTCGCTTCTTTTCCATAAAGCGGATCGGAGAGAATCGGGTATCCGCTCTTGGCCAGGTGGACGCGGATCTGATGTGTGCGCCCCGTTCGCGGCATGGCCTTGACGACGAAAATGCCTGCTTTGGGAAAGCGCTCGAGCACTTTGAAATCAGTGTAGGCCTCGCGTCCTTCCTCGCTGTCGCGCAGCACCGTCATCTCGGTGCGCCGCGTGCGATGCCTTCCGATGCGGCCGTCGCAGAAGAACTCGTCGTAGATCGGCGCGCCGTAACAAATCGCGAGGTACTGTTTCTTCACCGTGCGCGCGGCGAACTGATCGGCCAGCGAGCGGTGCGACGTGTCGTTCTTGGCCGCGATAATCACGCCGGAAGTGTCCTTGTCCAGGCGGTGCACAATTCCCGGACGGAGCCGGCCGTTGATCGACGACAGATCCTTGCAATGATAAAGCAGCGCGTTGACCAGCGAGCCGCTATTGTGTCCGGAGCTGGGATGCGCAACCATTCCCGGCGGCTTGTTGATGACAATGACGTCGCGGTCTTCGAAGACAATATTGAGCGGAATGTTTTCGGGACGGGCCTCGATGATCTCCGGTTCGGGCAGATCGACCGAGACGTTCTCACCGCCACGCACGGTGTAACTGGCCTTCGCGGGTTTGTTCTCAATCAGGATGTCGCCGCTTTTCAGCAGGCGCGCCGCGTACGTCCGCGAGAGCTGCGGAAGCTGCTTTGAGATCGCCACGTCGAGGCGCAGTCCGGCCAGATCGTGCGGCAAAACGAGTTCAACTTCGGAAGGTGCTTCGTTGGGCGATGCGTCTGGCGGGGTGTCGTCGGGCGATAGTATATTCATCAACGGCGGAGACTACTCAACAAGTCGAGCGCCGGCGCTGGCGTTGGTTGTATCGTCGCAGCGCGGGCACTCGCAGAAGGCCGTCTTGCCTTCCTTGACCATCTTCTGAATCTGCGACATGGAGAAGTGCTGGGACGCACCTCCCTCGCGCAGGTGCGTCTTCTTTTCGCCTTCGCTCTTTTTGTCTTCCTTGGGCAACTCTTTGGGAGCGTCCTTCTTCTCTGGCGTCGCCGGAGGCGTCACGGCCGGAGTTGCCGGTGCCGGCGTCACGGGTGCGGCCGGCGTTACAACGGGCGCAGGCGCGGCGGTGCCGGTCAGCGGCACTGCGGGTGTTGGAACGGCTGCGGCCGGCGGCGGCTTGACGGGCGGAACGGGGGCGCCTTCGGGAAGTGCTTTGCCGTGGGCGTCGATCAACGACTTGAGGTACTCCGCCTGTTCACGCCACGCGGACTTCTCTTCGGCATCCTTATCGGGGCGGTTGAGCACCACGTCGGTCAGTTTCTCGCGGGCCTTCTCACGGTCCTCTTTCTTCTTGGCAGCATCGGTGCCGGTCTGGGCGCGCATCCAGTACAGCCGGCCGAGTTGAGCCTGCATCTTGGGCGAGAGCATGTTATGGCTGCCCTGGGCCTTCAGAGTTGAATCCAGCTTCGGCAGATTCTCTTCGAGTAGCTTAATGGCACCGTCGTAATCGCGAATTTGTTCCATTGCCAGCGTGGCACTTTCGATTGCCAGAGGCGCGAAGATGGGGTTGGCATTGTAGGGCACTGTCGTGCCGACCAGGGTGTAAAGCTGGATGGCCTTATCGAGCGCGGCGCGGCGTTCTTCCGGCGACTTGGTGACGTTGGTGCCAATCTCGAAATGGGTATCGCCCAGCTTCATCAGCACGAAGGCGTGGACAGGCGTGCCCTTCACTTTTTCCGAGACGCCTTCGAGCGCCACGATGATGTCCTGCGGGCGCGTCTTGTCCTTCATCGCCTTGTAAACTTCATCCCAGTGGGCGCGAGCTGTCTGGGTCTGCTGGCGCTGATTGAGCGTGACGACCGCAAACGCGACCAGTCCAATCGCGGCAAGCACCGCGCAGCCGATGACCAGCCATTTTGCCCAATGAGCGACCTCGTTCGAATCAAAGGCGCTTTTCGGAGAATCTTCAACGTGAGTCGCGGACGGACGCGTAACAACGGGTGCAGCCATTTTGAGCAAGTTCCCTGATAAAAAGAAAAGGCAACACATGACTGCTAGATCGCTTGCAGCCGTGGCGTGCCTTCAAGTAAGTTAAGCGCGTTCCAAGAATAAGTCAAATGATTAGAGCGGCTCTTTAACGCGTGACGGTAGAATTCAGGATTTGTTAAGTCCAGCACCCCATATGGCCAAACAGAAAAGCAGCGATGGCGAAAAGAAAACCGCTCCGTGCATCCGAAGCGGTTGTTATGTGGGC
>Ga0105047_10014766_pt1 | contig 12358 bp, 10 predicted proteins | sample MAT04_FD_78384 | JGI IMG/M metagenome (GOLD analysis project Ga0105047, IMG submission 78384) | Freshwater microbial communities from Lake Fryxell liftoff mats and glacier meltwater in Antarctica - MAT-04 (megahit assembly) | ecosystem: Environmental > Aquatic > Freshwater > Ice > Liftoff... | reverse complement strand
GAGGTTCTCGGTCACGCCGACAGCCTACGCACCGGACACGCCGCTGTCGGGCGATCGGGTGGGCGCCGTTAGGCTTGCGGCATGGCTGATCGATCGACTCCGTGGTCCCTCGGCGGCGCGCTGCGCGGCATGTTCCAGAAACCCACGATCGACGACGAGACGTGGGAAGGCCTCGAGGACGCGCTCCTCAGGGCCGACTTCGGGTCGACGATCACCGAGGAGGTCGTCTCCCACCTTCGTGCGCAGGTGAAGCGGTTCACCACCACCGATCCCGTGGACCTCAAGCGGATGCTCCGCGAGACGCTCGAGGAGCGGCTGGCCCGGCTGAACCCCACCCTCACCCTCAGCGCCCGCCCCGCGGTCGTGCTCGTCGTCGGGGTGAACGGGGTCGGCAAGACGACCACCATCGGCAAGTTCTCGAAGTTCCTCGTCGGCCACGGACGCACGGTCATCGTCGGAGCGGCCGACACGTTCCGTGCCGCGGCCGTAGATCAGCTCGCTACCTGGGCCGAGCGCGGCGGAGCCGCCATCCAGCGCCCCCAGCAGCACGGGCAGGACCCGGCCTCGGTCGCCTACCAGACGGTGGATCGCGCCCAGCGCGAGGGAATCGACATCGTGCTCATCGACACGGCCGGCCGCCTGCAGACCAAGAGCGGGCTCATGGACGAGTTGTCGAAGATCCGCCGTGTCGTGGAGAAGCAGACCGACATCGCCGAGGTGCTCCTCGTGCTCGATGCGACCACCGGGCAGAACGGGGTCGCCCAGGCCGAGGCGTTCATCCAGCACGCGGGGGTCACGGGTCTCGTGATCACCAAGCTCGACGGCTCGGCCAAGGGCGGATTCGTCATCGCGGTGCAGGAGAGAACGGGAATCCCGATCAAGCTCGTCGGGCAGGGCGAGGGAATCGGCGACCTCACCGGCTTCACCCCCCACGTCTTCGTGCAGAAGCTGGTCGGGTGATGGTGATGCGCGATCCGGATCCCGCGACGCCGGTCTCGCGCACGGTCGCCTTCGCCGCCGTGCTGTTCGCGATCGTCGCGCCGGTGGTATTCCTCGTGATCCTGGGGCTCGGGAGCATCGGCGTCACCGAGGCCGGCCGCACGTTCGCCCCGTTCGCGATCACCGCGACCGTTCTCGGCACCGTCGCCTCGATCTGGGCGATCGTCATTCCCCGAACGCGCGGAATCGGCATCACGACGATGGTCGTGATGGTGCCGTGCCTCGTGCTCGCGGCGCTCAATATTTTGAGCATCGCCACCTCCTGACGCGGGGCCCGGCCCTCGCGGTCAGAGGCCCGGCGCTCAGCTCGTCAGGTCGCGGTGGGCACGGCTGAGGTCGACATAGTGAGCGGCGTTGTGCTTCACCTTGGCGAGCTCGTCCTCGGTGAGCTCGCGCCTCACCTTCGCGGGCACCCCGGCGACCAGTGAACCGGGGGGGATGACCGCGCCCTCGAGCACGACCGCGCCCGCAGCGACGAGCGACCCGGCACCGATGACCGCGCCGTTGAGCACCGTCGCGGACATGCCGATCAGGCAGTCGTCCTCGACGGTGCAGCCGTGCAGCACCGCCGAGTGCCCGACGCTGACCCCCGCGCCAACGGTCGTCGGGATGCCGGAGTCGCAGTGCACAACTACGTTGTCCTGAAGGTTGCTGCCGGCGCCGATCGTGATCGTGTCGACGTCGGCGCGCAGCACCGCGCCGTAGAACACGCTCGAACTCTCCCCGAGCCGCACACGGCCGATCACGGTCGCGTTCGGGGCGACCCAGGCGGATTCGGAAACGGTGGGCGTCGAGCCGTCGAAGCTGAGGATCGTCATCGCCCCAGCGTAGGCGGCGCCGCGCGGCCCCGCCCCATCAGCGCGGCGACCTCCTCGAGAACCGAGATCGACCCGGAGTAGACCCCTTCCCGGCGGGGCCGGTGGACGATGACGTCGGTGAATCCGAGGTCGGCGGCGCGGCCGGTGGCATCCTCGAACGCGGAAGCGCTCCGCAGCGAGTATGCGCCGCCCGAGTCGAGCGACAGGTGGCGGTCGATCGACGAGGGATCCCGCCCGAAGGAGGCGGCCGCGTCGTCCAGCCGCTGGGAGAGGGCCGCGACGGACCGCCACCACTCCTCGCCGGTTGCCCCCTCCATGCCCGTCGTCACCCAGCCGGAGCCGAACCGGCACACGAGGCCGAGGCCCTTCCTGCCATTCGCCGCGATGACGAACGGCACGCGCGGCCATTGCGCGGGGGTGCCGACCATGCGGGCCCCGCTCGCGGTGAACCACTCGCCGTCGAGGTCGATTCCGGCACCGCCCGCCACCTCGTGCCGGGTCAGCGCGTCGAGGTGGGTGAGGAACTCCGCGAACCGCCCGTGCCGCTGCAGCGGGGTCAGCTGTGGCTGGCCGAGCACGGTCGCATCGAACCCGGTGCCGCCCGAGCCGACCCCGAGAGTGAACCGGCCGCCGGAGATGTCATCGACGGTGGAGATCTCCTTCGCGAAGGGAACCGGATGCCGGAAGTTCGGCGACGCGACAAAGGTGCCGAGGCGGATCGTCCCGGTCACGGTGGCGGCTGCGGCAAGAGTCGGCATCGTGGCGTGCCACGGCTCGCCCGCGAGCGTGCGCCACGACAGGTGGTCGTAGGTCCACGCGTGGTCGAAACCGAGCAGCTCGGCTTCCCGCCAGGCTTCCCGCGCGACCGGCCAGGGGTCCTGCGGGAGAATCACGATTCCGAAGCGCACGATCCGAGCCTACGCGCGGGATGCCGGCTGCGGCGCGAGGGCCGGGATGCGGGTTAAACTGGGCGCACCATGGCCACCTTCTCAAACCTCACCGACCGCCTCGCGGATACCTTCAAGAACCTTCGCGGCAAGGGAAAGCTGACCCCGGCGGACATCGACGGGACCGTGCGGGAGATCCGCCGCGCGCTGCTCGACGCCGACGTCGCCCTCGACGTCGTCAAGGAGTTCACCGGCAAGGTGCGCGAACGGGCACTCGGGGATGAGGTGTCGAAGGCGCTCAACCCGGCCCAGCAGGTCGTGCAGATCGTCAACGACGAGCTCATCGCGATCCTCGGCGGCGAAGCCCGTCGCATCCGATTCGCGAAGACGGCGCCGACCGTCATCATGCTCACCGGCCTTCAGGGCGCCGGAAAAACAACCCTCGCCGGCAAGCTTGCGAAGTGGCTGGCGGCCGATAGCCACACGCCGCTGCTCGTGGCGGCCGACCTCCAGCGCCCCAACGCCGTGACCCAGCTCCAGGTCGTCGCGGAGCAGGCGGGGGTCGCAATCTACGCACCGGAGCCCGGCAACACGAGCGGGGAGGACGCGGCGCCGAGCCGCGGATTCTTCGGCGGGCCTAAGGCGGGCGACCCGGTGAAGGTGGCGAGGGACGCGGTCAAGTACGCCCGCGACAAGCAGTACGACGTGGTCATCGTCGACACCGCCGGCCGTCTCGGCGTCGACGCGGACCTCATGAAGCAGGCCTCCGACATCCGCAGGGCCATCGATCCGGACGAGGTGCTCTTCGTCATCGACGCCATGATCGGGCAGGACGCCGTCGCCACCGCGAAGGCGTTCCAGGAGGGGGTGGACTTCACCGCGGTGGTGCTCACCAAGCTCGACGGCGACGCGCGCGGTGGAGCGGCGCTCTCGGTCGCCTCCGTCACCGGCCGCCCCATCATCTTCGCCTCGACGGGGGAGGGGCTCGGCGACTTCGAGCCGTTCTACCCCGACCGCATGGCGAGCCGGATTCTCGACCTCGGTGATATCCTCACCCTCATCGAGCAGGCCCAGGGTGCCTTCGACGAGGAGGAGACGCGCAAGGTCGCCGAGAAGCTCGCGACCTCGACGTTCACGCTCGAGGACTTCCTCACCCAGATGCAGCAGCTCAAGAACATGGGCTCGATCAAGAACATGCTCGGGATGCTCCCGGGGGCGAAGGGCATGCGGGAGCAGCTCGACAATTTCGACGAGAGCGAGATCACGCGCACCGAGGCGATCATCCAGTCGATGACCGTGCAGGAGCGCCGACAGCCCAAGGTGCTGAACGGATCCCGCCGCGTACGCATCGCCAGGGGGTCGGGCACGACCGTTACCGAGGTCAACGCGCTCGTCAACCGCTTCGAGCAGGCGGCGAAGATGATGAAGACGGTCGCCAAGGGCCAGATGCCGCAGATGCCGGGAGTCGGTCCCATGCCGGGTGCCGGATTCGGCGGCGGCCGCGGCAAGGTGGCCCCGAAGAAAAAGGGCTCCAAGTCGGGCAATCCCGCCAAACGGGCCGCGGAGAATGCGGCGCTCGCCGCGGGCGCGAAGCCCGTGACCGGCGCCGCCGGTTCCGGCTTCGGTCTCGGCGGCGCGGAGGGCGGCGCGAAGGCGGGCCCCACCGAGGACGAGCTCGCCTCGCTGCAGAAGTTCCTCGGCCGGTAGGCGGCAGCACGCGGGGGGTGCCGGCAGCCGCTCGCCAGTACCCGCTAGTCGGTACCCGGTACTCGCCGTTTCCCGGCGCACACGACGACCGGAAGCCGCACCGGCACTCTTCGGTGACCGCGCCCTTTTGGTGCGATTGGGGTTGAGCGCGCCCGTTTGGTGCGAGTGCGCCCGGCCGGCCGGGCGCGGTTGCGCCGTGCGGGCGCGCGTGCGGATGATTGCGCCGTGCGGGCGCGCGTGCGGATGGTTGCACCGTGTGGGCACGGGGCGAGATGACGCGCGGACATCGGCCGATCTAGGCTGAGGAGATGACCCCACCCTCCTCTGCCCAGCCCCGTCCCATCCGCATCGGCGTGCAGATCGCCCCCCAGCACGCCCCCTACGAGGTGATCCGTGACACCGCGGCCGCCCTCGAGGACGCCGGGGTCGACGTGCTGTTCAACTGGGACCACTTCTTCCCCCTCACGGGGAAGCGTGACGGGCTGCACTTCGAGTCGTGGACGATGCTCGCGGCGCTCGCCGAGCAGACGAGCCGCGTCGAGCTCGGCGCCCTCGTCAATTGCAACAGCTACCGCAATGCCAACCTGCAAGCCGACATGGCACGCACGATCGACCACATCAGCGCCAAGGGCGGCGAGGGAAGATTCATCTTCGGCACCGGCTCCGGGTGGTTCGAACGCGACTACGACGAGTACGGCTACGAGTTCGGCACCGCGGGCTCCCGACTCAACGCCCTCGCCCGCGACCTTCCGGTCATCGAGGACCGCTGGGGCAAGCTCAACCCGCCCCCGACCCGCGAGATCCCGGTGCTGATTGGCGGTGGAGGGGAGAAGAAGACCCTCAAAATCGTCGCGACGCACGCCGACATCTGGCACAGCTTCGCCGACGTGCCGACGCTTGAGCACAAGCTCGGGGTGCTCGGGAACTGGTGCGCCGAGGTCGGTCGCGACTTCGCCGCCATCGAGGTGTCGAATGAGCTCAAGAACCGCTCGGTCCTGGTGGCCGATGAGCTTCACGACCGCGGAACCACCCTGTTCACGCTCGGAATCAGCGGCCCCAACTACGACCTCCAGGTCGTGCACGACTGGCTCGCGTGGCGCGACGAGAAAAATACCGCCGCCTGATCGGCCATCGCGCCCGGAGCGCACTTTCCCCCCGAACGGGGGCTATTGCTACACTCGAAATTAGTTCGCCGCCTCCTAGCCCCTGAGGCTGTGCTCGAGGCGATGTCGGACGACATCTCACTTCAACCAACCAAGGGGCGAAATGAGCAGCGCAACACGCGACGACACCGGCAGGAACGGGTCGCCCGAATCACCTGAAACGCCGCCAGCAGCCACGAAGACGCGGCTGAACAAACCGGTCTTCTTCGGGTCGTCCCTCGGCATCCTCGGGATCCTGGCGTGGGTCGTCCTGGCACCCGGCAGCGCCACCGACGTCATCGGCATGATCGTGGGCTGGGTGTCCACCAACCTCGGCTGGTACTACATCCTTCTCGTTACGATCGTTGTCGTCTTCGTCGTCGTCGCCGCCTTGTCGCGGGTTGGTCGCACGCGGCTCGGCCCCGACCACTCCCGCCCCCAGTTCAGTATGTTCACCTGGACGGCGATGCTCTTCGCCGCCGGCATCGGCATCGACCTCATGTTCTTCTCCGTCGCCGAACCGGTCACCCAGTACCTCGCGCCGCCGACTGGTCCCGGCGAGACCGTCGAGGCCGCGCGGCAGGCGATCGTGTGGACGCTGTTCCACTACGGCCTTACCGGGTGGGCGCTGTACGCCCTCATGGGCCTCGCGTTCGCCTACTTCGCGTACCGCCACAACATGCCCCTGAGTATCCGCTCCGCCCTGTACCCGATCTTCGGTAAGAGAATCCACGGGCCCATCGGCGACACCGTCGACATCGCCGCGATGCTCGGCACGATCTTCGGCATCGCGACGACGCTGGGCATCGGAGTGGCGCAGCTGAACTTCGGGCTCAACTTCATGTTCGGGCTGCCCGAGAATCTCGCCCTCCAGGCCACCCTCATCGGGCTCGCCGTCGTCATGGCGGCGATCTCCGCCCTCTCTGGCGTCGAAAAAGGCATCCGCCGTCTTGCCGAGCTCAACGTGCTCCTCGCACTCGGGCTCATGCTGTTCGTGCTCGTGGCCGGGACGACGAGCTTCCTGCTCGACGCGATCGTGCTCAACACGGGAGACATGCTGAGCCGATTCCCTGCGCTCACCCTCGAGACCTTCGCCTACGATCGCCCCGACGCCTGGCTGAGCGGCTGGACCCTGTTCTTCTGGGCCTGGTGGATCGCCTGGGCGCCGTTCGTCGGGCTGTTCCTGGCCCGGATCTCCCGCGGACGCACCATCCGGGAGTTCGTGCTCGGCACGCTCATCGTGCCATTCGTCTTCATCCTCGTCTGGATCTCGATCTTCGGGAACAGCGCCTTGGAGATCGTCATGGGCGGCAACTCCGAGTTCGGCGAGGTGGCCATGAACACCCCCGAGCGGGCCTTCTACTCGCTGCTCGCCGAATACCCCGGAACCCCGATCACCGCCGCGATCGCGACGTTCACCGGGCTGCTGTTCTATGTCACCTCGGCCGACTCGGGCGCGCTCGTCATGTCGAACTTCTCCTCCAGGCTCAAGGGCACCGAGACCGACGGGCCCAAGTGGCTGCGCCTGTTCTGGGCGATCACCACAGGTGCGCTCACCCTTGCCATGCTCGCCGTCGGCGGAATTCCGACCCTCCAGAACGCGACCATCATCATGGGGCTGCCGTTCTCGGTGGTGATCATCTTCATCATGCTCGGGCTCTACCGCGCGCTCAAGGTCGAAAAATCCCTGACCGAGAGCTACCAGTCGAGCCTGCCCGGGCTGCTCTCGGGCCGCGCAGGGGACTCCAACCGCGGACGAAACTGGCGCCAGCGACTGGCGAAGGCGATGAGCTACCCCACCGCCCGCCAGGCCGAGCGCTTCGTCGCGAACATCGTCGGCCCGGCCCTGCGGGAGGTGCACGATGAACTCGTCGCACAGGGGGCCGACGTCACTATCACCGGGGGGACAATCGACCAGTACAAGATCCCGCACGTCGAGCTTCTCGTGTCGATGGGGGAGGAACGAAGCTTCCAGTACGAGATCCGCCCCGTGCGATACGACACCCCCTCCTTCGCCGTGCGGGCCGCATCGGCCGAAGACAGGTACTACCGCATGGAGGTCTTCTCCCTCGAGGGCAGCCGCGGCTATGACCTTCTCGGCTACACCAAGGAACAGGTCATCGCCGATGTGCTCGACCATTACGAGACGCATCTCGAATTCCTCCACCTCAACCGCGAGGAACCAGGCAACACGGCAGTGACCTCCGGCTGAGTGTCGGACACGTCCACCATTGACGCATTACCGGAGGTACCAATGAGCACAGCATCCACCCTCTTCATCGACGGCAACTGGGTCGCATCGACCGACGGGGGCACCCGTGAGATCCACTGCCCCGCCGACGGCGAACTCGTCGGGATCGTGTCCGAGGCGACCACCGCCGACGTTGAGGCTGCCATCGCCGCCGCACGCGCCGCGTTCGACCGCGGCGACTGGTCATCGGTGCCCGCCCCCGAACGCGGCGACTTCCTGCTGCGCGTCGCCGCGGGGCTGCGCGACCGAAAAAACGAATTCGCGCACGCCGAGACGCTCGATACGGGCAAGCGGCTCGTCGAGAGCGAGATCGACATGGACGACATCGCCGCGTGCTTCGCCTACTTCGGCAAGCTCGCGGGGCAGGATGCCGGACGCATGGTCGACGCGGGCAACAGTGACGTCGTGAGCCGCATCCAGTACGAGCCCGTCGGCGTCTGCGGGCTCATCTCGCCCTGGAACTACCCCCTCCTGCAGGCGGCATGGAAGATCGCGCCGGCGCTGGCCGCCGGAAACACAATCATCCTCAAGCCGAGCGAACTCACGCCGCACACCGCGATCCTCATGATGCGGCTGCTCGACGACCTCGGGCTCCCGCACGGCGTCGCGAACCTCGTGCTCGGGGCCGGCGCCGTCGCGGGGGCGCCGCTGTCGAGCCACCCCGACGTCGACATGGTGTCATTTACGGGCGGGCTCGAGACCGGAAAGGTCATCGCCGCGTCAGCTGCTGCGACGGTCAAGAAGGTCGCGCTCGAGCTGGGCGGCAAAAACCCCAACGTGATCTTCGCCGACGCCGATTTCCCCGCTGCGCTCGACAACGCACTCAACGCCGCCTTCGTGCACTCGGGCCAGGTGTGCTCGGCCGGTGCGCGCCTCATCGTCGAGGCCCCCATTGCCGACAGGTTCGTCGACGAGCTCGTGCGCCGCGCGGGGCTCATCCGGCTCGGCGGCCCATTCGACTCGGATGCCGAGACCGGCCCGCTCATCTCGGCCGCCCACCGCGACAAGGTGACCGCCTACGTCGCCAGGGGAGTCGCCGAGGGTGCGCGGGTGCGGTGCGGCGGCACATGGGGCGAGGGCGATCTCGAAAAGGGCTTCTACTACGCGCCCACCGTGCTCGACCGGGTTCAGCGGGGCATGTCCGTCGTCGTCGACGAGGCCTTCGGCCCCGTCGTGACCGTCGAGACCTTCGAGACCGAGGACGAGGCCGTCTCGATCGCGAACGACACCGTCTACGGTCTCGCCGGCGCCGTCTGGACGCAGGATGGCGGTCGCGCCCAGCGCGTCGCGAACCGTCTCCGCCACGGCACGATCTGGATCAACGACTTCCACCCCTACCTGCCGCAGGCCGAGTGGGGCGGGTTCGGCCAGTCCGGGGTGGGTCGCGAGCTGGGCCCGATGGGCCTGGCCGAGTACCAGGAGGCCAAGCACGTCTACCAGAACACCGCCCCCGCCGTCACCGGCTGGTTCGCCGACCGCTGACCTGGCGAGAGCCATCCGAGCAACCCCACGAAAGGCACCCCATCACTTCTGAGACACTCGCCACGACCGAATTCGACTACCTCGTCATCGGAGGGGGGTCGGCCGGAGCCGCCGTCGCGTCCCGCCTGAGCGAGGACCCCAACGTCACGGTAGCGCTCGTCGAGGCCGGCCCGGACGACCGCGGGCTCGACGCCATCCTGAGGCTCGACAGGTGGATGGAGCTGCTCGAATCGGGGTACGACTGGGACTATCCCATCGAGCCGCAGGAAAACGGCAATTCGTTTATGCGCCACGCCCGCGCAAAGGTGATGGGCGGATGCTCGAGCCACAACTCGTGCATCGCCTTCTGGGCGCCGGGCGAGGACCTCGACGACTGGGCGGGCAAGCACGGCGCAGTGGGCTGGGACGCCGCGAGCGTCTTCCCGGTCTTCCAGCGGCTCGAGACCAACGAGGACCAGGACGAGCACCACGGCCACGAGGGCCCCGTCCACATCATGAACATCCCGGCGAACGACCCGTGCGGGATCGCACTGCTCGACGCGTGCGAGCAGACGGGCATCCCCCGCACCCGATTCAACACCGGCCGCACCGTCGTCAACGGAGCGGGTCTCTTCCAGATCAACCGGCAGGCCGACGGCACGCGCGCCTCGTCGTCGGTGTCGTACATCCACCCGATCATGCAACGGGAGAACTTCACGCTCCTGACCGGGATGCGCGCGCGCGAACTGCGCTTCGACGAGCAGAATCGGTGCACGGGCGTCGACGTCGTCGAGGCGGCATCCGGCCGTAACATCGCGCTCACCGCGCGATCCGAGGTCATCCTCTCGGCTGGCGCCATCGACTCTCCCAAGCTCCTGATGCTCTCCGGGATCGGCCCGGCCGAGCAGCTGCTCGAGCACGGGATCGAGGTGCGGGCGGATTCCCCCGGCGTCGGCGAGCACCTGCAGGACCACCCGGAGGGCGTCATCCAGTGGGAGGCGATGAAGCCGATGCCCGAAACGTCCACCCAGTGGTGGGAGATCGGCATCTTCGCGGCAACCGAGGAGGGCCTCGACCGCCCCGACCTCATGTTCCACTACGGCAGCGTGCCCTTCGACATGCACACGCTGCGGCAGGGTTACCCCACCACCGAGAACGGTTTCTGCCTCACCCCGAACGTCACCCACGCCCGTTCGCGCGGAACCGTCAAGCTGCGCAGCACGGACTACCGCGACAAGCCGATGGTTGATCCGCGCTATTTCACCGACCCCCATGACATGCGAGTCATGATCGCGGGCATCCGCAAGGCGAGGGAGATCGTGGCCCAGCCCGCCATGGCGGAGTGGGCGGGCACCGAGCTGTATCCCGGCGCCGACGTGCAGACGGACGAGCAGATTGCCGGGTACATCACCGCAACCCACAACACCGTCTACCACCCGGCCGGCACGGTGCGGATGGGCGCAGTCGAGGACGCCATGTCCCCGCTCGACCCCGAGCTGCGGGTCAAGGGGGTGACGGGGCTGCGCGTCGCCGACGCGTCGGTCATGCCCGAGCTCACGACCGTCAACCCGAACATCACGACGATGATGATCGGCGAGAAGTGTGCGGAGATGGTGAAGCGGGAGCGCGGCGCGAGGAGCTGACCTCCCGGGGGCCTGGCTCGCGCTGGGTGCCCGCCGAATCTCCGCGCTGCCGTACCCGGGCGTCTCACGCCGAGATCGCTGACAGGTTCTCAGTCGAGTCCGTCGCGCAGCTCCCGAACCAGGGAGCGGACGACCGCCTGGAGGCTGCCGGCGTTCTCCCCGGCGACCCTCAGCTGTCGCTGGTAGCTCGCGCCGTGTTCGACGATGACCTCGATGTCGTAGAGCTCCGACAGGCATCCCAGTCGCTCGGCGATTGGGGCAAGCCTCGGCAGCAGCTCGGTGAGGTCCTCGACGAGTGGCCTCTCGGTGCCGGCGGCGTCCCGAATGATGGTGGCGTCCATCCCGTAGCGTGCGGCGCGCCACTTGTTCTCGCGCACGTACCACGGCGGCATCGTCGGGATCTCCTTGCCCGAGTCGAGCGCGGTCGAGAGCTCCTCGACCAGGCACTGGGTGAGGGCCACAATGGCGCCCACCTCCTGTGCGGTCGCGAGGCCATCGAACACCCGCATCTCGAGGGTGCCCCAGCGCGCTGACGGCCGCACGTCCCACCGCAGCTCGTTGTAGTGCTCGATGACCCCGACGTGGAGCATGTCGTCGACCATGGACTCGTAGTTCGCCCAGGCCCCGAACTGTGGCGGAAGACCGGCCGTCGGAAGCTGCTGGAACAGCATCGCCCGGCTGGAGGCGTACCCGGTCGACTCGCCCGCCCAGTAGGGGCTCGACGCCGACAACGCCTGGAAGTGCGGATAGTACGAGAGCAGGCCGTTCATAATCGGAAGCACCTTGTCGCGATCCTCAATCCCGACGTGCACGTGGTTGCCCCAGATCATCATCTGCCGCCCCCACCACTGGGTGCGGTCGATGAGCTTTTCGTAGCGTTGCTTTGCGGTGACCTGCTGCGTCTGCCACCGGCTGAACGGGTGGGTTCCCGAGCACATGAGGTCCACCCCCATCGGGTCGGCGACGGCCCGCACGGCGTCGATCGTGCGGGAGAGGTCGGCGAGGCCGTCGGCGACGCTCCGGTGCACCCCCGTGACGATCTCGACCGTGTTCGTCAGCAGCTCGGCGGTGGCGTGGGGGTTTTTGTCGCCGCGGGGCAGCTCGACGCCCCGCAGGATGTCCGGGGCCGCGGGCGCGAGTTCGCCCGTGGCCCGGTCGACGGTGGCCAGTTCCCATTCGATGCCGAGCGTCGAGCGCTCTGATCTCGCGAAGTCGATCCGCACGGCTGCACCTTCCGAATTGACGGCCAGGGCGCCTGCGCGCCGAGTCACGACTATCCTCGCACCGCCCGAACGGGTTCGGGGCGAGCGTTGAGAGTCGCGCCCGGCCCCCTGGTCCGATTCCCGCCGGACGGACCCGCCTCTGACGCTAGCGTTGGCGTCATGACGTTCACGCCCGCCGCCCCGCCGGAGGGCTCCGCGATCGCCGGCCCACGCCCGCTCGTGCTCGT
>Ga0105047_10014765_pt1 | contig 12358 bp, 7 predicted proteins | sample MAT04_FD_78384 | JGI IMG/M metagenome (GOLD analysis project Ga0105047, IMG submission 78384) | Freshwater microbial communities from Lake Fryxell liftoff mats and glacier meltwater in Antarctica - MAT-04 (megahit assembly) | ecosystem: Environmental > Aquatic > Freshwater > Ice > Liftoff... | reverse complement strand
TCTCGTCTCTCGTCTCTCGCCTCTTACCTCTCGCCTGCTCTCACGGTTTCTCCCCCGGGCTGCACACACAGACAAACTGCTGACAGCCGGGGCAGCCGGCTCCGTACTTCGCTCGCAGTGCTGCGTCCAGATCGATCTCGGCGACATTCGCGATGGTCGCCAGCCAGGCGATGACGTCGGCGAACTCCGCGGCGACATCGGCCTTGGGGGAGCCGTCCCGCAGCGCGGCCGCCAGTTCCCCGACTTCTTCCATCAACCACATGAACGTCCCGGAGACTCCCCGCGTCTCGTCTTTGACGCCGTACATCGTGCGGATCAGGGATTGCAATTCGCGAAACGTCAGCGGAGCGGAGTCAGCCATCGGGTCAGGTTTTCCAAAAAAGGGATCGGCGTGATCTATTCTTGTATGCGAGACTGCAGCGCTTTCGCCGCGGCGTGATCCGGATCGTCTTTCAACACAGCCTCTATCAACTCCCGCGCAGCATCCTTGCGATTCTGCACGAGGTAACATTCCGCCAGCCCGAGTTGCAGTTCGGCATCACCCGGCTTCAATTCCAGACCGACACGATATTCCTCAATCGCGCGGTCGACTTGCTGGGTTTCTCGATTCGCACGGCCGAGCACCGCATGCACCCGGGCCTCCAGCACATCGACATGCAAGGCTTTGATCCCGAATGTTCTGGCGACAGCGAAGTCCTTTTCAGTAATGGCCAATTCGGCTCGTTCCAGCGGATATGCGGCCGAATCGTAATCGATGTCGCACAACGTTTCGAGGGCCGACTTCAATAACGGCGTATCCCTCAACTTGCGGGCGACCACAGCCGTGCCGAGCCACCAGTCGCTCTCGCCGGGAAACGCGGTCCTGCCCAGCCGATACCATTCGCCGGCGGCGGGATAGTTCTCCAATGCGATTTCCAGCTTCGCCAGTTCCGCCAGCAACTTGCGCTGTGGTTGTTCCCGATTCAACGCCCGCACCAGCACGTCCCGCGCGGCTGCGGGATCATCAGCAGTCACCTGGATCGCCGCCAGCACCAGCGCGGCATGGGGTTCCTGCGGCGCGCGGCTCAGCACATCCTCCGCCAATTCGCGCGCTTCATCGGACTTCTCGCCCAAGAGCAGCAGTTGCGCATACCGCCCCGCAACGGCGGGATCAGTCGGATCGGCTTCATAGGCCCGCGTGATTTCCGCCGGCGTGTACTGCGGATCGTCGGCCGCGGCGGTCAACTCCGCGACGAGTTTCGTCAGATACTCGCGGAAGTCGCGTTCAAAATCGGCCTTGGAGATTTGAAAGCTATCAGGAATGGCGGCGTCGGTGGCGAGTTTCCGCCGATACGCGTCCAGCAGTTTCGCCGGCGCGTCGGGACCGAAACGCTCCGTCATAAATTGGGCATAGAGCGAACTGAGGCAGTACGAGAAATTCCAGTCGTCACGATTCTCGGCTCGCTGAAAACCGAGGTTGAGCGTATCAAGATTCCGCAGCCTTCCCTGCGGCACGCGCGACACCAGCAGCCGATCCCACTCGGCCGGCCGTGGATAACCCTCTGACCGGACCGCCAACGCCTCGGTGTACCAATGCGGGATGTGAAACTCCGTTTGTTGCAGCGTCAAGACATGGACGAATTCATGCTTGAGCACGCGTGCCCAGTTCATCGGCTCCTCCAACCCCGTGGGGGACGCCATCGCCACGATCATCCCGGTCGAGGCCCCGATGGTCTGAATCCACGGCAAGCCGATCATCCGCGCGCTGAACCACTGATGCGCGGTCAGACCTTTTGCCTGATTGTAGACTTCGATCTGCGTCCGCGCGGGAGGTTCGTAACCGAACTGAGCCGTCAGTTCCGGATAAATTTCCTCCAGATACTCCGCCATATATTTTGCGAGCAGCCGGTCGTGTTCCGTGTCGGCGCGAATCACGAAGTGATCGGTGGTGATGGTGTCGTAACCATCGAGCACCTTGAGCACTTTGCGCATGTTGCTCACGCGCACATGATACGGATCGGCCTTGAACGCGGCGTCCAGCAGCTTTTGAGCCGCGGCGGTTTTCCCGGTCTGCATGTAGAGCAAGCCGAGTTCCGTCTTCGGCCCCGAGAGTTGCGGCATCGTTTCGATGGCCTGGAGATACACCATCTCCGCCGCGGCATGTTGACGCGACGCATCCAGCCGTGAGCCAAGCTTGGCAAGAAAATACCCCGGCCGCGGATTGCGACGTGCCAGTTCGATCACGAGTTGCTCGAAGGGAGTCGGCGATTCCAGTTTCAAACTGTCGATGGTGGAAATGCTGGCGAGCAACATTTTGAAGCGATCCAGCGGCGGCAAGCCACTTTGCTTCACCAGCACGGCGGCTTGCAACGCTAGCGTTTCCTGATCGACAGGATTGATCTCGGCGGCTTGCGTGAGCAGTTTCTCCGCGGCAGCCGCGTCGTCATCCTGCAAGTTGGCCTCGGCAAGTAACCGCAGCGCGCCCGGCAGCCGGGGGTTGATGGCCATCGCCTTGTCGGCATACACGCGGGCCTCGTCCCAGTCGAAATCCTGCGCGGCCGCTTGTCCCAGCGCTGTCAGGATTTCCGCCGAACGCGGATTGATGGCCAGCCCCTTTTGCAGATCAGGGACGCCCTGCGCGCGATTATATTTCTCCAACAGCAACTTCCCGGAGAACAGGATCGCCCGCCAATCGTTGGGGTCATTTTTCAGGGCATCGGCGGCCAGCGTGTTCAAAGCGAAGTTGAACACCTGCGACACACTCTTCCACCGCGCGTATTGCACGGCCCCCTCGGCCACAATCAGCAACGTCTCGGCATCCGTGGGTTGCGTTCGGTTGTAATAGCGCACGAACCATTGAAAGCTCGCTTCGGCTTCTTTCACCCGGCCTTGTTCGGTCAGCAGTCGTGCCTGAATCAGCCGGGCCAGCGGTTCATCGGGAGATGATTTTAAGACAGCGGCCACGGTCGCTTCTGCGGCCGCCAATTGGCCACGCTGAAATTGGACATCCGCCAGACGCGCCGCCAAACGGGCGTCATCGGAATGAGCCGCAACCCCCGCAAGCAAAATCCCTTCCGCATCCTGCCAGCGGCCCAGTTCCAGACACAGTTGCGCGCGACCGGCGACCAACAGTGGCGACTCGAGGTCCGCGGCGATCAATTCGTCGAAAATCTCTTCGGCTTCATCATACCTGCCGTGCCGCAGATGGCTGCGGGCCGAATCGAGCTGGTCGGCAAGATCATCGGCCCTCGCCGCGCTCGTGCCAATGACGATCGCGCAAACCAGCCAACCGACGCCAGGAATTCCGCGTAACGATCTCATAGCCAGACATCCGTGAACGAGAAACGTGAAACTCGATCATAACAACCTGCCCGCCGGGCATGGTACGCAACGCCCGTTTATCGCGAAGGGTTTATAGCAATCTCGTTTTGAGAATGTAGAGCACTTGCTCCGCAAGTGCCCGTTTTTGCACTTGCGGAGCAAGTGCTCTACATTCAAAACCATGATCGGCGAGGAATTCGAATCGAACCTTTCAACATACGGGAGTTGGTTGCGCAACACGTTGTTTGGAAATCGCCACCAAATGGCCCGCAGCTTCCAATTGACATTTCCGCAATGCCGGTGGACACTTCCGCCACGGGGGGGATGTTCTCATGCTCGTGAGTCACGTTCAGCCGCCTTTCAAGGATGATCACAACGCATGTGTGGCCTGGCTGGTCTGGTGAGCCTGACGGATGCCCCTGCGGATCGCGCCGCGGTCGCCGCGATGGTGCGCCGACTGAAACATCGCGGGCCGGATGCGGAGACGGTGCACGTTGACGGGCCGGTCGGGCTGGGCCACGCGCGACTGTCAATCATCGATCTGCCGGGCGGCGGGCAGCCGTTGTTCAATGAAGATCGTTCCGTCGTCGTGATCTGCAACGGCGAAATCTACAATTACCGCGAACTGCGCCGGCAACTCCAACAGCGCGGCCACCAGTTCACTACCGACAGCGATTGCGAAGTCCTCGTCCACTTGTGGGAAGAATCGAGTCGGGAGATGACCGAGACCCTGCGCGGGATGTATGCCTGCGTGGTCTACGACCGTCGGCAAGGTGTTGTGTTCGCCGCCCGCGACCCCTTCGGCCAGAAGCCGTTGTTCTATCATCTTGGCACGGAGACGTTGGCCTTCGCTTCAGAGATGAAGGCCTTCCGCGCGCTGCCGGAAGTTCCCCGAGAACTTGACCTCTCGGCCGTTGATGAATTTCTGCGATCCTCGTTTGTCGCCAGCCCGCGCACAATGTTTCAGGCCGTGCAGCGTCTGCCGGCTGGTGGTTGGTTCGAGATCAGGCAACAGGGAAGCCGTTTCGCCGCGAGCACGTTCACGACTGGAGTTTCAGCCACTCCGCGCCGCACCGTGGATCGCAATCTATCTTGTGAGGACCATCTGGCGCGTGTCGCGGCCGGGGTGGATGACGCTGTGCGCAGTCACCTGGTGGCGGATGTCCCCGTCGGCGTGTTCCTCAGCGGCGGGATCGATTCCAGCCTGATCACGGCCATCGCGGCCCGCCATGTCTCGGAGCCGCTGCGGACTTTCGCCATCACCTTCCCCGGCAGCCGACACGATGAAGGTCCGAAAGCGCGGCGGGTCGCGGCTGCCTGCGGAACACGGCATCAGGAGTTTCCGTTCTCCGCGCACGATCTGCCCGCGGCGCTGCTCGCCGCCGCGCGGCAGTTGGATCAACCCCTCGCCGATACCGCCGTCCTGCCGCTTTTGCATCTCGCCCGCGAGACGGCCCGTGAAGTAAAGGTCGTGCTGACAGGCGATGGCGGCGACGAACTTTTCGCCGGATATCGCAAGTATCGGCGACTGGTCGGATTCCCCGGCCGCGCGCGCTGGCTGCATCACGCCGTCTCGTCCCTGTGTCCGCCGCATCACCTGTCGGCGTGCGCTCCCGACCCGACGGGTTCCCGCCGGCTACGATCTCGCATGCTCGAACTGCTCGCGCCGGTCAGCCGCAGTGCCTACCATCGGCAAGGCTGGGAAGGTTGGGAACGGCATGAGTTGTATCAAGACGAACTGGCCACCGCCGTGCGGGAACAGCGATCCCCTGTGATCGAGTCGACAATGACGGTCGACCGAAATGAGTCGCTGTTGAACTCCGCGCTGCGGCTCGATCAAGGGCCGGTGCTAGCGGATCGTCTGCTCCACAAGACCGATGCCGCGACGATGGCGTTCGGCTTGGAAGCCCGCGCGCCGTTACTCGATCCCCAGTTGGCGGCAATCGCGGCCGCGTTGCCGGAAGAGCTGCAAGTCACAGCCAAGATAACGAAAGTCGCGCTGCGGAGAATTGCCGAGCAGTATCTGCCGGATGAAATTGTCGCCGCGCCGAAAAAGGGCTTCTCGATGCCCCTCGATTCATGGCTGCGAGTGGAACTGCGCGACTTCACACGCAGTTGTCTGTTGGACGATTCCGTGACGGTGCCGCGCTTCTTTCAGCGGTCTCAAGTGGAACGGTTGCTGACCGTGCATGCCGCCGGGAAGAATCACGCGCAGCGGATTTACTCCTTGCTGGTTTTTGAATTGTGGTGCCGTGAAGCACTTTGAACTGACTTCACCGCGACGACTGATGCTGGCGGTCCTGCTCTGCGGGCTGCTGGTCTGCGTGGTGCGGCTGGTGATGAACGGGCCGCTGTGGGGCGATGAGGCGATGTTGGTCCGCAGCCTGCTGGATCGGTCGTTCGTCGAGTTGTGGCAGCCGCTGGATTATGTGCAACTTGCGCCGCTGGGATTTCTGTGGGCGGAGACCGCCAGCCGGCATGTCTTTGGCACCGCCGAATGGGTCTGGCGATTGATCCCGTTTCTGGGCGGGTGTTTTTCACTGCTTGCGTTCGCGAAGTTCGCCGAACGGATTGTTCCTCGGCATGCGGCGTGGCTGGCGACCGGCATCTTCGCGAGTTCGTTCTATCTCATCCGTCATACGGTCGAGGCGAAGCCTTACATCACCGATCTGACGTTCGCACTGGCTTTGTCAATCCTCGGCTGGCGAATTCAGCAGCAACCGCAGCGGAGATCACGTTGGTTGCACTTCGGGATTTGTGCCAGCGTGGCTGTGTGGTGTTCGTTCCCCAGCGTGCTGACCGCCGGGGGCGTGCTGCTCAGTTTGATGCCGCTTTTGTTTCAGGCGGAAGAACCTGATCGCGCCAGAAATTTTGGAGACTCGAAGATCCGTCGCACGGTGCTTGGAGAGGCACCGTTTAACAATGTCGAGCACTTGCTCCGCAAGTGGTTTTTGCACTTGCGGAGAGGCTGTAGGTTTTTGGGTGGCTGGGTCGGAGTCCTCGACGACCCAGTTTTCCGCGATTCTGGGTCGTCGCAAAGCCTCCGACCCAGCCACCCAACAATAAAATCACACCCTCGGAGCAAGTGCTCGACATTTTGTAACACGGCTGTACTCGGCTGGTTGATGTGCAGCCTCTGCTTGACGCTGAGTTTTGTCCTGATGTATGCGACGTTCGGTCAGCAGCAGGCGGCGACGGCTAGCGCGGCAGGTTACTGGCAGATGTCGATGTGGGATGTCGCTTCTCCCCCCTGGCAGCGGCCGGATCACTTTGTCGTGTGGTTCCTTCGCGAACATGCCGGCACGATGATGGCCCATCCGTTCGGGGGCAAAAACTACGCCAGCGCGGGGACATTGCTGCTCGTGATTCTGGGCAGCATCACGCTGGCCCGGCGTAATCCCCGGTTGCTCGGACTCTGGTTGTGCCCCGCCGGACTCGGTTTGCTGGCCGCGTGTCTGCAAAAGTATCCCTACGGCGGCACGGCCCGGACGATGTTGTACCTCGCACCGGCCATCTGCCTGCTGGCCGGCGTCGGCGGTTGGGCCGCGATCGTGCGCTGGATTCCCGCCACCAGACGCCGCCTCGCGTATCGACTGGCAATGTCGCTGTGCCTCGTCTTGATCGCCGGCAAGTTCGTGGAGGAGATCGCGACTCCCTACAAAGAAAGGGGAGACGCCCTCGTCCGCGATACGGTGAGACAATGGGCGGCGGAAGCGAAACCGGATGAAGTTTGGATCATCGCGAATGCCGCCGCGACTCCAGACCGGACCGATCGCGGCATTTATGGGGGCGTGTCGGTCGCCGTGTTCGATCATTATGTGCTGACCCTCGGCCCGCAGCATGTTTTGCATCCACGCGAGATCATCGACTTGCCTGCAACATCTGGCCGTGTGGCTGTGTTGGTGCATGAAAGCCAGTTGCGACCGTTACCGATAGATGTGGCCCGCCAGTTTCGCGAGCGCTATGCAGTGGACGCGGATTTGATGCGGGAGGACATCGTCGATGTTGGCCGCGGTGAAACGCTGCGCCGGATGATTTTTGTGGGGAAAGAGAAGCCTTAGCAGACCGTGGAATTTTTCGTAGCACACGTTTTTAACGTGTGCGTCACTCGATTTTCTCGCCATTTTCGTTCAGTTTCTGTCACGTTGGAAACGTGACCCACGTTTTTCAACAGCCTGTTAGTCGACTCTCTGGGGCAAGAGTTTGCGAAGTGCCAACCAATTGATCAATCTCAAGGGAACTTTCTGGCGTCATATTCCTTTCGATCGCCCTCCAGCCAAGTCGCTGGCAAGTAGTGAGAGAACCCGCTCCTACCGCAGTTGCGCGTGCTTTCTTGATGGACTTGGGCAGCATCATCCGTCCAAGGTCGGAAGCCATTCACGCGGGGTGACTGGTCTGTCATGGGTGGGATCACCCTATCATGACACAGAATCTTGTTCGCTGAAAACGGATTGGGAACATGGGTAGTCTATCGACTGGCCTGTGACTCAGCCGATTTCATGACGTTTCTAACAGATTCTTTTTCGGCTTTCTAATCAACTGTCTGGAGGACAGACTTCGCACATTTAGGCACCGATTCCGCGCAGCACTCTGATTATCGTTCTTGCCTGCGGGTGACTACTTCGCCAACTGGACTGACCATTGGTTCGCATCTTGCCAGTGGGATTTGTCCTCTCCTAGAGACGCGCACTCCTTGAGTTTCTCATGTGATCACGGTATTAGGTAACTCTGTGAAATAATTGTTTGACCCCATCCAGCTTGAAAGGCAATTAAAAATGGCGAAGAAAGCGGCGAGAACCGGCTTGAATGTATCGGAAGCGATTCGTGATGCGCTGGGGAAAGGCAATCTTGGTCCGGCTGCGACCCACAAGGAAGTCGGCGAATTCCTGATCACGAAGCACTCCGACAACGCCAAGCTCAAAAGCGCGGTCGCCAATGATAAAATTTGGTATCAGACGGTTTACGGGCAGCGAAAGAAGCTGGTGCGGGGAAAGACGATCGCGAATCGAAAATTGGTTCGCGCTGCAATCCGGGGTGGTACTGATGGCGCTGGCGTGTCACCGGAAGCGGCGATGATGTTCGCACTCAAGTGTGGCGGGATCGAAGCTGCGAAAAAGGCGTTGGATGAACTGGCTGATAAATTGAAGGCTTGATGGATGAAAGAAACAAGGTAGAGCGCGGCAGAGAACTTTCCGCGATACCTCAAACTTAATGTAGACACGATGTAGACAATGCGAGATAGTAAAACTTTTAAGGCGCTGATCGGCTCAACCGGGATGCAAGTCGAAATGAGTGGTTGAGCACGCCTCCGTCGATACCTCAGTAGATATGAACTGTCTGGTCTAGCAGACCGTTGATTTTCTCGTGGCACACGTTTTTAACGTGTGCGTCACTCGATTTTCTCGCCGTTTTCGATCAGTTTCTGTCGCGTTGGAAACGTGACCCACGTTTTTCAACAGACTGTTAGGAGGTGCATCACCTGGGTCTCTGGAAAGGTGATCCCACCCGATTGACGCACAGTTATTTCCGGCGCAGTCACGGTTCGAGTCGGCGTCCAAGATGGATCCCTATTCCCAACGTCACGCAAATTCCCAACGTCACTAAAGTGCAATCGTTTTTGATCGCGGAGCGTTTTCCGTGGGAGCCGTCGCCTCGGCGGGAGGTCGTCCGCCAATACCCCGCGCGCCCATGCCTGGGGGGACTTGTTGCGGCTGCTGCGTAATGAGGGCCACTGGCATGATGAATTGACTTGGGAGCCGAAATTCGCTCGGGTCCAGGTTGCGCGGGCGACTCGACGAATGGACGACGAGGGAAATCTTCACCGAGGTTTGGTCGCGGCTGGCGGAACGCGTCGACGACTCGGCTGGATCGACAGGAGCCAACTCACGGCCGACGGCACGTTCTGCCCGGAAAAACAGGGAACGCACTGCGCGCCGACGGCCACAGGGGAACAGGCACGGCCGCTTTCGTGCGGATGGACAGTGACCAGACGCCGCTGCTGGACGACAAGGCCACTGACAACGGTCCGCTGCGCTGAGACTTGAAACTGCGCGGGATCACGCGAATTACGCTGCGGTGGCGGAATCGAAACACACAGCTCCCTCTGCATGACAAGCACCAACGCCTGGCCGCATCGTTACGGTCGCCGTGCGGAATGATCGTGGAGCCGACTTGTTTCAGGGCTGGACTCAACTGGCTTGCCGACTCCCGATTCTCAAGAGGTTGAGATGGAGGGTCGCCCACCTGCTCGACATCGCTATCCACCGGAGCTATTGAGCAAAGCCAGAAGTTCACCAATGGTCCGGTGCGATTCAATGGAATGTCGCAGGGGTTGATCGGTTCGGATGCGGTAGTGGTTTTGACGGCCCACCTTTTCACGTTCAATCATTCCACCGGCTTCGAGATCGGCAATGATCCGCTGAACGGCGCGCTCCGTAATGCCCACCACCAGTGCGACTTCGCGGAGTACCACCGAGGGGTTTCTCGAGAGGAGTACGAGCACGTGCGAGTGGTTCGTCAAAAACGTCCACTGCAAACCTGCCGACTCTCTGGTCGAGGCCGCTGGCGGCAACCTCGCTTTGGAACGCGGTTTCGAGGGCAAGGGGCCTGTGGTGGCGACAGTGCGCGCCGGTTTTCGAGAAGCAACTTTGTACTGATCGGGAGTTTTCATGGCGATTGCTTGATGGCTGGCAGAGTCGAAAAAATCCGGTGGATGGGAATGCTCACAAGTATAGACGCCGAAATGCGATCTGAAAATAGCGAATTGAAAAACGCGAATCGATTTCCGCAGCCGCTTAAGTTTTTGTAAGAAATCGCCGAAACATGAGCGACACGGCATTGACGACATGTATGTCGTGCTTTAAGATTCGTTATTCCTATTTCGCGTCTCTGGCCACCGTTCTCAGGAAATCTCGATGTATTGGCTATCTGTAGGCCTACTTGCCGTTCCCGTTGTCTCGCTGCTGTCTCTCGGTTTCATTCCCAGTCGCCACGCGAACGAAGCGGCGCGGCTGCTCGGCTTGTTGACGACGATGCTGGCCAGCCTCGCACTGCTGGGATCGGTCGCCGCGGCTGTCCACGTCTTGTCTGTGGGGCCACTTCACGCCACGTTCGTCCGCTGGACCTCACCTGTTCCATTCAGTCTGGGAATTTACGTCGATGCCGTGGCGGTCGTGATGATGACGCTCATTAGTTTCATCGGATTGATCATTGCCCGCTATTCGATGCGGTACCTGCTCGGCGATCCCAGCCAGGGGCGATTCTTTCGGTGGATGTCCTGCACACTGGGGGCGACGCTGCTGCTCGTGATGTCTGGCAATCTGGTGATGTTTACCGCCGCCTGGATCCTTACCAGCTTCGGATTGCATCAGCTTCTGACGTACTATCCTGAACGCACCTGGGCAATCTGGGCGGCTCGCAAAAAGTTTCTCATCAGCCGTCTGGGAGATGCGATGCTGGTCGCGGCCTTGGTTCTCACGTATCGCTGCATCGGGACTACGGAATACACGGAAATCTTCGCCATGGCGGACGCGATTCACGCTGGAACCGCCCCAACGAGTTTTTCTACCGGCTGGATTGGCATCCTGCTTGTGCTCGGCGCGATGACGAAGTCGGCGCAGTTCCCGTTTCATAGCTGGCTGCCCGACACAATGGAGACGCCGACGCCGGTCTCGGCATTGATGCACGCCGGGGTGATCAATGCGGGCGGATTTTTGGTGATTCGCCTCAGTCCGTTGATTTCGCTGTCTTCGGTCGCCCTCGACATGCTCGCCCTGGTGGGAGCGGTGACCGCTCTGCTGGGCACCGTGGTGATGCTGACGCAGACGAGCATCAAGCGATCTCTGGCTTACTCCACGATTGCCCAAATGGGATTCATGATGCTGCAATGCGGTTTGGGAGCGTTCTCCGCGGCATTGCTACACATTGTGGCTCACTCGGCCTACAAGGCGCACGCCTTCCTGAGCTGCGGCAGTGTGTTGGACACCGCCGCGAAGATGAAAGCCCCCGCGCTGCCGGCGTCGCCAAACGGACGGAGTGCCTGGGCGCTTGCCGGTGCGATCGCCATCGGTGCGGGACTCGTTTTCGGAGTTTTCCAGGCGATTGGGATCGACATTTTCACCAAGCCCGGAGGGATGGTCCTCGGCTTGATCCTGACGCTGGCCCTCACCCAACTCCTGTGGAACGGCTTCGCAACTGGTGTCGTGATTTTGTCGCTCCGCAGCATCGCCAGCGCGTGGCTGGTTACGGTGATGTACTCGGTCGCCTTTCTGGCAATGGATCGACTGGTCGCCAGTTCCCTCTCGCATCATATGGTGGGCCTGACGACGCTGCATGTCGTCGTACTGGGACTTGTGGCGCTGGGATTCGTCGGCGTCTTTACATTGCAGGCTCTCTCGGGACCGTTTTCAAAACACCGCTGGGTGCAGGCGATGTATGTCCACGCCATGAACGGGTTTTATATCGACATTCCAGCGCGACGTCTCACCGCCCGCTTCTATGGTCAAACGGCGCCGGTCCAATAGTCATTGACCAGCGATCCAAGTCACCATCCCTCCGAAAAGACTGGAGCGAAATCAATGTCCGCGTTACCGCTAGCAGTCCCTTGGCCCGCGAAAAATCCTGACCAGAGCGAAGTCACTCGGGTCAGTGAGTCGATCGGCCAGGCACTTGCCCAGGCTCTGAAGGATGTCCATGCGATTGTCCCTCCGCTCTGGCCGCTCGCCGATTATGTAGCCGTGAATCCTTGCGTCGGTTTGACCGACCAATCGTTTCTCGATGCCGATCAGTTATTGAGCCACGTGCGGGACTGCAACCTGCTCATGTCAGGCAGTGACTTTCAAATGCTGGTCGCGGAGGGGCGAATCTCATCCGCTGATCTGAAATCCGCTCACGCGCAGTGCCGTTCCGAGTATCCCGCATGGTACGGCAGCTTCGACTTGGACGAACTGACGGAATGGCTGGCACTGCCCCCGCACATGGCGACAGCGAGCGAGAACCGATTTCGCACCATCGCCGAAGCCGTGGACCAACATCAAGGAAGTTCGTGGTCGAGCCACAT
>Ga0105047_10014764_pt1 | contig 12359 bp, 9 predicted proteins | sample MAT04_FD_78384 | JGI IMG/M metagenome (GOLD analysis project Ga0105047, IMG submission 78384) | Freshwater microbial communities from Lake Fryxell liftoff mats and glacier meltwater in Antarctica - MAT-04 (megahit assembly) | ecosystem: Environmental > Aquatic > Freshwater > Ice > Liftoff... | reverse complement strand
TGGCTGGAGGGCTGAGACCGGTGAACGAACTCGAGGTGAAGATCGCCGAGCGACTCGTGGGCCTTGGCGTCCCGGTCCGGGGTTTCTCGGTGGTCTACGACGAACTGTAGTAGAACGACGCGGTATGGGTCTTCTTCGGATTGCCCGAGACCGAGACCGGCACCTGGCTCGCCGATCTGACCGATCGCTACTCAGCAGCGGTGAACGATGCGCTCCGCGGGCTAGTGGGCTTTGTCGCGTTCGAGTTTCGGACGATCTCGGAGGCCTCACGGGCGCTGCGTGAGGAGCATGAACGGTGGCGTTCGCTACCGGTTTCCAACGCGTTCACCAACGAGTGAAAGAAAGTTCTTCACAACACTTCAGCGATTAGCCCACGAACCGATGAATTAACACACACCTTTATTCATTGGAGTGAGTGGTCATGGGGCGACGAGGCAGGCACTGGTCGATCAGTGGCAGAACGCTGCCGTCCTTGGCGGCAATCTCCATGGTCGCGAGCCTGCTGGTGCTTGTCGGAGCACCCGACCCGACGGCATCCGCCGCAACCTTGGCCTCGAGCGCCTGCGTGCCGGCCGGCACCACCGCCATCAGCGGCGTCGTCAACACCTACTGGGCCGGCACCGGCACCCATCTCGTCGGATCGACGTCGATCACCCGCGATCTGACTGCAGCCGGCGCCGCGCACACCCTGGCGGCGGGCGACTACGTGCTGCTGTTACAGACCCAGGACGCCCAGGTGAATCTGACCGATTCCGACGCCTACGGCGATGGTGTCGTCGGAGTCCCCGGCAATGGGGTCAGCGATCTCGGCAACACCGGTCGCTATGAGTACAACTGGGTCACGAGTGTTTCGGGCACCACCGTGAACCTCGCCAAGCCCTTGACGACGGGCTTCGACGACGCCGACGCGGCTACCGCCACCCTCGACCGCAAACGGTCCTTTCAGATCATCCGGGTGCCGGTGTACGCCAATGCCACCGCCACCGGGCAGGTCCACTCGTCCGCCTGGGACGGTGCCAAGGGTGGTGTGCTGGCGATCCACGCCAACGGCACCCTCGATATGGGCGGTCAGATCTTCTACACCAACGGCGAGGGCTTTCGCGGTGGGCTCCGCCAGGTCGACGGATCGGCCGCGCCGACCAGCTTCGGATGGGCCTCTGGTAGCGCCGCCGTGGGAGGGTCCAAGGGCGAGGGCATCGCCGGCACGCCCGCCGATCTGTCCAACCCCGGCGGCCTCGGTGCCACGGCCGGTGGCCCTGGCGAGCGGCGTTTCGGTCGCGGCGGACCGGGCAATGCCGGCGGTGGCGGCAACAACCACAACTCCGGCGGTGGTGGCGGCAGCAACGCCGGCACCGGCGGAGTAGGCGGCGAGGACTACTACTTGAACGCGCCAGTGGGTGGCGAGCCCGGCCGCCCGGTCGTCCCGGCGCTCGACCGCATCATCCTCGGCGGTGGGGGTGGCGCCGGCCACGATAACAACGGTGTTGGTACATCGGGCGGTAACGGCGGCGGGGCCATCGTCCTCACCGCCAACGCGCTGACCAACACCTCCGATCTCCAGGCGCTCGGCTCTGCGGTCGCGGTCTCCAACCCCGGGCCCGGAAATGACGGCGGCGGCGGCGGCGGAGCGGGTGGTGCCATCATCGTGGCGACCCGAACCGGTGGCTTCGGCGCCACGAACATGTACGTCAGTGGCGCCAAGGGCGTCGACGCCGTCGGCTCCGGGGGCGGGGGCGGTGGTGGCGGCGGCTACGTCCTGCGGTCCGATGCCTCGGGCAATCCAATCCTCGCCGGGGGCAACGCCGGTGGCCCGGCATTGTATGCCGCCGCTCCCGGAACGGCCGGGGTTTCCGCTGTCGATGTCGCCGGTACGCGGGCACTCATTGCGGCGCCGTGTGACTGGTCCGACCTCCCCTCGGCGAAGTACGGCCGGGTCTCCCACCAGGTCAACGCCGTCGACGCCCGCATCGGAACGACGCTTACCGACACCGAGGACCAGCTCGACGCCACCAACATCACGCTCGACGCCAACAACCAGCTCGACGATGCAACCGGCGATGACGAAGATGCCTGGACCACTCCGCCCGCGCTCAGCCAGACCGCCACGACCTTCGCTCCGGCCATCGCCGTGGCCAACCCCACAGCTCTGGGCTATACCCTCGCCGGCTGGGTGGATTGGGACGACGACGGCTTCGAGGCCTCGGAGTACTCGTCGTCACCGGTGGCGCCCGGCGCTACCTCGGTCGCGCTTTCGTGGTCCGTGCCTGCTGCCACCCCGCTGGGCTCGAAGGCGGTGCGCCTGCGGATCTCCAGCACGCCGTTGACGGCGGGGGAGTGGGCCTCGCACTCGAGCGACGGTGAGGTCGAGGATCAGCGGCTCATCGTGGCGGCGGATCCGGGCGGACTCGGCCAACCCGACGGCCTCGCCGTCTGGTTGCGGGCCGATGCCGCCGTCACCGCCAGCGGCGGCAACGTCTCGTCGTGGACGAACCTCGCTGCTCAGGGAGCCGGCTCGGTCGAGGCGGTCTCGCAGGCCACGGTCGCCAACCAACCGACCGTCACCAGCGGACAGCTCAACTTCAACCCGGCCGTGGTGACCACCGGCAACCAGATGTTGCAGGACCCGAGCGCCGCGGTTGCCGACATGCTCGGGGTCGGCGAGAACTGGCTCTTCGTCGTCCGGCGCCAAGAGGTGGGAGGCAGCGGCTATGACCTCGCCTACGCCTCGACCCTCAACTACGGCCCCACTTCGAAGCTCTCGATGGAGCAGAACACCGCCGGCCATGTGGGCGGGGTCGTGTTGAACCCACCCCCGCTTGCCGGCCAGGGCTTCAAGCTCGAGACCATCGGCCACGACGGGACGGGGAGCTTCGCGTTCCGCGATGGCCTGCAGGTGGCGTCTGGTGCGGCCGTCACCCAGGGCACGGCGGGCACCGGGGTGCTCGATGTCCTCAACTTCGGCGGCCAGAACCCAGGTCACATCGGCGCCATTGCCGAGGTGTTGCAGTATCGCGGCGCCCTCACGGCGGCCGACCGCAACCGCATCTGGTCCTACCTCGCCCTCAAGTACGGCATCACCCTCGACCAGGGCACACCGACCGACTACACCTCGCCGACCGGCGTGGCCTTCTGGAGTGCCGGCGCCAACGCCGGGTACGCCAACGACATCGCCGGCATCGGTGTCGAGCGCTCCGAGGCGCTCTCCCAGCTGAGGTCACGATCCGTCAACCCTGATGACGTGGTGCGCATGGGTGCCCCCACGGCGATTGCGGACTCGTCGTATCTGACCTGGGGCAACAACAACGCTTCGGTCGCCTTCGACGGCACCCTGGCGGTTCCGGCGGGCTATCAGCGCATCGGGCGTGAATGGCGGGCCCAACGCACCGGCACCACCGGTTCGGTCACGGTCGAGATCAAGGTCGACGATCCGGGCTTCTCGCTACCGGCGGCCGGCAACTACGCGCTGCTGGTCGATCAGGACAACGACGGGTCCTACGTCGATGAGACGCCGGTGTCGCTCAACGACTCGGGAACTGGTGCCGACACGCTTGGCGGCGACGGCTACTGGAGTGCGGCCGGCATCGGCTTTGGGCCGTCGTCGCGATTCACCATCGCCACCCTGCTCACCCCCACGGTGTGCGAGGCCGGCCGAGCCTTCTACTCCTTCAACGGCAGCACCGTGCAACGCGTCGATCCGTTGACCGGGGTGAACTCCACCACCGCCACGCTCCCCGCCATCCCCTACAACGGGTCGCTGAGCTTCAACCACGTCGACGGCTACCTCTACTCCGTCAGCGGGTCGATTGCTGGCAGTCAACACCTGTGGCGTATCGGCACCGCCGGCTACGCCGACCTCGGGGTCATCCCCTACGCAACAAACGCAGTGGGCCACGGCGTGGCCCTTCGCGACGGCAACCAGTTGTTCTACAACGAGGGCTCGGGCCAGTGGGTCGTGCTGAACGTAGCGGGCGCAACCCCGACGGTGGTCGCCAGCTCGGACGTGCAAGGCGTCATCCCGCTCCCCGCCGCGGGTCTGCCCAACGACCTGGCCCTGAGCCCGGCCGACAACAGGTTGTGGGGGGTCGAGGGCAACACGTTGATCAGCATCAACTTCTCCGTCGGTGGCCCCGCCCCGACCCTCGATACCCAGGTGGCGATACCGGGTTCGCTAGGCCTCGGCGCCGGGGCCGGTTTCACGCCCTCGGGCCGAATGTTCGTCAAGCAGAAGTCCTCCACCAACGTGTACGCCGTGAACCCGACAACCGCGGCAGCCACGTTGCAGACCACGGCCGGCACAGCGGCGGCGAACTATGCCGGTGGCGCGACTTGCGCGTTCGGAGTGGGCGTCGAGAAGGCGGTCACGCCGGCAGTCGACCCGGCCGGCGATCCAGTGACCTACGCCTTCACGCTCTACAACCGCACCGCCTCCCCGCAGACGCTGACCGTCAGCGACAACCTTCCCCTGGGGCAGACCTGGGGCACCGTGACTCCGGCTTCGCCGGGCGGGGGAACGGTCACGGTCTCCGGTCAGGTGCTGACAATCGCGGCGGTGACGGTGCCGGCCAACTCGACCGTGGGCTTCACCGCCGGTGCGACCCCGGCCCTCAACCTGGCCGCCGGACCGGCGAACAACCAGGCCCAGGTGTCGGGAATCGTGGGCAACCACGTCGCGACGGTCACCTCCGACGACCCCGCCACTGGGATCGTGTTCGATCCAACGACGCTGACGATCACGGCGCCCCGCGACGAGGACGGCGACGCCATCCCATCGCTCATCGAGGGCACCGGCGACTTCGATGGCGATGGCGCCCCCAACTTCAACGACCCCGACGCCGACGGTGACACCATTGCGGACAGCATCGAGCGAGGCCCCGACGGCTTCAACCCGGTCGACACCGACGGCGACGGCAGCGACGATTACCTCGACCGGGACTCCGACGGGGACACGATCCCGGACTCGACCGAAGGTACGACCGACACCGATGGTGACACGGTCCCGAACTACCTCGACCTCAACTCCGACGGCGACCCCTACACCGATGCCTACGAGCTCACCGGCGACGCCGATGTGGACGGCATCGCCAACTACCTCGACCACGCCGGCCTGGACGCCGATGGCGATGGAATCCCCGACTCGGTCGAGGTCGGCCCCGACCCGCTGAACCCCGTCGACACCGATGGTGACCGTACCCCCGACATCCTCGATCGCGACGCCGACAACGACACGATCCCGGACTCGGTGGAGGGCGCGGCGGATGCCGACGGCGATGGTCTGGCCAACTTCCGCGATCTCGATTCCGACGGCGACGGTCTCCCCGACCGTGATGAGGGCACCGCCGACACCGACGGTGACGGCCTGGCGAACTACCTCGATCTCGATTCCGACGGCGACACCATCCCCGATGCGGTCGAGGGTCTGGGCAATCCGGGCGGCGGAATCGGCGACGTTGACGGCGACGGTGTGCCGGACCGTCTCGACCTCGATTCCGATGGCGACGGGATTGCGGACTCGGTCGAGCTCGCCGGCGACCCCGATGCCGACGGCAGCCCCAACTACATCGACCTCGACTCCGACGGCGACAAGATTGCCGACAGGGTCGAGGGCCTGGTCGATACCGACGGCGACGCCATCGCGAACTTCCTCGATCTCGACTCCGATGCTGATGGGCTGAGCGATCTGCTCGAGGGCACGGGCGATGTCGATCGGGACGGGGTCCCCAACTACCTCGACCCGTCGGGTGGCGATGCCGACGGCGATGGCATCTCCGACCTCGACGAGGGAACGGGTGACACCGATGGCGATGGAGTTTCCGACGCCCTCGACACCGACGCTGATGGCGACGGGATCAGCGACCGCGAGGAGGGTGGCGGCGACGCCGACGGGGACGGCATCCCCGACAACCTCGACACCACGGCGACCGTCGACGTCGCAGCCTCTGTGTCCGCCGGCCCTTCCGACCTGCTTGCCGGCGCGAACACGACTGTCAACATCACGATCTCGAACCTCGGGGCGCAGCGGGCCCCGAATGCCCGGCTCACGTTGTCGCTGGCCAGCGGGTTCACGTTTGTGTCAGGCGAGGTCGCCGGCAGTACGATCGCGGGAACGGTACGGGTCCCGACGACCCCTCAGGCCCCCTCGACTCCTCAGGCCCCGCCGATCCCTCGGGTCCCGACGGCTTTTGCGAGCACTCTGACGGGGGCAAGGTCGCTGGCGCTCAGCGCCCCCGGCGCCGGCTCGGCGCCCGGGACCGGCTCGCTGGCCGGCGGATGCTCGGTGGTGGGCGTGGTGGTCACCTGTTCGGCGGGGTCGTTGGCGGCGGGGCGGTCGGCGACATTCCGCCTCGTGCTGCGCTCGGCGCCGCAGTTGCCCCGCGGGCGGGCCGAGGTGGGCTCGCTCGCAGCGGTGGCCGATGGCTTCGACACCAACCGCGCCAACGATGTGACCGTGGTGGCCGCGACCATCGTCGGGCGGACGCCCACCGCCGAGGTCCCCCGCCAGCGGGTGGCCCTGACGGGAACCAACCCCGGGCCGGCCGTTCTGTGGGCGCTCGCCCTGGTGGCGTTCGGTGCGGGACTGGGCCTGCTGCGTCGGCGTCGGCGCCGTGCGGGCCCGACGTCGAGCATCGCAGGGGTCTCCGAACCGCCCTGCTAAAAAGAATCTTCATGTTTGGCTTAAGTCGTACTACCCAGGGGCCGATTGATAGGTACAGACATTTATTCACCACGCCGATCCATGGGATCGACCGACTTCACCCCCTCGGTGGGCCCACAGAACCACCGACCCAACCAGAAAGGAGGCGCAACCTCTCCGGTGTTCTCTCGTCCGGAACACCGGTGACCGTCGGGCATCGGGACAGCTCACCGCTACGCATCCCGATGTCCGACGGACCCACGCTCAGCAAACACCCCGCCAGCTCCACCGCCGGAACTCCACCGCCAGAACTTCATTGCCAGAACTCCACCGCAACTCATCCGTCTGAAACCCTCCTCCTCCTCCTCCTCCTCCTCCTCACGAACAGGGAGCTCCCATGTTGACCTCAACCCGAAGCGCACTCATCAGCGGCGCAAGTTCCGCTCTGGGGCTGGCATGCACCCGTCACCTGGTCGAGGCCGGCTACGCCGTCACCATCACCGGCCGTGGGCGCGACCAGCTGGAAGCCACGGCCGCCCACTTCGACGGCCGGGTCTCGATCGCCGTTGGCGAGCCGTCGTCGCGGGCCGACACCACCCGCATCGTCGCCGACCACATCGACCGGTGTGGCTCGCTCGACCTCGTCATCGCCGAGGCCGGCTTCTGCGGTGCCGCGCCGGCTGCGCCCCGCTCTCCCGAACACAACGCTGTGGCCGCCTCGAGCCTGCTGGCGCAGATCCTCGGCCCCGCCTTGCTGTGCCGAGCGGCCGATCAGGAGCTGCGGGCCAGTCTCGGACGGATCATCCTCATCGGCGGGATTGCGGATCGCGGTGAGGCGCCCGGCTCGGCCGAGAGCATCACCCGGCACGCCATGGCGGCCATTATTGAGAACATCCGCCGCCAGTACGTCGGCAGCGGTGTGCTGGTCACGGTGCTGCAGCCGGGAGTCAACGAACCCGATGGCAACGGCCGTACGGACCGGCCCATGGTGCTGAGCCCCGAAGACGTCGGGGCCACCGTGCGGTGGCTGCTCGATCAGACGCCCTTGGACCGCCCCGTCGCCCCCATGGCCGGCACCGCCGAGTCGATCAGCGATGCCAACGTCGATGCCAGCAGAGCGTGGGTCTCGTCGCGTCGCAGGGTGCGACGCACGAGCCATTCGTCGGTCGCCACCCGGGCGAAAGCCGAGTAGGCCCGTAGCGCGCTGCGCAGCAGGTCGCGATCGAGCGTCGCCGGGAACGGCACCTCGTTGATCATGCGCTCCACCAGATCGTCGCGGGCCTTCATGATGATCTCGTCGACATCGGTTGGCGTTGCGCTGCCCGAGCCTGCGACGCCGGCCCACACACCTCCGACGGACTCGATCATGTCCATCCAGGTGCTGACGCATTGGCCGAGGACCTCGTCTCGGCTGCCGGTCGCGTCGTCGGGGACCAGCTTGGTGGACGCCGGAATCGTTACGGTTCGAGCGATCACCTCGAGATACAGCGCCCGCTTCGACCCGAAGTAGTGGTGGAGGAGACCCCTGGTCACGCCGGCGAGTTCGGCGATGTCGTCGAGCGATACCTCCGAATAGTCCGACCCGCTGAAGGCGTCGACCGCGGTGGCGAGGATCTGCTCGCGTCGGAATTCCGGGGTCAACCGGGTTCGGGTCTTGGGCGACACCTCGGTGGACGGGCGCTCGGACATGGGCGCCAGCCTACGTTTCTCTTGACAACCCGCCAATAGCTTTGGGGACGGCGAACGCCGGGGCCCGCAGGTCGGTATCGGTCCAGCGGCCCGCCATCATCAGGGCGACGGCGAGCGACCCGATGGCGTTGGCGCTCTTCGCGGCGTACCCGTTGCCGCCGAACGCCACGACCATGGTGTCGGCGACGTGGTCGACGTAGGGCAGGCCGGTAGGCGTCTCGGTGATGAGGCACGGTTTGGTCTCCCAGGCGTCGGCCGCCAGACCGGGCACGAGTTGCTCGGTCAGGGACCGCAACTCGTCGAGCTCGGCGGCATGATCGTTGCCGCGCATCCAGCTGCGGCGCCGGGCGGCGTCGGACAGCACTGCGGTGTGGGTTCGGGTGGCGCCCAGTTTGAGGCGCACCGAGCCGTCGGGATAGGTCGTGGGTGGCACCAGGTAGAGATCGTCGTAGGTGCGATGCGAAATGCGGGCCAACACCGAGGGAAGTCCCTCCAGTCGCTGCTGTTCGGCCGGTCCCAGGGTGGCCTGAACGACCGTCTCGCCGCGTACGGTGGCGGGCGGAAGCGGTACTCCTGTCAGCTCGTCGGTGTGGGGTCCGGTGGTCACCAGCACCCGGTCGGCGTGCACCACACGGCCCGAGTCCGTGATGAGTTGCCACCCTCCGCCCCGACGTTCCTCGATCGTGGTCGCCGACTCGCCGATGGTCGTCGCTCCCCGCTGGGCGGCCACGACCAGGTTGGCGGCCAGCATGCGGCGGGGATCGATGAATCCGGCGGGGCCGGGTTCGCTCAGCAGGGTTGACCCTTCGGGGAATGCCAACGCGGGAACGGGTTCGCGCCGGCGTTGCTCACGCTGAGGTCGATGCCCAGCTGGGCAGCGACGGTTTCGATGGCGCTCAACCGGGCTGGGGCGAGTTCGGCGAGCACGACACCCACCGGTCGATGGAAGCCGATGCCCGATTCGGCCTCGAGCGTGGGGTAGTCGGCGATGGCGCGAGCCGCGAGCACGGCCCATTCACGCACGGGGTCGAGGTGACGCGTGATCCGCCCCGAGTCGTAATGGCTGGCGAAGGGGCCGCGATGGGTGGCGAAGTTCGCCGGCTCGCCCGGCCCGACCCCGACCACCGACACGCCCGACCCGCTCAGGTGGCGCAGCGCGCCGCTGCCGATCAGCCCCAGTCCGACAACTGCGATGTCGTATGACTCGGCCCTCACTCCTCCAGGGCTTTTGAGTAGAGGGAGCGCTTGGCGGTAGCGACCTGGGAGCGGATCAACGGTTCGAAGTGGGCGAGGGGCAACGTGGGGTAGTCAGGGTCGAAGGACGGCCCGTCGTACTCGGAGCAGAACTCGGCGGTGTAGTCGAACCACGGCTCGCCCCGGAACTGCTCGCGCAGATCACGATCGAGGCCGAGATAGTGGAAGAAGTAATAGCCCTGGAAGATGCCGTGCTTCTCGACCATCCAGTGGTTCTGGTCGCTGACGAACGGACGGAGGATGGTCGCGGCGATGTCGGCGTGGTTCGCTGGGCCGAGCGTGTCACCGATGTCGTGCATGAGGGCGCAGAAGATGTATTCGTCGTCGCGATTGTCTCGTTCGGCGCGGGTGGCGGTCTGCAGTGAGTGGGTGAGGCGGTCGACCGCGAACCCGCCGAAGTCGCTGTTGAGCAGGTTGAGGTGGGTCATCAGTCGCTCGGGGAGGCCGACGAAATGGTGGATGGTCTGGGTGGCGATGATGCCCCAGTCGGCCTCGGTGCCATCCTCCATGCTGTGAAAGGTGGCGAGCTCGGTTGGCTTGTGGTCGACGATGTTCTGCTCGGTCATGGTGTCCCCTTGGCGGAATGAGTTTTGGTCCACGTTACCGACGACCGTCTGGCCCGGTCGTGCGGCCCGGTCGTGCGGCCCAATCGGGCGGCCTGGTGGTCCGGCCCGATCGGGCGGCCTGGTGGTCCGCAACTTTTGCCATGGGTCGAAATCGCCGGCGACAGGGGTGGATCGACCCACGGGCAGCGGCGGCATCGCCCATTGGCCGCTGCGAGGGGCATCAGGAGAATGTTCGGCATCGCAGTCTTCCCCGATGAAGCAGTCTTCCCCGACAAAAACGAGGCCACCATGACCGAGATCACCCCCGACCGGCACGTGAACAGTCATCCAGGCCGATCCATGCTCCTGTGGGCCGCACTGGTGCTGATGGTGATCTCGACGGCGTACCTCGGCTACTCGTCGCTGTTCAACACTCAGCTGTAGGTACCTGTCAGGTATCGGTGGGTTCAACCGTTTGCTGAACCCCCTCGGGTAGATTTACCCAGGTGAAGCGATCGGCGCAGGTGTTGGCAAGTCGGTCGATTGCGGCCGTGCTCGTCGTGATGATGCTGGTCGTGCTGGCCGGGTGCCAGCCCGCTCGCCAGGGTGCCCGCTGCCGCACCACCCAGTTCGGTGATGACGGGGGCGACTGGGTGTTGCAATGCCGAAACGGTCGCTGGCAACAGGTCGCAACCAAGCGGGACGTCGCGCTCGCGCTCCTCGCCGCCCAGAACTCGAAGGCCGCGCCGGCTCCCGAGGTGCCGACCGGAGTCACGAGCGCTGCGGGATCCGACGACTATCCCGCCCGTCTGCGTTCGGCGCGTCAGGACAGTGTGATCGACCCGTGGGGCTTCCCCAACCGGCAGTGCACCAGCTTCGTGGCCTGGCGACTCGCCAGCGCCAACGGCTACCGGATTGCCGTGCCGCTGGGCGATGCCTCCATGTGGGACGAGCAGTTCGCCGGCTACGCGGTGGTCAACACCACGGCGGCGGTCGGCGCCATTGCGCAGTGGGATGCCAACGAGTCCGGCGGCGGTCTCGGTGCTGGACCGCTGGGTCACGTCGGCTGGGTGTCGGCGGTGAATGCCGATGGGACCGCCACCGTCGAGCAGTACAACGTCGGATCCGACGGCAACTATCTGCGCATGGATCGCGTGCGGGCGCCGCGGTACATCCACGTGCGAGACCTGTAGCGGCTCCGCCCCTTGCTCGCTCCCCCTTGCTCGCTCCCCCTTGCTCGTTCTATGAGAGGAATCTCGCCCTGGCGGGCGAGATTCCTCTCATAGAACGAGCAGCGACGCGGACCTTTTCGACGACGTACCCCGGTCGCTGCCAGACGTCGGCGTCGGTGACCTCGACCACCGTGAAGCCGTCGGCCTCGAGGGCCTCGATGCGTCGCTCGTCGTCCGCCTTGTTGGTCAGCGACGCGTGGTACTTCTCGCTCTGCACCTCGACGATGAGCGGTGAGATCTCGTGGCGGAAGTCGACGCGTCCGGTCCACTGCTCCCCACCGGAGTTCACCTGCGGCCGAACCGGGATGTCCGCGTCGTTGAGCAGCTCCATCACCCGGCTCTCGAGTCCCGACGCCGGCGGGGTGTAGTCGACTCCCCGGGGCTTCAGGTAGCGACGAAGTCCAGCCGTCCCGTTGCGACCGCGCTCGCCCAGATCGTCGAGGAAGCGATTGATGGTCGCACCGCTCAAGAGACGTTCGGACCAGAGGTGGTCGACGAGTCGCCCGGCGCGCTGCTCCGAGCAGATCGCGCACAACTGCAGCGCCAGGAACTCTGGTCGTACGATCGGGACGCCCTCATGGGTGGCGACCCATCGTTTGGGGAGCTGCGAGACCCGATGGGTGACACCCAATTCGGTTCGGCGGCGGTCGTCGCTTGCAGTGGCGATGGTCAACGGTGTCAGGCTGCATCCCGTGAGTCCCCACCATGACGCTGCGGAGAAGTGGGACAGGACCGCATCGCCCGGGGCGTCGAGTACGACGGCCAGCGCCCGTTGTCCGTCGGTTCGTGGCACGCCGATGCGACGGAGCACACGGGGAGTCACCGGCTCCCAGCCCGAGGAGCGGAACAACTTGTAGACCGCGCTGCTCGACCCGAGGGCATCGAGCACCTGCCGTCGGCTCACCAGGCCGTGCTGTTGTTCGGCCCTGGCGATGAGTGCGGCTCGTGACATGGCTCCGACTGTGGCCGTCGAGCCGGGCGACGCCTATGGGGGACGTCCCCCTCGAC
>Ga0105047_10014761_pt1 | contig 12360 bp, 10 predicted proteins | sample MAT04_FD_78384 | JGI IMG/M metagenome (GOLD analysis project Ga0105047, IMG submission 78384) | Freshwater microbial communities from Lake Fryxell liftoff mats and glacier meltwater in Antarctica - MAT-04 (megahit assembly) | ecosystem: Environmental > Aquatic > Freshwater > Ice > Liftoff... | reverse complement strand
TTTTTCTTTTTGCTCCCGTAATGATCATTCCTGCTTTACTGTTTTATCAATTGACCGTTATTGTTGATTATAATGAAGTGAAGATCAGGTTTGGGATAGGAATTATCCACAAAACATGGCAATTAAGTAAAATAGAAAGTGCTGCACCGGTCAAAAATAATATCCTACATGGCTGGGGCATACATTACGCCACCAACACCACTATTTACAATGTAAGCGGATTTATGGCTGTTGAACTCAAATTCCGCAACAGCAGGCGTAAGGTACGCATTGGCACCATCGAGCCGGAGAAACTGGCTGAATACATCAACAAGATGATTGAAAAGAGTGTAAAAAAAGTTGATTCTGAACAGCAATTCTGAATGTCAAATTGTTCAGCTAATTCATGAAACGAAAAAAAATCAGGTAAAAGCAAAAAAATAAAAAAAAATTGCCATCATTTCAATTGCTTGCTTACATTTGAACCTTGATAAAAAGGTTTTGCTATGGAAATTACAGTGTTGAATGCCATATCACCCATAGATGGGCGCTATAGAAAACAGGTTGAAGGTCTTTCCTATTTCTTTTCGGAAGCGGCTCTGATCAATTACAGGGTATTCGTTGAGGTTGAGTATTTTATTGCCCTCTGTGAACTACCGCTGCCGCAGTTAAAAGGCTTAACCAAGGCTGATTTCGATAACCTTCGTGATTTATGCCGTGATTTCACTTTCACCGATGCCGCCGAAGTAAAAGAAATTGAAGTCACCACCAACCACGATGTGAAAGCTGTTGAATATTATCTGAAGAAGAAATTCGACAAGATAGGATTGGGCAAATACAAAGAGTTTCTGCACTTTGGCCTTACATCGCAGGATATAAACAATACCGCCGGACCTTATGCGCTCAGGCTCGCTATCGACGATGTTATATTGCCTATTCTTGATGATCTGGTTAAAAAACTAACCGAGAAAGCAAAAGCCTGGAAAAGCATACCCATGCTGGCTCACACCCATGGTCAGCCGGCTACGCCTACAACCGTAGGCAAAGAACTCTATGTTTTTGTCGAAAGGCTCAGGCAGCAGATCAAGCAGATGAAAGCCGTGCCTTTTACTGCTAAATTTGGCGGTGCCACCGGTAACCTGAATGCACATTATGCAGCTTACCCAGAAATTGACTGGATCAGTTTTGCTGAAAATTTTACCAGGGAACATCTGAAACTCGAGCGACAGAAAGTAACGACCCAGATTGAACATTACGATAACCTGGCTGCCCTTTTCGATGCTTTCAAACGCATCAACAACATCCTGATTGACCTGAGCCGCGATATATGGGCCTATATTTCAATGGAATACTTCAAGCAAAAGATTAAAGCCGGCGAAATCGGTTCATCGGCCATGCCGCATAAGGTAAATCCCATTGATTTTGAGAACGCTGAAGGTAATTTTGGAATTGCCAATGCGCTATTTGAACATCTGTCGGCCAAACTTCCTATTTCACGCTTACAGCGCGACCTTACCGATTCAACCGTAACAAGGAATATCGGGGTTCCGGCCGCACATACTGTTATTGCTGTAAAATCATTGCTCAGGGGCTTCAGCAAATTAGTTCTGAACGAAGAGAAAATTTCGGCCGATCTCGACAATAACTGGGCGGTAGTTTCCGAAGCCATTCAAACCATTCTGCGTCGCGAAGGCTATCCAAAACCTTACGAAGCGCTCAAAGACCTGACCCGCACAAATACGAAAATCACCAAAGAGATCATTGGTAATTTTATTGAGAAACTTAATGTGAGCGAGATTGTTAAGAAAGAACTGAGGGCCCTGAGCCCGCATAATTATGTGGGGCACTTTGTAATCTGACACGGAACAATCTTTCTGGAAAAAGCACCGGTTTAAGAACCGGTGCTTTTTTTTTGCCCCTCAGTTCCTGAATGAACAAATTATTCTGGCACGAATATCCTGCCCGGTATAGCATTGTTGATTGGTGCCGTGCTGTGACAAGCTCCATGCTCAATGAAACGCAGCTATCAGCAGCTCAATATCTTTGTGTGGCAAATGGAAATATTCGCTGATGTAACGGTTTGTAGAAACACCATTGTAGAGGTAAACACCATTTCTTACCCCACTATCGGTGCGAAGAATGTTGTTGATGCCACCTTCCTCTCCTATTTTCAGGATAATAGGAGCCAGGAGATTGCTTAAAGCCCTGGATGCAGTGCGTGGCACCTTCGATGCAATATTCGGAACGCAATAATGGGTTACACCGTATTTTTCGAAAACAGGATTTTTATGATCGGTAATGACCGAGGTTTCGAAACAGCCGCCCTGATCGATGCTGACATCGATGATGATGGCGCCGGCCCTCATTTGCTGAACCATGCCCTCGGTAACACAAACCGGTGAAAGACCAGCCTGTGAACGGATTGCACCAATGGCAACATCGGCCGTACGCAATGCTTCCGTGAGTGGTTTGGGTTGAATTACGCTTGTAAATACCCTGGTTCCCAAATTATTCTGTAAACGGCGTAAGCGATATACGGAGTTATCAAACACTTTAACCAGGGCACCCATGCCCATGGCAGCCCGGGTTGCAAACTCACCAACGGTTCCTGCTCCGAGGATCACCACTTCGGTCGGTGAAATTCCGCTGAGCCCGCCAAACATAAGCCCCCTGCCATAATCGGGATGACTCAGGTAATCGGCAGCTATCAGAATGGATGTATTTCCGGCTATTTCACTCATTGCCCTGATGACAGGATAGTTGCCATCCCGGTCTTTCATATATTCAAAAGCAAAGGCGGTGATGCGCTTTGCCGATAGCTGCCTGAAATAATTATCGGAAAGCCCGGCAAGATTGAGGGAGGAAAACAGCACTTGTTTCCCTTTCATCATTTCAACCTCGGGTACTGTAGCCGGCGCTACTTTAATAACCACATCCGATTGAAATACAACCGGAGATTCATAAGCGATTTCAGCCCCGGCATCGCTGTATTGATTATTCGAAAAATGAGCGGCTGCCCCTGCATTGTTCTCAACAATAACCCTGTGACCTGCATCAATTAGCAGGCTAACAGCCTCAGGCACAAGCGAAATCCGGTTCTCCAGAAAGGCTGTTTCTTTGGGTATTCCAATGCTTAGTTTGCAAGCCTTGTTAGGCAACTCCAGTCTCTCTTCCTGGGGCATCAGCCCCACAGAATGTGAAGGAAACATGATAAAGTCCCTCTGTTGTTCTTCCATATCCCCCATTTGATTTCGCAGAATTGTTTTGCTAATTTACAAAAAAAACAATTCAAACAAGGGCTTACTCTCTTAAACTTCCGACAGTGATCAACCTCTCCAGGAAAGTCTCTTCTACTTTGATTTCAAGATGAACATTTTCGTCAGGAATCAGATCTGCAGCCAGTTCCGGCCATTCAATAAAGCAATAATCACCGCTGTAGAAATAATCTTCATAGCCGATATCCATGAGCTCTTCTGCTTTGCGAAGGCGGTATAGGTCGAAATGGTAAACACTTTTTCCGCTGTTTGTGAGATATTCATTCACAATTGAAAACGTCGGGCTGTTAACAATATCCATAACATTAAGCTGTCGGCACAACGCCTGGATCAGAGTCGTTTTGCCCGACCCCATCGGCCCGGAAAGTGTAAAAATCCGGTAAGCAGGAAAAGAGTTGATCAATTCTTCAGCAACCCGGTCAAGTTCTTCGATGCTTTTTACCCGAAATTCAACAGTCGCCATATTTAATTATCTCGGTTTTAAGGTTATAAACGGAACCATCACCTCTTCCATCGAAATGCCACCATGCTGAAAGGTATTGCGGTAATAATTCACGTAATAATTAAAGTTGTTGGGATAGGCAAAGAAGTCAGTATTCCGGCAGAAAACGTAGCTTGAACTAACATTTCCCCTGGGCAGGAATGCGTCAGACGGGTTTTTAACTTCAAATATGTCCTTTCGGTTGTAACTCAGGCTGCGACCGGTTTTATATCGCAGATTGGTGTTGGTGGCTTTATCGCCTACCACTTTTACCGGTGAATCAACTTTTACCGAACCATGGTCGGTGGTTATTACAATGGTTATTTTTTTCTCCGCCAGAAATCTGATAATTTCAATTAAAGGGGAATGCTCGAACCATGAGACTGTGATAGAGCGGTAGGCGGCTTCATCATCGGCCAGTTCCCTGATTACCTCCATTTCAGTGCGGGCATGTGAGAGCATATCAACAAAGTTATAAACAACAACATTCAACCTGTTTCCCAGAAGATTGGGCAATGTTTCGACCAGTTTCTTTCCGGCGGTCAGGTTCAGGATTTTATGATACGAATATTTAATGTCGCGGCTGTAGCGCTTTAGTTGTTCTCCAAGCAATTCTGACTCAAACTGGTTTTTCGTTCCTTCTTCGTCTTCATTAATCCAGTATTTGGGGTATTTCTTTTCGATTTCGGTAGGTAAAAGGCCCGAAAACAAAGAATTCCTTGCATATTGGGTGGTTGTGGGCAAAATGCTGTAATAAATCTCATCGTTCTCCACCCTGAAGTACTGCTCAATAATTGGTTGCAGCATTTTCCACTGATCATAACGAAGGTTATCGATCAGGATAAAAAAGAGGCTCTGGGTTTCGTCAATAATGGGCAACAGCTTATCTTTAACCAAAGTGTGCGACATAACCGGCTTTTCGGCAATCTTTCCCTGTACCCAGTCGAGATAATTGCTTTCAACATACCTGCTGAAAACCTTCCCGGCTTCTTCTTTTTGTAACTTCAACACATCGGCAATTCCGCTGCTGGTCGATTTCTCAAGTTCAAGTTCCCAGTAGATCAGCTTCCGGTAGATTTCCTTCCATTCGTTGAAATTAAGCCGGTTGCCTATTTCCATGCCGATGTTACGAAACTGTTGCTGATAATTAAAGGTGGTTTTTTCGCTGATCAGTTTTTTGTTCTCCAGGTTCTTTTTCAGGCTCAGGAGAATCTGGTTAGGATTCACCGGCTTTATCAGGTAATCGGAAATATTTGAGCCGATGGCATCTTCCATGATGGTTTCCTCTTCGCTCTTGGTAATCATTACCACCGGAAGGCCGGGAAAGGCATTTTTTATCTGCATCAATGTTTCGATGCCCGAAATACCTGGCATCTGTTCATCGAGAAAAACAATATCGAAAGGCCTTGATTTTATAATTTCAAGGGCTTCTCCCCCGTTATTACTGGTAAAAACATTGTAGCCCTTATCCTTTAGAAACATGATATGTGGCTTTAAAAGGTCAATTTCATCATCGACCCACAATATGGTTGCATTTTCCATAATAAGATTTGTGAATATGTATAGTATGATTTTCGGGGTTCCAAAATCCTTAACTTTGTCCCGTCATGATCCGGCCCGGATACTATAATGCTGATAATCTTTATTTAGTATCTGACCACTGTTGAATTTAACAAATTTTCGCAAATACAAAGATAAGCTATATCGTGGGCCGACAATTACGAAACAAGAGAAAAATAATCAACGACCCGGTTTATGGTTTCGTTACCATCCCAACGGAGCTTATTTTCGACCTCATCGAACATCCCTGGTTTCAGCGGCTCAGAAGGATAAGGCAGCTCGGAATGACCGGTTTTGTTTATCCCGGGGCTTTGCATACCCGCTTTCACCATGCCCTTGGAGCCATGCACCTGATGCAGGATGCCATTGAAACGCTGAAAATGAAGGGGATAGCCATCAGCGAAAATGAAGCGGAAGCCACACTTATTGCCATTTTACTGCACGACATAGGCCACGGACCATATTCACATGCGCTTGAACACAGCATTGTAGGTGGCATGAGTCACGAAGATCTTTCGGCGCTGATGATGCAACGTTTGAATGAGCAGTTTGACGGAAAGCTTAGCCTGGCTATCAGGATTTTTGATGATAAATATCACAAGCACTTTCTTCACCAATTGGTATCGAGCCAGCTTGATATGGACAGATTGGATTATCTGAAGCGCGACAGTTTTTACACCGGCGTTTCAGAAGGAGTCATCAATACCGACCGCATCATAAAGATGCTCACTGTGCAGGATGATGAACTGATGGTAGAGGAAAAAGGTATTTATTCTATCGAAAAATTCATCGTAGCCCGACGGCTGATGTATTGGCAGGTTTATTACCACAAAACGGTGGTTGCCGCGGAAAATATGCTGATCAATCTGCTCGCAAGAGCCAAAAAGCTGGCCGAATCAGGAGAAGATGTTTTTGCCACCCCTGCATTTTCATATTTCCTGAAGCATAAAGTCGGCCATGAAGATTTTTTCAGCGATCATTCGTTGATTGACAAATTTGCCCTGCTCGACGATTACGATGTGTTTGCCAGTATCAAATTCTGGGTAAACCACCACGACAATGCCCTTGCAATACTTAGCAATGCTTTGGTTAACCGTCACCTCTTTAAAATTGAACTGCGCGACAAGCCTTTCAGCGATGCAGAAATTGAGTCGGTTACTTCTGCCATTCTCGTATCCTGGCCCCAACTTGATCAACAGAGTGCCGGTTATTTGTTCGGTAAAGGATCTATTACCAACAATGCCTATATTCCTGAACATGATAAAATCAATATTCTCATGCGCGATGGAACTGTTTGCGATATTGCACGTTCATCAGATCAACTGAATATCTCTTTGCTTACCAACTCTGTTACCAAATATTTTATGTGCTATCCTAAAAACTTATTGACTGTCTGAATGTTAAACCGTACATAATTCCCTCAGATACAGTGTAAGTTCAGGATATCTATAAACCCAACTTTATTGAAACAATCCAATACCAAATAATTCGAGCAAAATGAAATTTACTGCCGCTGAGATCGCATCTATGATAAACGGGAGGGTTGAAGGCGACCCGGGTACAACCGTCAATAAACTGTCGAAAATAGAGCAGGGGGAACCCGGGTCCATCACTTTTCTGGGCAATCCGAAATACACACAATACATATACAACACGCTGGCCTCAATTGTGATTGTAAATGAGGATTTTGTACCTGAACAGGAAATCAAAGCCACCCTCATAAAGGTAGAGAATGCCTACAATGCCTTCGCTATGATGCTGGAAGCGTACAACCAGATCAGGCAGAATAAAACAGGTATCTCAAAACTCGCTTTTATACCGGAATCTGCAACTCTTGGCGAAAAATGCTATATAGCTGAATTTGTGAGTATCGGGGAAAACGTTGTAATCGGTAATCATTCTAAAATTTATCCCGGTTCTGTTATTGGCGACAATGTTACGATTGGGGACGGGTCGATCCTGTACGCTGGTGTTAAAATATACAGCGATTGCAGTATTGGCTCGGGTTGCACACTTCATGCCGGTGTGGTGATCGGAGCCGATGGGTTTGGATTTGCCCCACAAAGTGACAACCAGTACCAGAAGGTAGCCCAGATTGGAAATGTTATCCTGGAGGACAATGTTGAAGTTGGCGCAAATACCACCATAGACCGGGCTACCCTTGGCTCAACGATTATCAGGAAAGGTGCTAAAATTGATAACCTTATCCAGATTGCCCACAATGTTGAAATCGGGGAAAATACTGTTATTGCCGCTCAAACAGGGATTGCCGGTTCAGCTAAGATTGGCAGTAATTGCATGATAGCCGGGCAGGTAGGCATTATCGGTCACCTGGAAATTGGCGATAACGTCAAAATTGCAGCTCAGTCAGGTATTTCGACTTCAGTTCCGGCAAATTCGATTTTGATGGGAAGCCCCGCTTTTGGCATCTCGGCATACCGGAAGTCCTACGTTCATTTCCGAAACCTTCAGAAACTGAACGAACGGGTAACGCAACTTGAAAAAAAGACTGGAAATTAGCCTTTAAATAGCTTTTCACACACTACACAACCCTGATTAACAAGTTATTGAGCGATAGTCAGCGGATTAAAAAAAACACTAAATTTGCCATCCGTATGACAGAAAAACAAAAAACCTTAAAAGAAGCCGTATCGGTTTCAGGAGCAGGCCTTCACACAGGCCAGGAAGTTACTCTAACTTTCAGGCCGGCGCCCGAAAACCACGGATTCAAGTTTCGTCGTGTTGATTTACCCGGGCAGCCCGTTATTGATGCTGATGCAGATTTCGTTACAGATACTTCGCGTGGAACCAGCCTTGAACACAATGGCATAAAAGTCAGCACCGTTGAGCATGCACTGGCTGCGCTCACAGGCATGGATCTCGACAACGTGATGATTGACCTTGATTGCGTTGAAACACCTATACTTGACGGAAGTTCAAGATTTTATGTTGAAGCCATTCAGAAAGCAGGAATAGTTGAGCAAAACGCAGAAAGAAAATACTTTAACATAACGGAAGTATTGCGCTTCTCGGATCCTGAAAAAAAAGCTGAGTTGCTTATCCTCCCTGACGATACTTACAGGGTTTCGGTTATGATTGATTACGACACTAAAGTACTTGGAACGCAAAATGCTTATCTCAGTCATATCAATGAATTTGCCGGCGAAATCGGCTCCTGCCGGACCTTCGTGTTTCTTCACGAACTTGAATATCTTATTCAGAATAACCTCATTAAAGGAGGAGACCTCAGCAATGCCATTGTGTTTGTCAACAGACTCATCGATCAGGATGAACTTGACCGCCTGGCAAAGTTTTTCAACAAGCCTAAAGTTGAGGTATTAAAAGAGGGCATTCTCAACAACCTGGAACTTCACTTTACCAACGAGCCTGCGCGGCATAAACTGCTGGATGTAGTTGGCGATCTGACGCTTGTGGGGATAAGGATTAAAGGGCATGTAATTGCCAGCAGGCCCGGACATCACGCAAATACAAGTTTTGCCAGGTTAATCAAGCATCACATTAAAGCCGAACTCGCTCAGCATGATATTCCCCATTATGATCCAACCGTAGCACCGCTTTATGATGTTAACCAGATCAGGCGGATTCTGCCGCACCGTCCACCATTTCTTTTGGTTGACAAGATATTGCGCATGAGTGATCACGACGTGGTGGGCCTGAAGAATGTTACTATGAATGAAGGCTTTTTCGTCGGCCACTTCCCTGAAGAGCCCGTAATGCCTGGCGTACTTATTGTTGAAGCTATGGCGCAAACCGGTGGTATATTTGTTTTAAGCTCAGTACCCGATCCTGAAAATTACATTACTTACTTTATGAAGATTGAAAATGTACGTTTCAGGCAGAAAGTTGTTCCTGGCGACACGATGATTTTTCATCTCGAACTCATATCCCCATTCCGCCGCGGGATCAGTCATATGCGGGGAATAGCCTATGTAGGCAATAAAATTGTGACTGAAGCCGAACTGATGGCTCAAATTACCAAAAAACCAACCTGCTGAAATGAACCAACCCTTAGCATACGTGCACCCACAGGCGAAAGTGGCAAAAAACACCGTTATTGAACCTTTCGTTAACATTGAAAGAAATGTGGAAATCGGCGAAGGAACCTGGATAGGCTCCAATGTCACTATAATGGAAGGTGCCCGTATCGGCAAAAACTGCAAGATATTCCCGGGTGCTGTGATTGCCGCTATTCCTCAGGACCTTAAGTTCAACAATGAAGACAGTATTGTCAGAATCGGTGACAACACGGTAATCAGGGAGTTTGTGACCATCAACAGGGGTACAAAGGCGAGTTATGAAACCGTGGTCGGAAACAATTGCCTGCTGATGGCTTATGTGCATGTTGCCCACGATTGTGTGGTAGGGAATAATGTTATCCTGGCCAACGCTGCTACCCTTGCCGGCCACATAACAGTGGACGATTGGGCGATTATCGGCGGATTATCGGCTGTACATCAATTTGTTAACATTGGAGCGCATGTTATGATTTCCGGCGGTTCACTCGTACGTAAAGACGTACCGCCTTTTACCAAAGCTGCCAGAGAGCCGCTCTCTTATGTTGGCATCAACTCAATTGGCCTTCGCCGGAGGGGTTATTCAGCAGAGAAAATCAGTGAAATACAGGATATTTACCGGTATATCTACCTGAAAGGGAACAATGTAAGCCAGGCTTTGGAGTATATAGAAGCTAATCTCCCTGCGACCTCCGAACGCGATGAAATCATCTCGTTTATAGCCAAATCAAGCCGTGGAATTATGAAGGGCTATTCCAAACAAATCTGACCTGTTTATAGCCATGCAGTCATACCCAAACTAAATCTCTTTTTACACCTTCTACCCGAATTACTTTCCGATATGATCGATATTATCCTTGAAAAAGCAGGTAAACAATATAATGAAGACTGGATTTTCAGCAATCTTGACCTCACGCTGTCATCAGACAATGCTACAGTTATTCTTGGTTCAAACGGATCAGGCAAATCCACCCTGTTGCAGGTAATTTCATCTGCCATTATGCCTACTGTTGGTAAAATTGAATATAGAATGAAAGGGTCCATCATCAGGCCCGAACATGCATACAGACTGATGTCCATTGCCGCCCCTTATATTGAACTGATTGAAGAATTTACCCTTACCGAAATGATCTGTTTTCACCGCAGGTTGAAACCATTGGTCAGAAATATGCCCACATCTGAACTTATAAGAATTTGTCAGTTGGAGAGCAATGCCGATAAACCTCTGAAGTATTTCTCATCGGGCATGAAACAAAGACTCAAACTTGCCCTTGCTATTATGAGTGATACCCCTGTCCTTTTGCTTGATGAGCCGGTTTCTAACCTCGATAAAGCCGCAATAGAATGGTACAAGGATCTGATTATGAGAAACACCCACGGCAGGTTAGTGATTGTCAGTTCAAACTCGATTGAAGAAGAATTCGGCTTTTGTACTCAGCAGCTAAAGTTGGAGGATTATAAGAAAACCCCAATGGCAGAACCTTTGGTTACGTTCTAATACAGAAAGTCATTTATACCCAAATTGAGCGATTTAAAAAGGAAATAGCTCATTCGATCAGGTAATTGTAAGCAATTCGCAGTAAAACAGTTTTATGGCTGTGGTGAATTGCAACAATTTTCAAATCAGGGTTTACCTAAGTAAAGCGCTTTTTCGCTTTGCTCAAATCGCTCAACTTAGGTTATATTGGGTGGGTTTGATCAGCTAAGAACAGGCAAATTAGTTCTTGCCTGTTACCCGGAAATATTTACCTTTGCACCCTCAAAAGTAAAATACCAGTTTCTATGGCAACAACCGCGGATTTTAAGAATGGCATTTGTATTGAATTCAATGGTGAATTATTCTCTCTTGTAGAATTTCAGCATGTAAAACCCGGAAAAGGCGGAGCTTTTGTAAGAACAAAACTCAGGAACCTGAAGACCGGAAAAATAATTCCAAATACATTTAATGCAGGCGTAAAGATTGATATTGCGCGCGTTGAACGCAGGCCGTATCAATTCCTTTATAAAGACGACAATGGTTATAATTTCATGCACAACGAAACCTATGATCAGGTAAGTATTGATGAAGCAATCATCAGTGCCCCTCAGTTTCTGAAGGAAGGACAATCGGTTGAAATTATGTTCCATGCCGAAACAGAAACTCCCTTAAGCTGTGATCTTCCGCCCTTTGTTGAACTTACCATTACCTATACTGAACCAGGGCTCAAAGGCGATACCGCAACCAACACCCTGAAACAAGCTACCGTTGACACAGGTGCAACTGTTTTTGTCCCTTTGTTTATCACCGATGGTGAGCGCATCAAGGTCGATACGCGTACCGGGGATTATTCTGAAAGAGTAAAATCCTGATTTATAGATATACTCAGAAACCGGGCCTGCTTAGCAAAAGCCCGGCTTTTTTTTACCTGTAAAATGTAATTATGAAATTAACAACCTCCCTTCGGCTTGAAGACATTGCCAACATAATTGGTGCCGGGTTTTCCGGTGCTCCTGATTTTCTAATCAGCGGACTGAATGAGATTCACATGGTTGAGCCAGGTGACCTTACCTTTGTTGACCATCCGAAGTATTATGCCAAGGCACTCAATTCAAAGGCTTCAGCCATTATTATCAATAAAGAGGTTGAATGCCCCGAAGGCAAGGCATTGTTATTTCACGACGACCCGTTTGCCGCTTTTGTATCGCTTGTAAAAAAATTCAGGCCATTTGAACCTGCTACCGCATCAGTATCTCCTTCCGCGACTATTGGTGAAGGAACAGTTATACAACCAAATGCTTTCGTCGGAAACCACGTTACAATCGGTAAGAATTGCATTATTCATGCAAATGTCAGCATATATGATCATACGGTGATTGGTGACAACGTAATTATTCATTCCAATTCAGTTATCGGGGCCGATGCTTATTATTTCCAGCGGAAACCCGACGGCTACCGCAAATTTGAGTCATGCGGACGGGTTGTGCTCAGCGATAATGTTGAAATCGGAGCACTCTGCTCTATCGATATAGGTGTTTCGGGTGATACGTTTAT